>ENA-UESC01000546-UESC01000546.1-human-gut-metagenome-genome-assembly--contig:-NODE-546-length-35390-cov-8.282417_pt1 | contig 35390 bp, 50 predicted proteins | sample MGYA00242998_ERZ507999 | MGnify/ENA primary metagenome ERZ507999 (study PRJEB26167, sample SAMN06115465) | human gut metagenome | host: Homo sapiens | place: China:Hubei | collected 2016-04-27 | study... | reverse complement strand
TGGTGGAGCTGGCGTTCATTCGGTCGAACACCTCGCCACCTGGACCTATAGCGCCAGGCAGCGACGGATTATCGCCCAAGCCGGCAGAATCGTCAAACGTGAACGCCACGCGCAGGCCGTCGTCATCGTCGGGGCCGCCCAGCACCACGCGCGCCACGAACGTGCGCAGGAGCTGCGCGTCGTCCACCTCGGCGGCGGCCATGCCCTCAAGCCAGAACAGCGCGCGGTCGTAGTCAAGGCGGGCGGCCTCAAGGGCCTCGGCCGTGCGCAGCTCGTCCTTGAGGAGCGCCTGCCGCTGCTTCAGCGCGTCTATGCGCTCCTTGCCGCCCGGCGGCGCGATGCCCGACTCGATGGCCGCCCATATGTTGGAGAACGCCGTCTCGATCTTGGCCAGCTCGCCCTTTATGGTCTCGCTCAAGGGCTTCTCGTCGGCGCGCTCCTCCTCGGCGTCGGCCAGCATGCGAGCGATGCGCTCGCGGCTGTCGGCGCTGCCCAGGGCCTCGCGCACGGCGTCGGCCACGCGCTTCTCCACGACATCGCGGCGCACGGTGCGCCCGCAGCTGCGGCAGCGGTAATAGTGATAGGGCCTGCCCGACTTGCCCGTGCCGCTGGTGCCGGTCATCAGCCCGCCGTCGCGTCCGTCGTAGAGCTTGCCCGTGAGCGGGAAGTCCCACGCTTCGGTCTTGGCGCGGGGCCTGTGCGAGTCCTCAAGCATCCGTATCACCCTCTCCTCGTCATCCATGGGAACGATGGCGGGCATGCCGCCGGGCACGACCACGCCCGCGTAGCGGTACTCCCCGCCGTTCTCCCGCCGCATCAGTATGCGGCGCACCGTCTGGAAGCGCCACTTGCCGCCGCGCTTGGTGCGGTACGGCTCCCAGGCGCGCACCACGTCGGCCACCGACTTGCCCGACAAGACCATGCGCACGCCCAGGCGGATGGCGGCGGCCTCCTCCTCGTTGACCACGTAGCGCCCGTCCACTATGTCCCAGCCGTAGCGCACGCAGCCGTTGGCCATGCACCGCTCGGCGTTCTTCTGTATGCCGTCGCGTATGCGCTCGCCGTCGAGCGCGCTCTCGTACTCCGCCAGCACCTCCAGCATGCCCAGCTGCAGCACGCCCGCCGAACCGTCCGAAATGTCCTCGCCCGCGTACAGTATCTCGACGCGGCAGCGGCGCAGCATGATGCGCGCCATGGCCATCTCGTCGCGGTTGCGCATGATTCGGGTAACTTTATATATGACCACGAAATCGAACAGCCCTCGCTTGGCGTCGGCCATCATGCGCTGGAACTCGGCGCGGTCGGTGTTGGTGCCCGTCTGCGCGAAGTCGCAGTACGTGGCCACCACGCGCAGGTCGTTCTCGGCGCAGTAGGCGCGGGACTTCTCCACCTGTATCTCTATGGACTCGCCGCGCTGGTTGTGGCTCGAGAAGCGGGCATATATCGCCGCACGTCCGCCCATGGCTACCTGCCTAATGTGTAAAGAGTTGGCGGAGTATCGCCTGTCGGACTCATTTCGCTGATTCGGGAGACGACGAGTTCTCCGTTAACGACCTTTGAAGTCACTTTCCAATAGTGGCCGAACGCGGCACCGTTTTCGAAAAGCGCGTACTCGCTTTCAATCCTTCCCGGATTCCCGTCCGGCAACAAGCTGGCAGTCATCGTGATATGGGCCCTCGGCGACCGGGGTTTGCGCATCATCCCGGAATCGTATTCAAACCGGAACGGAAACTTCGACACCCGACCGGTTTTTTCCGTAAACGGGATGCACCGAATGCCGCAAAGCGGAAAACGCAACAAGCATTTATAGGCATCCGACAGATCAGGCATAGGGACGGAAAACTCGGGAAAACTAGCAAGGGAATGAGCATCAGCGAGCAAACTGTTGGCCTGACGAACAAGAGCCTCGACTCTCGGAACGTCCTGCGGGGCAATGCTGAACATATCGCGCATGCGCTCGGTTAAAGTCGTTCTGATTGCTGGCCTTCCTTTGAACTCATAGGGGAAGTCGGGAAACTGGTCAGCCCATTCCGGCTGAAACTCGTCAAATAGTTCGTCGTAGTTCGACTTCGGGAGTTCCAAACATTCGGGAACATAGGAAACCGGCTCGGCCGTCCTCCTCCCCTTTTGCTTCATAAAATCAAACAAGCCCATGGCTACTCCATCTCGTTGGCGGCTTGGAACCACACCACCGTGCCGATCACGCGCACGGGGCCGTCGTCCATGCCGAAGATCATGTCCTCGTAGTCCTCGAAGCTATCCGCCGACAGCATCAGCTTGGTGCTGCCCTTGTACCAGCGGCGCATGACCGCGCGGTAGTCCTCGGTCTCCACCACCGCTATGGAGCCGTTGGCGGGCTGGCGGTCGGGGTCCACCAGCACGTGGCTGCCCTCCGGTATCACGCGGTCCATGCAGTTGCCCTCGACTTCGAGGGCGAACGCGCGCGGGTGCGAGGCGCATATGGACGCGGGCACCTCCACGCGGTGGGCCACCTCCTCCTCGTCCACGAGCGCGCCTGCGTGCACGCGGCCCAACGTGAGCAGCGGCACGGTGGCGCTGCTGGGCACCACCGGCATGGCACCGGCGGGCATATAGGAGCTGCCCTTGGGCTTTTTGGTCACGGGGTCAATCTGATCCATTCCGCCGTCTTCTATAAGGTGTGACTTACTAATCTGATAGCAGGCCGCCATGCGCTCAATAGCTCCCATACGGGGTTCGGAGCGGCCATTTTCCCACTGCGAAACGGCGTTACCTGTCACACCTGCAATCTCACCCAGTTCATCCTGGGTAACGTCGAAAATCTGCCGTAACTTCTTTATGTTGTCGGATATCGGCATCTTAACTCCTTCCAGGACTTAAATTTATTTTCAATTTTACCAAAATTAATCTTGACCGTGTTCTGAAGATTAATTACAGTTATGGACAGAAAGGAGGGAGTATGAAGTCACTCAAGCAGGCGCGCATGAGCAAGGGCGTAACCAAGAAGGCAATGGCTGAACATCTGGGCATTTCAGGACCTACATACGATGTTTATGAAGACCACCCCGACCGTATGCGCATCGAGACGGCTAAAAAGGCCGCCGACTTCTTGGGCTACAAACCCGAAGAAATTTTTTTCGCTTCAAACTGTAATTAGATTTACCTATCAGAAAAGGAGACACACCGTGACCAACGCAAGCAACCAGGCCAACATCGACGCGGATACCGCCAGCGAGCTGCTGCGCATCATCGCAAACGGCAATGACCGCATGGCCATCGACTTCGAGCAGGCGGAGAACGGCTGCATGGAGGAGACGAAGGGAAGCCTGAAGCGCCGCATCGCGCGCACGTGGGGCTTCGAGTTCGAGTTCATCAAGCTGATGGAGGCCGACATGATGACGTGCTTCGAGATGGGCGGCGTGCAGTTCAACGTCTACAGCTCCGTGCAGTTCAGCGTGAACGGCAAGGGCTGGAGCACCGACTTCAAGACCATCGCACGCGACACCGCGTACGACGAGAAGGAGTAGGCCATGCTGAACGAGGTGACCGTACGGGGGGGGTTCACCGCCCTCAACGTGAAGAGCGGCAAGTGCGTGCTGCAGTTTGAGCTGGACCCGAAGTTCCGTGACTTCATCCCCAAGCTGGTGGAGTTCACGGGGCAGATGCTCAACATCCACGTGTACGACGACCAGGAGGTGATGTTCGTGGATAGGGACACCGGTGAGGTCGCCTACGAGGACGCCCCGCTGCTTCTGCCGGGCGTCGCGGGCGAATGACCCCGATACAGCGCGCCATGTGCGACGAGTGCGCCGCCATGATGCGCGAGTTCTACAAAGACCCAGAGAACGAGAGGAAGTTCCAGGAATGGAAAAGATCAAGGGAAAGAGGGTGCGCGTCGCAGCCGGCAAGCGAAAGACGCGCACCGCAACGGTTCACTTCCGAACCGAGACCAGTGTAACACCCGAGCAGCGCCGCGAGAGGCTGCAGGCCGTTTTCGCCGCCCTGTTCGTCTGCGCGTGCATCGCCGCCACATGGGCGCTGGAGGCAACAGTATGGCCGAGGTAGACGCCAAGGCCCAGGCCCTCGTGGCCAAGGCGTGCGGCTGGGTTGCCTCGAACCCCGATACATGGGCGAAGCTGCGCCGCATCTGCTACCGCCTGATGCTGGAGGGCCACGTCATCCAGCGCGACAACGTGTACACCCTGGCGTGCCAGAACGGCATGACCGTGAGCGAGGCCAGCGAGTTCAAGCGCGACCACAACCTGTGGAGCGTGCTGTCCCGCTACATGGTGCTGCAGCGCCCCTCCATGCTGGCCGCCGTGAGCTTCCGCCGCACGCCGGTGGACTCCGTGGACCTGGTGGGCACGTGGGAGGCCATCGTGGGCCCAGCCGTTTTCGCCGCCTCCACGCTAACCGAGGCGCAGGGCATCTACGACAGGGGCGCGCAATGAGGTGCACCGTCACGGTCGAGGGCCGAATGCCGAGCCTGAACGACTACATCAGCGCCGAGCGCGCCAACCGCTACAAGGCGGCGGCCATGAAGAAGCGCGAGACGGCGCGCGTGAGGGCGGCGGCCATGCAGCAGCGCGCGCCGCGCTTCGAGCGCCGGGTGACCGTGCGCACCACGTTCTACGAGCCCGACATGCGCCGCGACGCCGACAACGTGGGCTTCGCGCGCAAGTTCGTGCTCGACGGCCTGGTGGCGGCGGGCGTAATCAAGGACGACTCCCGCAAGTACGTGGAGCAGTGCCCCGACAGGGTGCTCACCGACAGGGCGCGCCCCCGCGTGGTCGTGGAGGTGAGCGACGAGTGACCCGCCGAGACAAGGGCAGGCCACACAGGGCGTGGCGCAAGGCCGACCTCGACCGCATAGCCGAGCTGGCGGGAAAGGTGCCCGCCCGCGAGATTCGCCGCGAGCTGCGGCTGTCCAAGAACCAGTTGGATAACGCGCGGCGCGTGATCAACGCCAGCGGCGGCCACGTGTCCCTGCGCTGCTACCGCCACCGCCTGGAGCTGTGCCCGTCGTGCGGGTGCCGCAGGGCGACCCTCGGCAAGGACGGCATCTGCGAACCGTGCAGACGCCAGCAGCAGCTTGAGGCCATAGAGGCCCGCATAGCCGAGCTGCTGCCGAGGCTGACCGCAGAGGAGCGCCGCACCTACGAGCGCACCGAGTGCGGCCGAGAGAGCCGCGCCGACCCCATGCCGCAGGCCCCGGACACCTCGGGCATGAGCCGCTACGCCGCCGACAAGGCGGCGGAGGCGCACGACGAGGCCATGGAGCGATGGCTGTGCCGCTACCTGTACCGCAGGGTCAAGGCGGCGCAGAAGCGCAAGGAGCGCATAGAGAAAAAAGTTCCGAAATCCTGAAAAGTTTTTATCACTTTTAGTTTTCCCAGTTAGGAGACCCAAATGCTCACGGAAATCATCAGCAAGACCGTCGCGGACAAGACGGTGGACAGCATCCTGAAGCGCATCGAGCGCGCCGTCCCCGCGCCCGAGCCGGGCGACGGCGGCTTCGACGCCGCCATGCGCCAGGCGTTCAACATGGGGGCCGCCTGCATGGCCGCGCAAATCAAGAACGGCCCCGTGCCCACCAAGCGCATCGCGCTCATGGGCGAGGTGGCCCGCGTGGCGTGCCGCGCCCGCCTGGTGGGCATGGAGTGCCGCGTGGTCGTAGACGAGGAGGCCCGCGCATGCAATCGCTAGAGGAGGTCGCGATCTGCGACGTGTACCCCTACGAGCGCGCCGACGGCGAGCCGATGAACCCGCGCGACTTCACCACCAGGGAGAGCGCCGAGCACATCGCGGGCCTGGCCGCGCAGTTCAAGGCCAACCGCCTCAACCCCGGCCAGCCCGTCATGAAGCCCATCCTGTACAAGGAGGGCGGCATCTACTGGATCATCGACGGCGAGTGCCGCGTGCGCGCCATGCGCTCCATCGGCACCGAGCGGTTCCTGGCCGAGGTCTACGACGACCTGGACGACGCCGAGCTGGCGCGCGTGGAGGCCGCCAAGGCCATGGTGGAGACCGACGCCAAGCTGGGGCTGACCGCCGAGGAGAAGTCGCGCGGCGTGCAGACCATGCTGGCGCTCGACATTCCCGACGAGGAGGTGGCCGTGGCCGCCCGCACCGACGCGGGCACCGTGGCCAAGGCGCGCCGCGCCGCCCGCAGGGTGCAGGACGCCGCCTACGACATGACGCTCGACCGCCTGGCCGCCATCGCCGAGTTCGAGGGCGACGACGAGGCCGTGGCCGAGCTGCGCGACTGCAAGCAGTCCGAATGGCAGCGCGTGTACGCGAGTCTGAAGGCCGAGGCCAAGCAGAGGCGCAACCGCGCCGAGGTGGTGGCGGTGCTTGCCGACGCGGGCGTCGAGTTCGTCGACGAATGCCCCGAGGGCTTCGCCGCATGCCGCACGTTTTCCGACTACCGCCCCGACCTGGCGGCGCTGGACGCCTACGTGGCCGACAACGCGGGCGCGGGGCTTCTGGCCGAGGAGACGTCGTTCGGCGTGACCCTGCTGGCGCCGGTGGTCGAGGGGGCCGACGAGGCCGCACAGGCCGCAGCCCAGCGCAAGGCCGACTTCCAGGCCGCCTACGAGGACGGCGCGAAGGCCCGCCGCGAGTGGCTTGCCGCCCACGCGGGTGACCTCAAGTCGATGCGCCGCACGGCTCTGGCGCTGACCGCGTTCGCCATGGAGGCCGAGGCCGTGGAATCGTTCGAGGAGCTGCTGGGCCGACCCATCGACCGCACGCCCACCGAGCTGGCCGTGGCCATGGGCTGGCGGGCAGCGTGGAACATGAGCGGCTGGACGGCCTGGAGCCTCATGGAAGGCGGCAGCTCCGTGTACTTCAACCGAACGACGGTCGAGAACGTGACCATCATCTACGAGGCCATGAAGGCCGACGGCTACGAGCCGAACGCGGCCGAGACGGAAACCTACGAGGCGTGCATGGCGCGCCTGGGAAGCGAGGAGTAAATGAGCGAAGCAGTTGAGGCCGAGATCATCGAGCCCGAGGAGGCGTCAGAGCTGACCGTGGCGTACTCCCCCGCCGTGATCGAGGCCAACTTCGACGCCCTGGAGGCGCACGTGCGCAGGCTGGTGGCCGACTACGAGGGCGCGACCTACGACATGGGCAAGGACGAGAACGTGAAGGCCGCCAAGCGCGACCGCGCCTACCTCAACGGCATCGCCAAGGAGATAGACGAGCGCCGCAAGGCCGTGAGCCGCGAGTACACGAAGCCCCTGGCCGCGTTCGAGGACAGGTGCAAGGCCGTGGCGGGCATCGCGAAGCAGGCAGCCGACGGCATCAAGGCGCAGCTGGACGAGGCCGAGGAGGAGCGCCAGCTGCGCGCGTACGCCAAGCTGCGGGAGCACTACGAGGAGTTCGCCGGGCTGCTGGCCCCCGTCGTGCCCTATGAGCGTTTCCACGAGAAGCAGTGGACCAACAAGACCTTCGGCGAGGTGAAGGCATTCAAGGCCCTGGAGGCCAAGGTGGAGCGCCTGGCCCAGGACTGGGAAACCCTCAAGGCGCAGTTCCAGGGCGAGCCGTTCTACGACGAGGCCGAGCGCGAGCTGTTCGCCACCCTGGACCTGGGCGCGGCCATAACGGCGGCGCACAAGGCCGAGGATGAGCGCCGGCGCATCGCCGAGCTGAAGGCGGCCATGGAGCCGGAACCCGTGGAAGAGCCCGAACCCGAACCCGAAGCGGTGCCCGAGCCCGCGGAATGCCAGCCCGCAGAGTTCCCGCAGCCGCTTGAGCAGATGCCCGAGCCGCAGCCCGCGCCCATGCCCGCCCCGGTGCCGCCAGCGCCGCCCGCACCGGCACCCGTGGCCATGGCGGGCGACCCGTGGACGGTCGTGGTGCCGTGCGCCACGCGCGAGCAGATGCAGGGCGTCGCGGCGGCCCTCAAGGCGCAGGGCGTCGTGGGCACCATCATGCACGGCACGGTGGGCCAGGTTTACGAGCGGATGAACGGAGGCTACTAGCATGACCCAGGAACAGCAGTCCATCGACCTCATGGCGGCCGTTGCCCGCGTGCAGCGCGCCGTGGTGGTGCCCAAGGCCAAGTACAACGCTTTCGGCAAGTTCAGCTACCGCAGCTACGAGGACATAGTGGCCGCGCTGAAGGAACCGTGCGCCAAGGAGGGCCTGGCGTTCTTCATGACCGACGAGCTGGTGCAGATAGGCGACCGCTACTACGTGAAGTCCACGGCGTGCGTGTTCCCCGCCGAGGGCGGCGAGGGCCTGCTGCAGGTGAGCGCCTACGCCCGCGAGGACGAGCACAAGAAGGGCTCGGACGACGCCCAGGTGACCGGCATGGCGTCGAGCTACGCCCGCAAGTACGCGCTGTGCGGCGCGTTCGCCATCGACGGGCAGAGCGATCCCGACGCCATGGAGGAGCAGCCCGCGCCCGAGGAGAAGCAGCCGCCCGCAGACGGCCCCTTCACGGCCCACTGCCGCAGCTGCGGGGCGCGCTACCAGTTCGCCAGCATGCCGCAGTACATGGAGTTCGTGGCCAACAGCCCGTGCTGCCCGCGCCCCGACTGGCAGGTGGAGTAGATGCAGGCGCTCACCGAGGAGCTGGACGAGCTGACCGACAGGCTGGAGGCCGAGCTGAAGACCTGCAAGGAGTCGGGCTGCCAGTACGCCGAGAACGAGGCCGAGTACCGCAAGGCCCTGCGCATCGCCATCCTGAACGAGCGCCAGAAGGGCACGCCCGTCACCATCATCGGCGACGTGTGCCGGGGCCAGGAGCAGATAGCGGAGGCCAAGCGCCGCCGCGACTGCTCCGAGGCCATCTACAAGGCCTCGCAGGAGGCCATCAACGTAATCAAGCTGCGTATCCGCATGGTAGACGCGCAGATCACCCGCATCTGGAACAGCGGGGACGTAACCCAAGGAGGGTATCTATGAGCATCAACCGCGTGTGCATATCCGGCAACCTGACCCGCGACCCCGTGCTGCGCTCCACGTCTGGCGGCATGTCCGTGCTGTCCATGGGCGTGGCCGTCAACGACCGCCGCAAGAACCAGCAGACCGGGCAGTGGGAGGACTACCCGAACTTCGTGGACTGCACGCTGTTCGGCACCCGCGGCGAGAAGCTGGCGCAGTACCTCGCCAAGGGCAGCAAGGTGGCCGTCGAGGGCAAGCTGCGCTACCGCAGCTGGAACGACCAGCAGACCGGCCAGAAGCGCAGCGCGCTGGAGGTCGTGGTGGACGAGCTGGAGTTCATGAGCGGCCAGCAGCAGCAGCAGGGCTACGCGCCGCAGCAGTACGCGCCCCAGGCGGCCCCGCAAGCGCCGCAGGCCCGCATGTACGGCCAGGGACGCCACGCCCCGGCACCTGCGCCGCAGCAGCCCGCCTACGCGCCGCAGCCGGCCACTCAGCAGGCGTACGCGCCACAGCAGCCCGCGCCGCAGCAGCAGGCCATGCCGCAGCAGCAGGCCATGCCCGATCTGTACGACGAGGATATCCCGTTTTAGGGAAGGCGACGGCGACACTATGGGCATGGTTATACACGACGACTTCTGGGCGGCCGCGCAGGCCATGCCCGAGAAGCAGCGCGCGCCGTTCATCTACGCCATCGTCGAGTACCGGTTCACGGGCAAGGAGCCGCAGGGCAGCCCCGCGTGGCTGCCTACCTTCCTGGTGCTCAAGGGCAGGCTCGACATGGGCGACGAGAAGAGCGAGCGCGCAAGGAAGGCGGCCAACGCCCGCTGGGGCAACAGGCCGGGGAAGGAAGACGCGGTGGACGATGCGGCGGCACGGGCGCAAGCCGATGCGCAAGCACATGCGGGAGCATATGCGGATACAGATGCAGTCGCACATGCGCAAGCAGATGCGGATGCACATGCAGGCGCATCGAGTTGCGGCAATGCAGAGGTTGAGGTTGAGGTTGAGTATATAGATAACCCCTTAATCCCCTTTGACGAAATCGTGCATGCGCTCAACGAGGCAGCCGGCACCCGCTACCGCTCAAGCAGCGCCAAGACCCGCGGGCTGATACACGCCCGCTGGGCCGAGGGCTACCGCCTCCCCGACTTCCTGGCCGTCATCGACACGATGGCAGCCGAGTGGGCGGGCGACCCGAAGATGGCCAAGTACCTGCGGCCCTCCACGCTGTTCTCGCCGAAGTTCGAGGACTACGTGAACCGCGGCCCGAGGACCCGGAAGGAGGCCGACGGCTATGCCGAGTACGACTGAGTGCCCCCACTGCGGGGCGCAGCTGGAGGTCCGCTACGTGGTGCTGGCTGGCCGCCGCACCTTCTGCGGCTGGAAGCCGTGCGGCTGCCCGGGTGCCGTGGCGGAGCGCGACGAGCGTTCGCGCCTTGAGGCCAGGGCCAAGGCCGAGGAGGCCGCAGCCAAACGCCGCCGGGCCTACGAGCGGGCCGGAATCAAGCCCCGCTTCATGACGGCCGCCTCCCCCATGGCCGAGGGCATTGCCGCGAAGGTTGAGCAAGGGCGCGGGGCGTACATCTGCGGCCCCGTGGGAACCGGCAAGACCCACCTGGCGAGCGCCGTGGCGCGGCTCCTGGTGGACGGCGGCACCAGCGTGAGGGTGACCGACATGCTGGGCGTGCTGGCCGCCATCAAGGGCACCTACGGCGGCGACGGCACCGAGGACGGCGTGCTGTCCAGGCTCTCCCGCGTGGGGTGCCTGGTGCTGGACGACCTGGGCAAGGAGTCCCCCACCGACTGGACGCTGGGGCAGGTGTTCCGCGTCGTGAACGACAGGTACGAGAACATGAGGCCCGTGGTCGTGACCACGCAGTACGGCAAGGGCGACCTCATACGCCGCCTGGCCAAGAACGGCGACGAGGAGACGGCGGTGGCCATCGTGAGCCGCCTGTCGGAGATGTGCGACAAGTACGAGCTGCAAGGCAAGGACAGGAGGCTATCGAATGGCAAACGTTGACACGCTGCCCGAGATCCTGCGCCCCCTCATGGAGGGGCCGAGCATCGAGACGCCCAGGTGCGCCGTGTGCGGCGCGCCGTGGCCGCTCAACCGCCACCACATCGTGAGGCGCGGGGCGGGCAAGCTGTTCCGCGACGGGCGCGAGGTTCCCAAGCCCACGGTGATGCTGTGCGGCAGCGGCAACGGCAGCGGCTGCCACGGGCTGGCGCACGCCAACCGGCTGCACTTCCGCTGGGTCAGGGCCGAGCAGAGGTTCAACCGCCCCGCCCCGCCGGGCTCGGGGCACTGGGAGTACCTGCTGCTGCCGGAACCGACCAAGTACGCGGATGCCCTGGCCATGGACGGCTGGGGTCGGCTGCCGAGGGGCAGGCGGTGCATGTGAGCGGGTACGAGCCTTCAAGCGGGTGGAACCTCCCGCCCGGGTGCTTCGAGTCCGACCCCAGGGCACCGTGGAACCGGCCCGACCCGTGGGAGGGCCGCACGTGCCGGGAGTGCCGCTTCTGCGGCCGCGTGCAGGGCGCTGGCGGCGAGGCCGTGTGCGCCCGCGACGCCATGACGGGCGGCGGCCCCGACGTGGAGGCGGTAGACGAGACAAGCGAGGCATGCGAGTGCTTCGAGTTCGAATAGGAGACGAAACGATGAAGAAGATCTACGCGGTGGCCACGGAGAGCGACGTGGTGCTGGCGTTCGAGAGCAGATCGGACGCAGACGAGTACGCAGGCGAGCACGACGGCATGGCGGTGCTGCCGGTGCCGTGCGTGGGGGCCTACGAGTACCCCAGCGAGAAGCCGGCCACCGACTGGGACCGAATCGCCGACGCTCTGCCGAAGGGAGGCGAGCAGGCATGAGGCTGTACATGTGCGCATGCGAACGCTGCGGCAAGGAGGTGCCGGCGACCCTGGCGGGTTACGCCAAGATGGTGCTGAGGAACAGCGCGCGAATCGACGGCAAGGCAAGGGCCTTGTGCCAGGAGTGCGCCGAGAGCCTGCGGGCGTGGTTCCTCGCAGGCGCGGTGAAGCCGGAAGGAAGGGAGTAGCCATGGGAATCATCTGCGATACCTGCGGGCAAGCTGGCCAAGAGCCTGCGCGAGGCCATGAAGCCGGCCATGCGGATGGCGGTGGAGTAGCCATGGAGCAGCAGACCGAGAAGCCGAAGCGCCGACCCAGCATCGAGGTGCGCTGCCCGAAGTGCGGCATGCGCGAGATCTGGCACCACCTGCCCAAGGGCGGCGACCGCTGCCGCTGGTGCGGTCACCTGTTCGAGGACTTCACCTACCGCAAGGTCGGGCCGAGCGCGAAGGAGGGGGCGCGATGACGAACTGGGAGCACTTTTTCGGCGCGCCCGAGCGGGCCATCCACACGGAGGTGGAGTTCCACTCGTGGCCCTTCTTCATCGCCGTGTATGAGACGAGCCGCATGAGCAGCTGCACTACCAGCAAGCGGCTGCTGGCCAGCTTCTGCGAGGAGGCCGACTACCTGGAATGGCTCAAGGCCGAGTACGACGACGGCACCGTCGAGTGGGAGGAGCGATGAACCGCCCGGGATGCAACTGGGGGTGCCTGCTGTTCATAGCGGCGGCAATCGCCATAGACGCGGCGGCCATCTACGCCATAAGGGCGCTGGCGCTCGGGCTCATGGCCATGGCCGTGGCGGCGTGCGGATAGGGGCAACCGAATACGGAAACAGGCAGAGGGCCGTCCTTCGGGGCGGCCCTTTCCGTGCCCGGCGACACGCTTGCGACCATATGGGCCGAGAGATAAGGGAAGGAGGCCGCAGGTGCCCAAGAAGGACAAGCCGCTCACGGCGAAGCAGGAAGCGTTCGCCCGCGAGATGGCCAAGCCCCGCGCCAAGCAGCAGGACGCGTACCGCGCGGCCTACGACTGCAAGCGCATGAACTACAACTCGATAAGCTGCGCCGCCTCCAAGCTGATGCGCGACCCACGAATCGCGCACAGAATCCAGGAAATCCGCGACGCGGCCGCCAAGGACTGCCGCTGGGAGCTGCAGGACGCGGCCGCCCCGCTGTTCGAGGTGCTGGACGGCGCGCTGCCCATCTTCCGCCGCCAGGCGGCCGAGGGCAGCATCAACGGCGACGCGCGCCTGGCCATAACCGAGAGCGTGAAGCTGCTCAACGACATGTTCGGCGTGGACGGCGCGAAGGCCGCCATGGCGGAGGCGGGGGTGACCATCGTTGACGACCTCGGTTAGGCTCTCGGACGTCGTGGCCTCCGTGTTCGCCGGCGTGTGGCGCTCCATCAAGGCGCACGAGTTCACGCACTACTGGTTCAAGGGCGGGCGCAACTCCACCAAGTCGTCGTTCATATCCATCGCCATCGTGCTGCTGATCATGCTCAACCCGGAGGCCAACGCCGTCGTGCTGCGCAAGGTCGGCAACACGCTGCGCACGTCCGTGTACGAGCAGATAGGCTGGGCGTGCGACGTGCTGGGCGTGGCGCACCTGTTCGACTTCGGCCTGTCCCCCATGGAGGTGACGTACCGCCCCACCGGGCAGGTCATACGCTTTGTGGGATGCGACAAGCCGAAGAAGCTGAAGTCCGCGAAGTTCCGCACCGGCTACTGCGCCGTGGTGTGGTTCGAGGAGGTAGACGAGTTCGACGGCATGGACGAGGTGCGCAGCGTGCTGGCCACGTTCCTGCGCGGCGGCGACATGTTCTGGGTGTTCTACAGCTACAACCCTCCCCGCTCGGCTCGCAACTGGGTGAACAAGGAGGCGCGCGACCTGGAGGCCCACCCGGGCGAGGACGGGCGCTTCATATGCCACACCACGTACCTGGACGTCATAGACGAGCACCCCGAGTGGATAAGCGCCGCGGCGCTGGCGGAGGCCGAGCGCAGCCGCCGCAAGACGCCCGACTCCTACCGCTGGCAATGGCTCGGCGAGGTCATCGGCACGGGCTCCGAGGTGTTCCCCGACGAGCTGCTGGACATACGCCCCATCACCGCGGAGGAGCGCGCGTCCATCGCCCTGCGCTCGTTCGGCGTGGACGCGGGCAGCGTGCACCCCTGGGTGTTCATGGAGGCGGGCTACGACGAGAACGAGCGCGTGCTGTACCTGCTGGACGAGGAGAGCCGCCAGGGAACCGAGGCCATCGACGTCAAGACCGCCGAGCTGGTGGCGGCCAAGCTGCAGGCGGCCGAGGACCCCGCCGCCGACGTGTGGTGCGACAGCGCGGCGCGCGGCATGATCCTCTACTACCAGGAGCAGGGCATCGGCGCGCAGAAGTCGCTCAAGCAGGGCCTGAACGCGCCCAAGAGCCGCATCAGGTGGATGCAGAACCTTACGCGCATAGTCATCGACCCAGACCGCTGCCCGCTCGCCGCCAAGGAGTTCCCCGAGTTCGAGTACGTGTCGAACGGGCAGGGCGACATAACCGAGACACTGCCGAAGGTGAACGACGACGCGATAGACGCGGCGGGCTACGCCGCAGGACTGTGGATAAGGAGCAACCTCTGATGGAGAAGCGAGGCAACACGGGCTACGCCGAGGCGTGGCTGCGCTGCATGGGATACCAGCCGGACACCCGCATGCAGGGCATGGTGGGCGTCTGGTTCGGCTGGTTCGCGGCGAACAACGGCTGGTACCACTACAGCGAGCGGCGCGGCTTCCGCGTGTACAAGCGCGAGCGCGCCAGCCTGCACCCGGCGGCGCTCGTGGCCGACGAGTGGGCCAGTCTGCTCATGAACGAGAGCACGATCATCTCCAGCACGAGCGACGAGCGCCGCGCCTGGATGGCGCGCTACTTCGCCAACCCCACGGCGACGGGCGGCGTCGGCGACGAGGGGCACGAGGACGGCCAGGCCGCGCCGCAGCCGACAGAGGACGGCGACGCGCCCACATCGTTCGCCATGGACAACGCCGACTTCATAGCCCGCGCGTTCGCCATGGGCACGGGCGCGTGGGTCATCGAGCCGCGAGGCGTGACCGACAGCGCCTACACGCCCGACGCCGAGCTGCGCATCGTGCGCTACGACGCCACGCAGATAGTCCCGCTCACGTGGAGCGCCGACGACTGCACGCAGTGCGCGTTCGTGGGCCGCGTGGAGGTCGCCGGGCGCGACTACGACCAGTGCCAGGCCCACGTGCTCAAGGGCGGCACCTACCACATCCTCACGCAGCTGTTCGACACCCGCACGCACAAGCAGGTGACGGTCGAGGGCATCAGCGCCGACATGGACACGCGCTGCACCCGCCCGCTTTTCGCGCTGGTGCGCCCCGCCGTGTCGAACCGCTTCTACGACTACTGCGCGATGGGCGCGAGCGTGTACTGCAACGCCGTGGGGGCCATGAAGGTGGTCGACGAGGCCGCCACCTCCCTGCTCGACCACATTCGCGTGGGCCGCCCGCGCACGTTCGTGGACAAGACCCTCATAGAGTCCAAGACCGACAAGGGGCCGGACGGCAGCCTCACGAAGACCTACTACGCCTTCGGCGAGGCCGACGACACCATCTTCAGCATGAACCCCGGCGACGAGGGGTCGGCCAAGATTCAGACCGTTCAGAGCGACCTCAAGGCCGACGAGAACGCCAGCGCCATCAACACGGGCCTGCGCCTGCTGTCGGTGGCGTGCGGCTTCGGCAACGGCTACTTCTCCTGGGAGTCGCACACGGGCCTGAAGACCGCCAAGGAGGTGGCGGCCGACAACTCGCAGCTGATGCGATCCATCCACCGGCACGAGAACGCCCTGCGCAAGTCCATCGTGCGCCTCGTGAACGGCATGGCCGACGCGTGCCGCAGCATCAAGGGCGAGGCCGTGCCCTACGGCGACGTCACCGTGGACTTCGACGACTCCATCATCAGCGACACGCAGAGCGCGCGCGAGATGGCCATGAGCGAGGTCGGCGCGGGCATCATGGCCCCGTGGGAGTACCGCCGCCGCTTCTACGGCGAGACCAGCAACGAGGCCAAGGCCAACGTGCCCGAGCAGCAGGGCGGCGCGTTCGACATGCTGGGCGACGGGCTCGCCTGATGCTGGGGCCGGACTACATAGAGCACTTCACCGACGCAGCGCAGGGGGCCATGGACGAATACACCCTGCGCCTGGTGTGCATCTACGCCGCGCTCATAGGCTCCATCGACTTCGAGGGCGACAGCGCCTACTCGCAGGCCGCCCGCAAGGCGGCGCTTGCCGCCAAGGACGTGCAGAAGGCCATGAACGAGGAGGGCCGCAGAGCCGCGCGCGAGGCTGCCAAGGCTGCGGCCGAGGCCGTGGCCAAGAGCGCCGAGGCCGACCTGGCCACGCTGGGCACGGCCATGGGCGCGCTGTCCAAGACGATGCAGTGGAGGCTGCACAACTCAGCGCGGGCCACGGCGGCGGGAGTGCAGGACGTCGTGAGCCGCGACAACCTGAAGATGCCCGCCAACGCGCAGCGCGCCTACCTCGAAGTCGTGGCGCAGGCCGTGGCTCGGGTGAACTCGGGCATGGCGGGCTACGAGCAGGCCACCCGCGAGGCCGTGCTGAAGCTGGCGCGGCGCGGCGTGTCCGTCGTGGACTACAAGAGCGGGGCGTGGGCGCAGCCCGACGTGGCCATGCGCCGCCACATTCGCACGCAGGCGGTGCAGGCCGGCAGCCGCAACACGCTGGAGCTGCTTGAAGAGACCGGGCACGACCTCGTGCAGACCTCCTCGCACGGCGGGGCGCGCGAGAGCCACGCCAAGTGGCAGGGCCGCGTGTTCAGCCTGTCGGGCAAGTCCAAGAAGTACCCGCCGTTCTACCGCGAGACGGGCTACGGCTCTGTCGATGGCCTGTGCGGCGCGAACTGCAAGCACGACTTCGGTATCTACATGGAGGGCCAGCAACTGCGGTACGAGCGCGATCCCGATGGCGGCGACGAGAAGCGCGAGGAGCGATACCAGGCAGAGCAGAAGCAGCGCGAGCTTGAGCGCGGCATACGCGCCGCCAAGCGCGAGGCAACGGCCCTGGAGGCCGCCGGGCTCGACAACACCAAGGAGCGCCTGCGCCTGGGCAAGCTGCAGAAGCGCCAGCGCGAGCACATAGCCGCCCATCCCTACCTGTCCCGCGAGCGCACGCGCGAGGCCGCCGTGGAATCGAAGGAGCGCATCTACCCGCTTGCCACGGACAAGACCTGGGTGCGCGAGAAGTTCATGCCGGGCAAGGGCGCGGGCACCGCCGCAGACGTGAGCCGCCGCGCCGTGAACGGCAGGGCCTACCACGACAAGGTGGCGTCCCTTCCCATCCCGAAGCGCGCAAGCGAGGCCGTGTACGCCGAGAGCCGCCGCATCCTGCGCGACCGCGACGGCACGGGCTACGAACGCATGTCCGTCGTGTCGTGGAAGAAGGGCGAGCGCGTCACCGACACCTTCGGGCACGGCCTGAAGAGCCAGGCGTGCGGCCTGACCGCCAAGCAGGTGGAGGCGTGCAGGCGCACCAAGGGCGGTGTGGTGCTGATCCACAACCACCCCATGAGCTCGCCGCCGTCGTGGACCGACATTCGAACGGTGGCGGAAAACGACTGGGTGCGCAGCTCGGTGGTGGCGTGCCACGATGGTACAATCTACGAAATCAAGGTGAACGACCGCAGCGTCGTACAAGCGTACGAGGAGCTTCGAGAGCTGGCGAAAAGAGAGTGCCCGAACACGGGCGGCGATGTTATCGACCAGCTTGCCACCGAAATGCTCTACGAGCGAAACGAGGAAGCGAAATGGTTCAGGCTGACAAAAAAGAAGTGACGCCAGAGGACTGGGTGCTCGTCATAGATGACAGCGCCTCCGAGTCGAAAGCCGCCGAAAAGCTGACCAAAGAAGAGCGCGAGGAGCTTTTTGCCAAGTCCCGCAAGGTTCTGCGCGACGCGGGGCTGATGAAGTAGACCAAGCGACAACCGAGTAGACGCACGGCATCAAGGCCGCCCACGAACGGGCGGCCTTTTCTTTTGCCTGGCGACACATCGGGGAAGATGCAGGCACGCGATGGGGCGGCGACAACATGCCCCGCACGCGACCACGGCGACAACGGTGGGCCATCCAAGCGCGCAGGGAAGCGCGACAACCAAACACGGAAGGAGCAAGCGATGGCTGAAGACAACAAGCCCCAGGGAAACGAGGGCGGCGAAGGCCAGCAGACCGAGCCCCAGAAGGAGGTCGTGTCCTACGCGAAGTACAAGCGCGAGACCGACGAGTACCAGGAGCAGGTGAAGGCCCTCAAGGCCGAGCTGGAGCAGCGCGACAAGCAAATCGAGGAGTTCACCTCCAAGGCGGGCAACGCCGAGGAGCTGCAGGCCGCGCTCGACAAGGCCAAGGCCGACAACGAGGCGTACAAGGCCGACGCCGAGAAGCGCGAGGCCGACATGCGCCGCGACTTCGCCATCGACACCAAGCTGGCGCAGATGGGGGTGCGCAACGCCAAGGCGGCGCGCGCGATCATCCCGAACATCGCCGACGCGAAGCTGGACGAGCAGGGCAACCTAACGGGCATCGACTTCGAGGCCCTGAAGAAGGACAACGCCTACATGTTCACCGACCAGCCCCGCGAGAGCGCGGGCGGCGACCCCAAGGGCGGCGCAGGCTCCGACGGCCTGGCCGACTTCCGCGCAGCTTTCGGACTCACCGACGAATCTTCAAAGGAGTAAATCATGCCAAACAGCATCGAACTGCCCAAGGGCTACGAGAACGTGCTCATGGAGGCGTACCGCAAGGAATCCCTGACCGCAGTGCTTGAGAGCGCCGCGCCGCAGGGCAACATCGCGCAGATGGAGCAGCTGGGCGAGTTCTACTATCCCGTCTACTCCATGGGCGGCCTGGGCGACGTGCAGGCCAACGGGCGACTGCCGCAGAACAGCGGCGCGTCCCTGACTTGGAAGCCCATCAGCGCCAACTACGACCGCGGCACCATCCTGGAAATCGACCAGAAAGTGGACGCCCAGTCCTTCAATCTGGCGTTCGGCAACGCCGCCGCGCACTTCAACCGCACCAAGGTGGTGCCCGAGGGAGACGCGTTCGTGTTCTCCACGCTGTGCGCAGGCACCGGCATCACCAAGGAGCAGAAGACCTACTCCGACGGCGCGGACATGCTCAAGGGCCTGAACGCCGCCATGTGCGACATGGACGAGAAGGAGGTGCCGGAAGAGGGCCGCGTGCTGTTCATCACCCCCACCCTGCTGGGTATGGTGAAGGACCTGGACACCACCAAGTCCCGCGAGGCGCTGGACGGCTTCTCCTCCATCGTGAAGGTGCCGCAGTCCCGCTTCTACAGCGCCATCGACCTCCTGGACGGCACCACCAAGGACGAGGAGATCGGCCACTACAAGAAGGGCACCGGCGCAGCCGACCTGAACTTCCTGATTGTCCACAAGGACGCCGTGGTGCTGCGCTGGAACTTCGCGCACGGCAAGGTCATCGACGCCGAGGACAACCAGCAGGGCTTCGGCCACCTGTTCAAGTACCGCAAGTACGGCGTGTGCGGCGTGCGCGAGAACCTGGCGCACTACATCACCGCAGGCCTGAAGGCCGCGTAGGAGGAAGGGGGCGCGTTATGCGAACCGTTGGACTGACCTTCGAGAAGAAGGCACCGAAGAAGGCCAAGCCCGCCAAGGGCAAGACCGAGAAGCCCGAGGCGAAGGCGGCGGAAGACAAGCCCGCCGAAGACGCCGAGAAGCCCGAGGCGGCCGAGGGCGATGAAGGGTAGCGCCCCGGCGTACGAGGACTACCTGTCAGCAGGGCGCGGGGAGCTGACCACAGAGGAGTACGAGGCGGCGCTCCCCCACGCGCTGGCCTGGGTGCGCGAGCTGACGTTCCCCAACGAGCCGGACGGCTCAGAGGAATGGTCGCGCGCGGTTATGGCCGCCTGCGAGGTGGACGCCGCCTACGGCTGCTCGGGCGGGGCCATGGAGGGCGGCGGCTTCACCGTCGGCTCGTTCACGTGGTCGCCCGGCGAAGGCGCGAGCGACTACCGCAGCGACATGGAGGCCGCGATACGCCACGAGCTGCTGGGCACGCCGCTGCTCTACTCGGGCATCGGGGGTACCAGATGATGCGGGTGCCGCGCTCGGCGCGGCCCTCCACCATGTCCGTCAAGGTGCCAAAGGACGGCGGCTACGGCGGCGAGTTCGAGAACCCCGTCGAGGTGCGCCGCGTGCGCTTCGAGCCCGTCTCGGCGTGGCTCGTTCGCGAGTACGCCCTGGGCGACGGGGCGCAGGGCCTCGTGATAGCGGACGGCGCGGACAGCCCCGGCATGTTCGACGTGCCAGTGGGCAGCCGCGTGAGCATCGACGGGGGCGAGTGGATGAACGTGGCGAGGTGCACGCCCCGCCGCGCGTTCGGCACCCGTCCCCACCACTGGGAACTGGAGGTGAGGTAGCCATGCCCGCAGCAGTTACGGTCGACCTGACCAAGCTCATGAAGCGTTTCAGCGCGAAGGAGCTGGAGGCCAAGCAGGTGAAGTTCGCCATGAGCGTGGCCGAGGACATGAACGCGTTCACGCCAGAGGACACCAAGCGCATGCACAACTCCATGCAGGCCGCCTCCGACTTCAGGCAGGGCCTCGTCATATGGGACGCCGACTACGCCGCCTACGTGCGCGACCTGCCCGACAGCTCCATCAAGCACGGCAAGAACCCGAGGGCCAAGGCCGACTGGCCGAAGGCCGCGAAGGAAGCGCACGGCGAGGACTGGGAGCGCCTGGCCGTCGACCTCCTGACCGAGGGGGCGTGACATGGCCCCGGACGTGATGGAAGCGGCGAAGGCCGCCATAGAGGCCCTGGGCTACGGCCCGGTGCTCCTCACCCGCCTGGCCGCCTCGCGCGGCCACGACGACGCGGTGGTGCTGCGGCCCATGCCCACCACCGACGTGGTGCGCCACATGGACGGCACCCGCCGTGTCGGATACGTGCTGCAGGTCATCGTGAAGGACACCTCCGAGGCCAAGGCCATGGGCGACGCCTACGACCTGGCCGACGCGTTGGACGGGGCCGACCTGTCCTCGCCCACCGGCTCCTACGGCTTCACCAGCGCGGCGCTGTACACCGAGCCGCAGGAGATAACGCCGCCGGAGGGCGGGCCGTACCTGTGGGAGTTCCGAATCAAAGCGACCATAACCATAGAGAAGGGATAACGATGGCAAAGAACCAAGACCTGGGCTTCGCGCCCAACTACATGAGCGCGCTGGAGATCGACACCACGCCAGACGCGGCCAGCCCCACGTGGGCCATCTTCTCGCGCGGCATCACCGAGGTGAAGCCGACCACCAACGAGACCACCGAGACCAAGGACTACTACGACGGCTACGGCACTCCCACCGACAAGGTGAAGAGCGTGCAGCCGCAGTACGAGGTCACAGGCGACCGCTGCTACGGCGACCCCGCGCAGGACTTCGTTGCCAGCCTGGCGCTTGAGACCGGCGAGGGCCGCACGGGCCACTTCCGCCACACCGACCCCAACGGCGACGTGGTGGAGGGCGACTGCACCTACCTGGGCCTGACCGTCGGCTCGCAGCAGGGCGCGGCGTCCGACCCCGGCGCGTTCTCCTGCACAATCTCGGGCGCTGGCGCTATGCGCTACATCCCCGCCAACAAGCTCAAGCAGCCCACGGGCGTCACCTGCACCGCGCCGACCGGCCCGGCCGTGGGCAAGTCCATGAAGCTCGCGCCGACCGTCACGCCCGCCGAGGCGAACGCCAAGTGCTTCTTCGCATCGGGCAACACCGACGTGGCCACCGTCGACAGCGACGGCAACGTGACGGGCGTGGCCGCAGGCGAGGCGGTCATCACCGTGCGCTGCGCGTCCAAGCCGAGCATCTGCACGCAGGTGAAGGTCACCGTGGCGGCGAAGTAGCCGCAGGCGACACCAGACATAACCTCCTGGACATGGGGGCGCGGGCTAGTGAGCGGCCCGCGCCCCTTTTCTATGCCCGACGCTCACCGCTCACGAAAGGGGCAACAAATGGAACTTCTGAAAAACATCCGCGCGTACGAGGACGTGTTCTTCGAGGACCCCGAGGAGAACCCCGACACGCCGCGCTTCCGCGTGTGGTTCGACGACAAGCACATCGAGGAGTACCTAGCCAAGGTCGGCAACGCCATCGACCGCGCGCAGGCCAACGAGCAGATGGCCCGCGAGGCCGACACCCCCGAGAAGGCGGCCGAGGCCAACGCCGCGCAGGCCCGCCTCATGAAGCGCACCATCTCGACGTTCATCGGCACCGAGGGCTGGGAGCAGCTGCTCGCGTGGATGGGCGGCGACGAGGGCCCCATCGCGCCCGAGGAGAACATCCGCATCCTGGGCGAGGTCTTCGCCACATTCCTCAACATGTTGGCGCGCCACGCGACCAGCGAGCAGCTGATGGCGTGCGGCCTTGCATACAGCGAGCGCGCCGATCAGGTCCAGGCGCTCAACCGCGCCCAGCGCCGCGCCAAGGCCAAGCGCAAGAAGAAGGGCGGCAAGTAATGCTGCCAGCCGCGCTCACGGCCGAGCGGGTGCGGCTGCCCGATGGCACGAGCGCCACGCGCTACCCGTGGAACGGCGAGGAGGTGCTGGTGCGCGACGACGCGTCACGATCATCCGCGTCATCGAGGTGCTGACCGACGAGGGCAAGTCCGACGAACAGCGCCGGGACGAGTTCCTGGCGCTGTTCTTCGTGGACTGGACGGACGCGTGGTGCGCATGCGACTACGACGCCGCCGAGTTCGTGCGGATGCGCGACGCGGCGGTATGGGACATGTGCGGACTCGACCTGAGCGGCGACCGCCCGCACGAGACCCCGCTGTGGGACTTGGAGGAGGACGCGGCACGCATACGCACCAGTTTCCGCCAGGCCTACGGCATCGAGTGGGACGAGGTGCGCGGTCGCATCAGCTTCGCCGAGTTCGTGGCACTCGTGGGCGGCTGCCCGCAGGACACGCCGCTCGGCGCGGCCATCCACTACCGCAACCCGGCGACCAAGCCGAAGCCAACCAAATACAACAGGCAGGAGGTCGAGGCCTGGAACGCCGCCCACAAGGCGTTCGAACTCGGCAAAGGCCGCAGCTCACACGGCTCTGAGGAAGGAAGCGACGCGGCGATGCGCGATGTGTTCGCCGCGCTCAAGAGAGCGACGAGGTGAGCATGGACGGCAACGTCATCATCAAAGCGGTGCTCGACACCGTTGACGTATCCAAGAACATCAAGGCCCTGGAGCGCGACCTCCAGGGCATCTCCTGGAAGAACATAACCGAGGGCGACGAGAAGGCCGCGAAGCTGTCGTCCTCGTTCAAGAAGGCCGGCACGGCCGCCACGGTGACGCTGACCGCGCCCGTGGTGGCCGCCGGCAAGGCCATATTCGGCGTGGCCAGCGACTACGAGCAGGCCAACGCCCGCATAGCCGCCGCGTTCGGCGTGTCCGGCGAGGAGGCCGAGCGTTTCAGCGGCATAGGCAAGCGCATATACGAGGGTGGCTGGGGCCAGTCCCTGGACGAGGTCAACGATGCGCTGATCCAGTGCAAGTCCACCCTTCGCGACGTGTCCGACGAGGACCTGCAGACCGTCACCACCAACGCACTCATGCTGTCGGACACCTTCGGCGCAGACGTGAACGAGTCCATACGCGGCACCAACGCCCTCATGGAGGGCTTCGGGCTGTCCGCCACCGAGGCCAGCGACCTGCTGACGGCGGGCATGCAGCGCGGCCTGAACTACACCGACGAGCTGGGCGACAACCTGAGCGAATACTCCGTGCGATGGGGCGAGGCGGGAATGAGCGCCAGCGAGTACTTCTCGCTGCTAGAAGCGGGCACGTCCAACGGCGCGTACAACCTGGACAAGGTGGGCGACTACCTCAACGAGTTCCTGACGGCGCTGTCCGACGGCCGCATGGAGGAATCCATCGGCTCGTTCAGCGAGGGCACGCAGGAGGTCTTCGAGAACTTCAAGAACGGCAGCGCCACCGCCGAGGACATGCTGCAGGCGGTGCTGGGCGACCTCACGCAGATGCCAAACGAGTACGACAAGGCCGCGCTGGCCTCCACCCTGTGGTCCTCGCTGGGCGAGGACAATGCCATGGGCATGATCGAGTCCCTGGCGGGCGTGCAGGACAGCTTCGGCGACGTGGCGGGCGCTGCGCAGCAGGCCCAGGAGGCCGCCTCCGACAGCTTCGCCGTGAAATCGCAGGAGGCCATGCGCGAGCTGCAGGGCTCCATCGAGCCGCTTGGCGAGCCGCTGCTCAACATCGCCACCAACGTGGCGGGCGTCGTCAAGTCGTTCTCCGAGTGGTTCGCCGGCATCGGCGAGGGCGGCCAGACCGCCGTGCTGGCGATCGCCACGATAGCGGCCGCCATAGGCCCCGTGCTGTCGACGGTCGGCACCGTCGTGGACACCGTGCCGAAAATCGGAGCGGCCTTCCAGGTGGTCGGCAAGCTGGGCACCGGCGCGCTGGGGCTCATAGCCGCGCACCCCGTGATAGCGGCCATAGCGGCCATCATCGCCGCCGTGGTGCTGCTGTGGAACAACTGCGAGGAGTTCCGCGACGCGGTGACCGCCGTGTGGGATGCCGTGTGCGCCGCGTTCCAGGTGGCCGTCGGCGTTGCCGGCGGGGCCGCCGAGTCGATAGGCGCGTTCTTCTCCGGGCTGGGCGCGACGCTCGCGGGCGTGTGGGACGGCATCTGCAACGTTGTGCAGGTGGCCGTGATGCTGCTCGCGGAAATACTCAACCTAGCCATCGAGACGCTGCTCATACCCTGGAACTTCGTCTGGGAGAACTTCGGCGGCGTGCTCACGGCGGCGTGGGACCTCATATGCGGCGCGGTCGGCACGTACATCCAATACGTGGGCGACGTGATAAGCGCGGCCCTTGAGGTAATCCAGGGCGTGTGGGACACGGTGTGGGGAGCCGTCAGCTCCACCGCTTCCAGCGTGTGGGATGCCATCACCTCGGCGATAGGCGCGGCCATCGACGCCATCAGCTCCACCATATCGGCGGTTCTGTCGGCGATACAGGCCGTGTGGGACTCCGTTTGGGGTGCCGTGAGTACCACGGCGTCGAATGTGTGGAACGGCATCAGCTCGACCATATCCGGCATCGTCAACGGCATCCGCGACACCATCTCCAGCGTGTTCAACGCCGCCCGCGACACCGTGGCCGGCATATGGAACTCCATCAAGAGCGCCATCGAGACGCCGATAAACAGCGCCCGCGACACCGTGCGAAACGTAATCGACTCCATCAAGGGGTTCTTCAACTTCTCGTGGTCGCTTCCCCACCTGAAGCTGCCCCACCTGTCCATCTCGGGCGGGTTCAGCATCAACCCGCCGAGCGTGCCGCACTTCGGTATCGACTGGTACGCGAAGGGTGGCGTGTTCAACGGCCCCAGCGTCATCGGCGTAGGCGAGGCCGGTCCAGAGGGCGTCGTGCCGTTCAACGAGCGCGGCGCGCGCCCGCTGGCCGAGGGCATCGCCAAGCTGCTCGACGGCAAGGGCGGCGCGGGCCACGGCGACACGAACGTGACAATCAACCTGTACGCGACCGTGCGGGAGGAGGCCGACATCGAGAAAATCTCCCGCCAGATAGCCAAGGAAATCAAACGGCAGGAGTGCTTCGCATGATATACAACGGCTTCGACTTCGCGCCGTGGTTCGACACCCGGCTCGTGACCCGCTCGCTGCTGCCCGAGTACGAAATCGCCACGCGCGACGTGCCCGGGCAGCCCGGCTCGCGCTTCATGCGCGCAGAGCTGAAACCCCTGACGATAGACGTGGCGGCGGCCTGGAGGGCACGCCCCGCCGACGATATGGCGGCCCTTCGCCGCCTCATGGCCTCGCGCCTGCTGTGCCTCAAGGAGGCCGAGCTGTGGCTGGACGACGAGAGGCACCTGGGCCTGCGCTACATGGCCGTGCTGACCTCGCCGGGCGCGCTCGACACGTTGTGGCACACCGGCGAGGCCACGCTGACGTTCACGGCATACGACCCCGTGGCCTACGGGGCCGATGGGCGCGCAACCGTGTCGGGCACCTCGGGCGTGCAGGTGGGCGGGACGTTCCGCACCTACCCCACCGTGACCGTCAGGCCCGGCGGCAGCACGTCGGCGCTGCGGCTGACGAACATGGGCACGGGCGAGTTCGTGCAGATCGACAAGGCGGTGACGGCATCGAGCGCGGTGGTCATCGACATGGCCGCCCCGCAGGCCACGGTGGACGGCAGCCCCGCGCCCGTGACCTTCGAGAGTGACTTCTTCCCGCTGGAGCCGGGGGCCAACAGCCTCAAGCTGTCCAGCGGCACCGCGACGGTACAGTGGACGGAAAGGTACGTGGGCTGATGATTCTGTGGGCATGCGACCGCTGGGAGGCGTACAAGGGACCCATCAAGACGCTGTTCGAGTGCGAGGACACGCGCGAGGTCAACGGCGAGAACGCCCTGAGCATCACAACGCTGGCGCGCCTGGACAAGGGCGACCGCCTGGTGTGGCGCGACCTCAAGGGCCGCTGGCACGAGAACATCGTGGACGGCGTGGAGGAGGAGCGCGCAAGCGCGGGCATCCTCTACACGTACTACTGCCCGACCTCGGCGCAAATCGAGCTCCTGGGCGACTACCTGGAGGACAAGCGCCCCTACGACGTGAGCGCCTACGCCGCGCTGGCCTCGGCGCTGTCCTCCTCGCGCTGGCAGGTCGGAACCGTGGCCGACCTCGGGCAGGCCGGCACGAACTTCTACCACACCAACGCATGGGCGGCCATCCACGACGTGGCAGACACTTGGGGCGGCGAGCTGTCGTTCGAAATCCAGGTGAGCGGCACCAAGGTGACCGCACGCCGCGTGTGCATGGCCAAGCAGGTCGGCGAGGACAACGGCAAGCGTTTCACCTACGCCAAGGACCTCGTGAGCGTCAAGCGCAGCGTGGACGAGGGCAACGTGTGTACCGCCCTGTACGGCTACGGCAAGTCCCTGCAGACCGCCGACGAGGACGGCAACCTGACGGGCGGCTACGATCGCAAGCTGACCTTCGGCGGCGTGAACGGCGGGCAGAACTGGGTGGGGTCGGCCGACGCGCTGGCGCGCTGGGGACGGCCCGACGGCAAGGGCGGCAAGGCGCACGTGTTCGGCGACGTGGAGTTCTCCGACTGCGAGGACGCCGCCGAGCTGAAGAAGCTCACCGAGGCGCAGCTGGCGAAGTCGTGCGTGCCCACCGTGTCCTACACTGTGGACGCCGTGGCGCTTGCGCGCGCCGGCGAGGGCTTCGAGGGCGCGGACGAGGGCGACCTGGTGACCGTGGTGGACAAGGTGTACGACCCGCCGCTGCGCGTGCGCACGCGCATCACCAAGGTGGTGGAGGACCAGCTGCGCCCCGGCGAGGTCACCTACACGTTCGGCAACTACCAGACGGTCGCCGAGCTGATGGCCGCGCAGAAGTCGGCCGCCAAGTCCACCGCCTCGACCATCCGGGCGACCGTGACCGAGGCCGTGAACGCCTCGAACAAGGCATCGACCGGCAAATGGGGCGAGAGCCTGGCGGCCGCCGAGGAGCGCCAGAAGGCGTACGCCAAGGAGGTCGGCGGCGCCGCCCAGGACTACACCGACCAGATAAGGAACGAGCTGGACAAGGCCCTCAAGGAGTACGCCGACAACGGGGACACCACGCTGGAGGAGGCGCTGAAGAAGTACTCCGACGACGGCAACCTGGCCCTGGACGAGGTGCTGCGCCTGTACACCGACACGTCGATAGAGCAAAGCGAGAGCGTGCTCAAGCAGATAGACGAGGCCAACAAGGAGTACCTAGAAGGCGTTACGGGCAAGTTGGACGAACGGCTGACGAGCGCCGAGGGCGAGGTGGATGGGCTGCAGAAACAGCTCGACCAGCTGCCGACGGATATCCGCAAGAAGATCGTTGACATACTCAACAGCGAGGTGAACACCACGGGTGGCTGGGTGTACGAGGAGCCCGGCCAAGGCATTCTGGTGTACGACAAAAAGCCCGAGAGCGCCACCAAGTGCGTCAAGATAGGCGGCGGAATCATCGGCGTGGCCAACTCCAAGTATTCCAGCGGCGCGTGGAAGTGGCGCACGGCCATAACCGGCGACGGCGTGACCGCCGACGAGCTGACCACGGGCCGCATCAAAGGCGGGAACTCGTACTGGGACCTCGACAGCGGGGCCTTCTACCTGCGCGACGGCTCCATCTTCATGACCGACAGCAACGGCAACAGGGTCTATATCAACGCCACCAACGGCTTCCAGATATACGACAAGAACGGCTCCATCATCGCAGGCACCGTGCTGGTGGGCAGCACCTCCATGTTCCGCTGCAACATGGTCGGCACGTCGTCAACCAACTACATCACCACCGGCACGACGACGAACAACCACCCGGGAGCGTCGTTCGTGAACGGCTCGACCGAGTACTGCACCATCGAGGCCGTCCACGCGAAGGACAGCCCCACGGCGAGCTCGACCGACGGCGTGGGCATGTCCACCTGCGGCTACGGCTTCCTGGCAGTCAACCGCTACTACCGCCAGACGTGGCTGACGACCCCCTACTACGCGGGCTACATGAGCCATCCCGACGAGCAGCTGTACATGAGGAGCGGCAACAGCAACGCGGGCGGCTCGGCGTACGTGAAGCTGCAGGAGAACTCCAACAACTACGTGTACCTGGATAGCAGCCGCGCAGACATTGGGTCGTCGGGCACCGCCAGGATACTCGCCCCGAAGTTCGCCATAGGAACCAATCCGAGCAGCGGCGGCACCTACGGGTACACGGGCTCCACGCAGTTCATCGGGTGCATCACCAACAACGGCAACAACTGGACGTGGGGCACCATCAACGTGGTGAACGGAATCATCACCGGCATGAGCAGCATCACGGGAAACTAGACCAGCGAGAGAGGAAACGGAATGTTCTACCACCTTGTGCAGCAGCCCGAAGCGCCGCAGGCGCTCGACGGTGCGCCGAAGCCGCCCGAGGCGCTTCCGGTGTTCGAGTGCATCAGCGACCCGGCCACGGCGCGGGCCATCGTGGAATCGGAAGACGTGTTCGAGTTCGACGGCAAGGGCGGCTTCACGCTCGTGTCCAGCCCCGTGGCCGTCATGGACGCGGAAGGCGGCGAGGCTAACGCCGTGGACTTCTCGGCGCTCACCGACGAGGAGATATGCGGGGTCCACAGAGCGCAGCCCGGCGACATATCGCGGACACTTGCGGCCGAAGGAAAGGAATGAGGCATGGCAACGCACGAGCTTACGCTCAACCTCAAGAAGACCAACATAGCGCCGCCCGTCATCACCGTGCACCAGGGCGACAGCGCCGAGGTCCTGAAGGCCGCCATCTACGACGGCGACAAGAAGGCGGCCCTGACGGGCTGCAAGGTGCACCTCATGGCTGCGAAGCCCGACCACACCTACGTGGAGCAGCAGTTCACTGGCATCAGCGACAACGTGGCCACCGTGACGGTCGACCCCGCCGTCTTCGGCGTGGCCGGGCTGCTCAAGGTGTGCTACGTGCGCGTGCGGAACGCGGCAGGGCTGGACGCCACCACCGAGAACGTCCTGGTGAACGTGCTGCCCTCGGCGAGCGCGTCGGGCGAGATATCCGGCCCGTACGTCGATGCGGTGGAGGCGATCATCGCGAACCTCGAAGGGCAGCTAGCCGACGTGAGCGCGCTGAATGCGCAGATGCAGAAGGCCGAGGCCTCCCGCGCGAGCGCGGAAAACCAGCGCGCCACGAACGAGAAGGCACGCCAGACCGACGAAACCAAGCGCGCAGAGGCCGAGAAGAAGCGAGCCACGGCGGAAAGCGACCGCGTGACCGAGGCGTCGCAGCTGAAGACGGCCTCGCAAGCCGCCACGGCTGCGGCAAACGGCGCGGCCTCGAACGCCGACGCGGCGGCAAACATCGCCATGCAGATAGCCAACAGCGTGGCGCAGGGCAGCGCGGGCAGCTCGGACATGGCCAAGCAGAAGCAGCAGATAGCCGACCTGTACGGCAAGCTGGCCGACGCCACGGACGCGTTCATCTACGACGACGGCACCGTGTACTGCCCCGCCTCCAAGGCCAGTGCATCTGGCAGCACCATCACGTTCGGCAGCACCTGCACGGCGTCCGGCACAACCCTCAACCTCAAGTAGAAAGGCAACGAAATGGCACAAGCGAAAACCCTGTCGGTGGGCGGCACCGGCTACGAGGTCATCGACGATACCGCGCGCAGCAACGCGCGGACGGCGCTCAACAACGCCGAGTACAACCGCCAGGGCCAAATCGGCAAGTACGGCGGGCAGAACATCGCCACCATCCTGGCGGGAGAGATCGGCAGCGGCAGCGTGTACGACGCGCTGCACAAGCGAGCCGCCAACGGCAACTTCGCGGGCCTGCGCGTGGGAGACTACATCGACGTGCCGCTGGTAAGCGCGTCGGGCGTGGCGGCCCAGCAGTCCGTGCGCTTCCTCCTGGCGCACTTCGACCCGTACTACTGCTGCGGCGACAGCTCCAAAGGCCACCATATCGCGTTCGTGGCCTCCGCGCCCATCGCCGTGGCCAAGACCGTGGCCGGCGTGGCAAACGACAGCTTCCTGATGTGGAACACCACCAACACGAACCAGGGCACCGCCGACCAGAAATGCCCCTACCTCAACAGCAACCTCAAGGCGTGGGAGACGGCCTTCGAGGCGTGCCTGCCCGAGGGGCTGACCAAGTACCTGCTTACCCAGCGCGTGCTGCTTGAGGAGCGTTACAGCGCGAGCGGCGCGCTCAGCGACTCCAACAGCTGGAGCTGGCAGGACATCGGCAAGGTATGGTCGCCCTCCGAGATGGAGGTGTACGGCTGCCCAGTGTGGGGCACCAAGGGCTACAGCGTGGGCTTCGACTGCCAGTTCGACCTGTTCCGCGATACCGCGCACCGCTTGAACGGAACTCGGTACCCTTGGTGGCTGCGTTCCGTTGCGTCGGGCTCCGCGTCCAGCGTGTGCTATGTCGGCAGCCACGGCACTGCCAGCTGCCACTCGGCGACGGGCGTCTGGGTTCGCCCCCGCCCCGGCTTCCTCGTCGGCTAGCCAGCCGAGTGCTCTATACTTCTCTTTCGATGCGACCGCCTTGCGCGGTCGCATCTCTGCCCGCGCAGCGGGCCGTTTTTTTCGCCACTATTTCCGGGAGGTGCCATGAGCGGCGTCTACCAGCGAAACCGCGAGGTGTCCGAGTACAAGTTCTTCACGCAGGCCATCGCCATCCGCGTGGAGGTCAACAAGCTGATGGCGTCGTCCTCCGTGGTTCCGAAGACCTATCGTCTGCTGAACGCGGTGCCGACCGTGGAGACGGCGCGCAGCATCGTGTACAACGTCAACCGCGCCGACTGCTTCTATCCAAACAGCTCGTTCAACGCGCTGGAGAGGAAACGCTACCTGACGCTGGCCATAGCGGACTGCGAGCAGCTGATGCTGGACATGCAGTGCCTCATGGATATCGGCCTGCCCGTGAACGCCAACCGCTTCGAGGCGTTGGCGGGCATGATTGAGGAGGAGATCAAGCTGCTGAAGGGCGCGCGCAAGAACGTGCGCATCACCGGCAAGAAGTCGACCGAGGAGCGCATAGCCGAGGCCGAGGCCGAGCTAGAGCGCCTGCGTTCGCTATAATGGACGGCGGTCGCGCCTTGTTTATCGGTACAATTGGTGGCTGCGTTCCGTTGCGTCGGGCTCCGCGTCCAACGTGTGCTATGTCAACAACAACGGCAATGCCAACTACAACTCGGCGACGAACGTCTGGGTTCGCCCCCGCCCCGGATTCCCTTACTGCCAGACCGAGTAGGCCCCAGAGCCGAAAGCAGAGCGCGAAGAGGAAGGAAGGCGCGACCGTCGGGCATGCGCCCGTAAATACGCACCCCGCGAGGGTGGCCGGACGCTGCTTGCATGGCGCGGCGCTCCGTGGCTTCGCCGCGTTTCATGGCCATACCTCAAGCGGCTGCCAGAGCCACATTGCAAGCCGCGCGGGGTGCCTCCTGTGAACTCCGAGCAAAGGCGGGCGGCGCGCCGCAAGCGCCGCGAGGAGAAGCGCGCGCAGGCCAAGGCCGAGCGCGTCAAGGCGTGCACGCTTGATACCGTGGCCGACCTCAACAGCCTGTGCAAGGCATCGAAGCAGGCCGCGCGCGGCGTGATGTGGAAGGCATCCACGCAGCGATACATGAAAAGCTACCTGCGCAATGCCGTCCTGTCCCGCCGCGACCTTTTGGAGGGGCGCGACATATGCCGGGGCTTCATACGGTTCGACCTGTGGGAGCGCGGAAAGCTGCGCCACATCAGTGCAGTGCACTTCCCCGAGCGCGTGGTGCAGAAGTCGCTGTCCCAGAACGCCCTCGTGCCCGCGATAGTCCCCACGCTCGTATCCGCGAACTCCGCGAACATCAAGGGGCGCGGCACCGACTACGCCCTGAAGCTGCTCAAGCGCCACCTGGCCGACCACTGGAGGCGACACGGCCGCGAGGGCTACATCCTCCTGGGCGACTTCTCCGACTACTTCGCGCGCATAGCGCACCAACCCGTCAAAGACCAGGTGGCCTCCGCGCTGCTAGATCCGCGCGTGGTCGCCTTGGAGCACCGCCTGATAGACGCGCAGGGCGATGTGGGCCTGGGGCTGGGCAGCGAGCCGAACCAGATATGCGCCGTGGCCCACCCCAACTGCATCGACCACTATGTGACCGAGATGCTGCGCCCCGAGTCTTACGGGCGCTACATGGACGACTTCTACCTGATACACGAGTCCAAGGACTACTTGCAGGTGTGCCTGCTGCTGATAGAGGGCAAATGCGCCGAGCTGGGCATCGAGCTGAACCCGCGCAAGACGCGCGTGGTGAAGCTCACGCGCGGGTTCACGTGGCTGAAGAAGCGCATCTTCTACACTGAGACGGGCCGCATAGTCGTGAAGCCGTGCCGAGACTCCATAACGCGGGAGCGCCGCAAGCTCAAGAAGATGGCCCGCATGGTCGCCGATGGCATCATGACCCCCGAGCAGGTGGAGCAGAGCTACCAGAGCTGGCGCGGAGGCATGAAGCGGCTGGACGCGCACCGCAGCGTGCGGGCCATGGACGCGCTGTACCGCAGCCTGTTCGGAAATCCCGCGGGGGGGGTTGCTCAATGCAATCCAAACCTGGAGGCGACACGGATGGGAACATGCCCCTACCCTAGCAACGGAAGGAGCGACCCATGACGGAACAGGAAATCGCCGGGGAGATCAACGGCTACAAACAGCAGCTTGAGCAGAGCGACTACAAGGTCATGAAGGCGGTGGAGCGCATCTTCTCCGCATCGTCCATCACCGACCTGCTCTCGGCCATCGCCGCAGCTGCCAAGGAGGTGGCCGAGATCATCTCGCAGCGCCAGACGTGGCGCGACCGCATCAACGAGCTGGAAGCCATGGAGCCCGACCAGCCGGAAGCGCCGCAGGAGTAGCGAGCGCCCCTTCGGGGGCGCTTTTCTTTTGCCCGGCGACACCTCGCGGACAATCGCGACAGCGATTCGAGGAGGTGAGAAAACGAATGACCGACGTGCTGGAAATCTTCGCGCCGTACGGCCCCGGGTCGCTTTTCGGCGCACTGCTCGTCCTAGTGGTCCTGTACTTCGGCAAGCAGTTCCTCGAAGAGTTCAAGGCCCAGAACGAGCGCAAGGCGAACATCGACCTCAAGCGCGAAGAGCGAAAGCAAGGCGAGGTGAACGAGCGGGCGCAGCGCGACCGCGAGCGCAGCCAGATGGAGGGCCGCATCGCCGCGCAAATGGAGCGCAGCAACGCGCTGATGGAGGCTATGAAGGCGCTCATGGAGTCCGTCGTGACCTCCAATGAGGTGCTGCACGCCGACCTGGCGAACAGCCAGGCGCGCAGCCAGGGCATGGCGGCGAAGGTCGACCACATCGCCGACCGCGTTGACCTGCTCTACAAGGAATCGGCTCGATAGAAAGGAATCCGAAATGACAGAAATGCAAGCAATCGCAGCCATCGTGCTGTCTTTCGCCGTGCCGTTCGCGGTGCAGCTGATCAAGACCGAGGCCATGACCGGCAAGGCCGCGCGCATCCTGGCGCTGGGCTGCTCGCTCCTGGCGGGCGTCGTGACCGGCTTCGTGGGCGGCGTGCCCGCAGACCCGGGCGCATGGGTCACGTGCGCCTTCGCCGTGGTAGGCGGCGTGCAGGCGGCCTACACGCTGTTCAAGTCGGTAGGCATCACATCCAAGTGGCTCGACGCCCTGCTGGGCGTGACCGTAGGCGGGAAGGAGTAGGCAATGGCCAAACTGTTCATCATCTGCGGCCACGGCGCTGGCGACCCCGGCTGCTGCGCAGGCGGCTGCACCGAGGCCGAGCGCGTTCGCGCCCTGGGCCAGCGAATCAAGGAACTGGGCGGTTCCGAGGTCGAGCTGGGCGATACGTCCCGCAACTGGTACGCCGACGGCGGGCTTAACCGCCTGAGCACCGACGCGCCAGTGGTGGAGCTGCACATGGACGCCAGCGGCATCGCCACGGCCCACGGCGCGCACGTCATCATCAAGGAGGGCTTTGAGCCTGACGAGTACGACAATGCGCTGGCCGACAAGCTGGCGGCGTTCATGCCCGGGCGCTCCGAGAAGCTGGTGCGCCGTTCCGACCTCGCGAACCCGAACCGAGCCGCCGCGCGCGGCATCAACTACCGCCTGTGCGAGAACGGCTTCATCGACAACGACGGCGACCGCGAGAAGTTCAACGGCAACCTGGACGAGCTGGCGCGCATCTACCTGGAATGCTTCGGCATCACTGCTGGAAGCGCCCCCGCAGCCGTCCCGCAGCCGCAGCCTGCGCAGCAGGAAACGGCCGAGAACTTCGGCGGCACCTACCGCTGCACTGTGGACTACCTGCGCGTGCGCGACGCCCCCGGCCTGGGCGGCACCGAGGTGGCACACTATTCCAGCGGCGAGACCGTGACGCTGGATAACTGGTACAAGATCGCCGACGGCTACGTGTGGGGCCGATACACGGGCTACAGCGGCGCAACGCGCTACATCGCCGTGGGCAAGGCCACGGGCAAGCCAGAGGCCGACGACTATCTGGTGAAGGTGGGATAGGCCATGCCGTACCCGAGCCCCGCAGACGAGGAGCGCAACGGCGGGTGCGGCCCCATCCTCGCGGCGGTCGTCCTGCTGTTCATCGTCCTGGCCGCCGCCAGCTGCGCGTCGCAGGCCATGGGAGCGCAAGACGTGACCGTGAGGCAAGCCCGCACGGACGGCCCCATATACGACCTGCCCGAGGGCATCGGCCAGGAAATCGTGTGCGACGAGCACAACCGCGAGTACCTGCTGCTTACCACCGAGCAGGGCGGCGTGTTCCTCATGCCGTACATGGACGAGGACGGCGAGCAGGAGATCATGCCGCAGGCCTAGAACGCAAAGAAGCCGCCCCGTATGGAGCGGCTTCTTTCTATCTGACGAGCAATACGAACGCCCGCCTAACGACGAACACGCGTATGTGTTCGCCTACTGAACAGTTGGTGGAGCTGGCGTTCATTCGGTCGAACACCTCGCCACCTGGACCTATAGCGCCAGGCAGCGACGGATTATCGCCC
>ENA-UESC01000545-UESC01000545.1-human-gut-metagenome-genome-assembly--contig:-NODE-545-length-35426-cov-9.531783_pt1 | contig 35426 bp, 27 predicted proteins | sample MGYA00242998_ERZ507999 | MGnify/ENA primary metagenome ERZ507999 (study PRJEB26167, sample SAMN06115465) | human gut metagenome | host: Homo sapiens | place: China:Hubei | collected 2016-04-27 | study... | reverse complement strand
CCTCGGTCTCAAGGCCCAGATCGCCGCTGTTGACGTTCTTGAACTCCACGGTGCCGTCCTTGCCCTCGGCATCCTTGTGGGGGTAGCTGCGCATGATCTGCAGGCAGAACTCATCCACGTCCTCGGTCAGCAGCAGGACATCATAGCCCTTGTCCAGAACCAGCTCGGCGGCGGGGAGCTTGGCCACACGGTCCGTGGAGTCACCGGCGGCAAAGTAGATGAACTTCTGCTCGGCAGGCATCTTGTCCACATACTCCTGCAGGGTGACCATCTTCTGCTCCTTGGCAGACCAGAACAGCAGCAGGTCGCGCAGCAGCTCGGCGTGCATCCCGTAATCAGAGTAAGCGCCGAACTTGATCTGGCGGCCGAACTCCTTCCAGAATGCCTCGTACTTTTCGCGGTCGTTGACCAGCATGGAGTGCAGCTCGTTCTTGATCTTCTTTTCCAGTGCGTTGTGGATCAGCTTGAGCTGGTTGTCCTTCTGCAGCATCTCACGGCTGATGTTCAGGCTCAGATCCTGGCTGTCCACAATGCCTTTGACGAAGCTGAAGTAATCGGGCAGCAGGTCTGCGCACTTTTCCATAATGAGCACGCCGGATGCGTACAGAGCCAGACCCTTCTCATACTCCTTGGTGTAGAAATCATAGGGGCGATGGCTGGGCACGAACAGCAGGGCGTTGTAGTTGGCGGTGCCCTCGGTGCGGCTCACGATGACACGGGCAGGGTCAGAGTAATCGTTGAACTTATCCTTGTAGAAGCTGGCGTATTCCTCATCGGTGACCTCGCTCTTCTGCTTCTTCCAGATGGGCACCATGCTGTTCAGGGTCTCAAGCTCGGTGTAGGTCTCCCACTCCGGCTTGTAGTCCTCGGGCTTGGGATCGGGTTCGGGCTTCTGGCGGCTCTTTTCCCGCTCCATCTGGATGGGATAGCGCACATAGTCGCTGTACTTTTTGACGATGGCCACGATGCCGTATTCATCGAGGAAGTTCTCGTAATTGTCGGTATCGGTGCTGTCCTTGATGTGCAGGATGATGTCGGTACCGGCGGTTTCCTTCTCAGCGGGGGTCAGCTCATAGCCGTCAGCACCGCTGGACTCCCACTGCCAGGCCTCGTCCGCACCGTATGCCTTGGAGATGACGGTGACCTTATCGGCAACCATGAAGGCGGAGTAGAAGCCAACGCCGAACTGACCGATGATGTCGATGTTCTCGTCCTTGTTGTCCTTCTTGAAGTCCAGAGAACCGGAGTGGGCGATGGTGCCCAGGTTCTGCTCCAGCTCTTCTTTGGTCATGCCGATGCCGTTATCGGAGACAGTCAGCAGGCGATTGTCCTTATCGCGGGTGAGCAGGATGCGGAAATCGCCCTTGTTCATGCCCACGGAAGGATCGGTCAGGCTTTTATAATAAAGTTTGTCGATGGCATCCGAAGCGTTGGAGATCAGCTCACGGAGGAAGATCTCCTTGTTGGTGTAGATGGAGTTGATCATCATGTCCATCAGTTTTTTGCTTTCAGCCTGAAATTCTTTCTTCGCCATAATACAAAACCTCTTTTGTACAGTATTCAGATCCGGCCCCTCGCAAAAGGAGCGGCAATGCAGAAGAAGCAGCCGATGCTGCATCTTCTTAGCACTCATATCTTTCGAGTGCTAATATACACCGATGCGGATCAAAAATCAAGGGGTTTCATAAAAAGTTCAGAAATGAACTGGAACAAAATGCCTTTTGTGCGTTGCTACAAAAAATTCATAAAGAAATAGTTGACCTTTCACAATTTTTAGCGTATACTGGTCAGCGGAAACAAACGAGGAAAGAGGAATATGTTATGGCAATGAAGCCGGAGATCTCCGTGAAGAACCTGCTGATGCAGGCATTCCTGACGGGCTGGGAACGCTCGGACAAGAGCATTTCGCAGGATGAATACTTACAGAGCGCCATTCAGGTCATCGAAGTGCTGCAGGTGGAACCTGAAAATGTCTACGCCGAGGAGGGCCTGGGCCTGACCGATGGCGACGAGGTGGATCATCTGGATGACCTGCTGCGGGCGGACGGCCAGTGGCTGTATTACGGCGTGGAGGAGGAAAACTTCTTCCTCATCCAGTGGTACCCGGACAAGGCTTCTGCCGAGGCCAAGCTGGCCGAGCTGGAAGCACTGGGCGACGGCAAGCAGTATCTGGTGGACCTGAGCCTGACCCGCGAAAATTCTTCGGCCGCTGAGAACTTCGGCAGCTCCAACCCGGTTCAGCTGCGGAGCTGAGCCCGGCGTTTCTGACAAAAAGAAAGGGAATTTTCCATGCAGCTTTCACAAACGGAACGGGAGCGCCTGTCCGCTATTCTGGAACAGTACGACCATCACCCCAAGGTGCAGGAAATGCGTGAGTTTATCCAGCACGGTGATGTGACCACCTACCAGCACTGCAAGAATGTGGTCGTGGTCAGCTGCTGGATCAACCACCGCTTCCATCTGGGAGCCGATGAGACCACGCTGGCCGTGGGGGCCTTCCTCCATGATTTCTATCTCTATGACTGGCACAAGCAGGGCTCTTTCCGCGGCCTGCGGCATCTGTTTGAGATGCACGGCTTTTCCCACCCGGGGTCTGCCTGTGTGAACGCACAGCGGGTGTTTGGCATTACCAAAAAGGAGCAGAACATCATTGCAAGCCACATGTGGCCCCTGACTTTCCGCCATGTCCCGACCTGCCGCGAGGCGGTCATCGTCTGTCTGGCGGACAAATACTGCGCCATTGTGGAGAGCATGTTCCGCCGCACAAGGGTGGGCGCTGACGAAGAAGAGTGGTAAAGAAGCCGCCGCACTGTTCACATGAAAGAAAGCAAAAGACCAGAGTTGTAACGCCTTTTGGCGAAACAACTCTGGTCTTTTTTACTGGGGCTTGTGCAACAGCCTCTTTGAAAAAGTGATCTTATTCCGCTCTCAGAGCCTTGACAGGGTCAGAGCGGGAGGCGGTTTTGGCGGGGATGAAGCCGCCCAGAATGGTCAGCACAGTTGCCAGCGCAACCAGCACCACAGCGGCCTTCCAGGGCAGAACGGCCACTACGCTGGTGCCGACGGCGATCTTCTGGATGAGCATGTTGCCCGGAATGAGCAGCAGTCTGCTGAGGCCGATGCCCATGAGGCCCGAGCACAGGCCGATGATGAAGGTCTCGGCGTTGAACACCTCGGAGATGTTCCGCTTGGAAGCACCGATGGCACGCAGGATGCCGATCTCCTTGCGGCGCTCCAGCACGCTGATATAGGTGATGATGCCGATCATAATGGAGGAGACCACCAGCGAGATGGAGACAAAGGCCACCAGCATGTTGGAGATCATGTTGATGATCCTGGTCACGGAGGTCATCAGGGTGCCCACTACATCGGTGTACTGGATCACCTTGTCTTCCACGCCCTGCTCACGCATGGCGGCATTGTAGCTGTCCAGCACATTGAGGACCTTCGCCTTTTGCTCGAAGTCCAGCGGATAGATATTGATCTGGCTGGGGTCGTCCTCGCTGGCATAACCAAAGGCCTGCAGGTTGCTTTCATAGGTGGCGCTGGTGGACATCATTTTCGACTTCATCAGCTCCGCCAGATCGTCCTCGGTCATGTTGAATCGGATGGCATTCCGGAACGCATCTGCGTCGATCTTCAGCGCGCTTTCCATCTGGCTGCCCAGAGAGGAGAAGCGCTCGGTCATCTGGCTCTGCAGATTCGTGCTGATCTGGCCCATGGCCTGCTCCATGGCAGCGCCCAGCTGGGTCTGTAATTCGGCGGCGATCTGTTCCGAGAAGTTTGCCATCGCGCTGCCCATGACCTGCTGCATGGCGGCAGTAAACTGCTCCTGCAGGGCAGCGGTATCGATGAGGCTGCCCATGGAATCCTTCATCAGCTGCTGGAACTGGTCACTGGCAAGATACTGGTCAAAACCGATCTTGTCCAGCCCCAGAATGCCGTTACCGATGATGTAATCCTTGTAGCCGGTCATCACCTTCTGGGCCAGCTGCTGCATTTTGTCGGCGGGGATGGAAATGTCCATGTTGGCGAACACGTCCGTCAGGGCGCTCATGTCGATGTCGGGCGTTTCGGCCAGATCAAATTGGAAGCTGTCCGGGTCAATGAGGGAGGAAAAATCTACGGAACCGCCGCTCAGGTCAAGATCCAGCTTGCCGGGATCGAACTGGAAGGCACTCTCGAGCTGGTCGGTGTCAATGGAGAAGAGGGAAGCCATGTCCACGGCAGTGGTCTGCTCGGTGCCGAAGGGTTCGCCGTTCAGCACATTGGTCTGCGGGTCGGCGAGCTGATCCTGTACCAGCCTGCTCTGGGCGGCGGTGTCCATGACGTGCCGGGTCAGGGAGGCGGGATAGGCGATGCCGGAGGACAGCATGGCGGCGGAGGCGTTCTCCCTGGGCTGCACCACGCCCACGATGGTCATGGTCTCGCTGTTGGCCACAAGCTCCTGCAGGAAGGCCTTGTCGTCCGATTTATCCACCCATGTGCTGTGGGCATCGTCGTACTGGTAGCGGTCGGCCGCGTTGACCAGCTTGAAGGTGCGGCCCAGAAAATCGCTGTACCGGTAGGTCTTGAAATCTTCGGGCACATCCACATTTTGGTTCTGGGCGAATTGCTGGATCATCTTGTCCAGCTCGGCGTTGTCCCGCAGGCCCAGCGCGTAGAGGGCATAATCGGTGATGGAACCATCCGCACCCAGCACGGCAACGCATTCGTTGTAGCTTTCGGGCCAGCGGCCTGCCTTGACCTCGTACTGGGAATGATACAGGGCATCGCTGGCGGGCAGCTGGTAGAACACGCTGGTGTTCATCATGCTGGCCATCATGTTGTTGGTCGAGCTGGTGGAGCTGATGCCCAGAGCGGAAAGGGAGGAATCCGGGTTCACCTGCCGGATGCTGCCGTCCGGGTCCTGGCGGTAGATCTGGGGCTGTACATTATAGGAATACTCCACCGAGGAAACGCTCTCCCCGATGCTGCAGGCATCGCTCTCGAGGTAGGCTTTCAGGCTCTTCAGGTCGTTGGAGGTGATGCCGGAAACCATCTGGGTCACGAGCTGGCGCACCGGCACCATCCCTTCGCCGAGGTCGGGGGCGGCGGTCTGGCCGGGCAGGTCGGCAGACAACAGGCTGGTCAGATCCATGCCGCTGCGCAGGATCTGCACCGGGTACTCGGAAAGGGTGTCCCGCTCCATATCAGCGATATACTGGTTGACACCGGTGGACAGGGAGATGATCAGAGCAATGCCGATGATGCCGATAGAGCCTGCAAAGGCCGTGAGCAGGGTGCGGGTCTTTTTGGTCCAGAGGTTGTTGAAGCTCAGGGTCAGCGAGGTCCACCACGACATGGAGGAGTGGCCCATGTTCTTGTGAACGGCAGGGGCAAGCTGAGCGGTGTCGGGCTCGTAGGGGGCGGTGTCGGAGCGGATGACACCATCCTTCAGGTTCACGATGCGGGTGGCGTACTGCTGGGCCAGCTCCGGGTTGTGGGTGACCATGACCACCAGCCGGTCCTTTGCCACCTCCTTGAGCAGCTCCATGACCTGGATGCTGGTCTCGCTGTCCAGCGCGCCGGTGGGTTCGTCTGCCAGCAGGATATCCGGATTGTTGACCAGCGCACGGGCAATGGCAACGCGCTGCATCTGGCCGCCGGACATCTCGCTGGGGTGCTTGTGCAGCTGATTGCCCAGCCCTACTTTCTGCAGCGCCTCGGTGGCGCGGCGCTTGCGCTCTGCGCCCGAGATGCCGGAAATGGTCAGGGCCAACTCCACGTTGGCCAGAACGGTCTGATGGGGGATCAGGTTGTAGCTCTGGAACACAAAGCCGATGGTGTGGTTGCGGTAGGAGTCCCAATCGCGGTCGGTGTACTTTTTTGTGGAGATCCCGTTGATGACAAGGTCACCGCTGTCGTACCGATCCAGCCCGCCGATGATGTTCAGCAGGGTGGTCTTACCCGAGCCGGAGGGGCCCAGGATGGCGACGAATTCGCTGTCGCGCAGGTTCAGGCTGACATCATTCAGTGCGGTCTGTACAAGGTCACCGGTTTTGTATTCCTTGCGGATCTTTTTCAGTTGTAGCATAGGCAGGCCTTTCTTATGCATGCCCGGCGGCGTGTGGGAAATGCCGGACAAAAAACAAAATAACGTAGATATGGTATCAGATGAATGTGAACAAACCGTTGCTTTTCTGGAAAGATGGTGTTATGCTGGAGAAGGTAAAAGAAACAAAAATCGACACTTTATGACGTAAATTACCAGAAATCAAGACGCAAAAAGCCGCCATTCCTGCACGGTTCGACGCATAGTGACGTTTTTTCGGGGATTGAATCTTTCCGCAGGGCCTTATAAAATAGTATCGTACAGTACGCACGGAAGAAAAGTGCGGCAAATTTAAGGCAAAGGGGAAGGTTGGATTGACGGAACGACTCGTTTCAAAGCTGCATGTCGCGCTTTTGAGCTACGACGAGCGGGAGATCCGCGTCCGGAAAAATTATCTGGAGGAGCAGAATCCTGCGATCTGCTGTGTCTGTTTCCACAGCGGCGAGGAGCTGCTGCGGGAGCTGCGCCAGCAGCGCAGTGTGGATATCGTGGTGCTTTCGAGCCAGCTGGAGGATATGGACGGGTATGAGTTCCTCAAGCGGCTCAACAGCCTGCATAACCGCCCGCTGCTGCTGTTGCAGGGGGATGACTGGTACAGCGATGCCACGGCATCGTTCCTGCGGCCGGACGGCAGGCAGTACCTGCCGGAGCGCAGCAGCCTGCTGGATCTGCTGCTGGATCTGCGCAGCTCCACGGACATCGGCATCTTCTGGGTGCTGCCGTTCTGCAAGCAGCTTTATGCGGAGTGGGGCATCCAGCAGCCGGATGTAAACTGTGAATATCTGACCACTGCGCTGCAGGTCGTATGCGGCACGGAGCGGAAGCTGGCCGTGCGCAAGGAGATCCTGCAGACTGTGGCCGAGGAACACCACACCACAGTTGCCGCTGTGGACTGCGGGATGCGCCGCCTGATCGACGGGGTGGAAAAATACAACACCGAAGCCTGGCAGAAATTCAAGCAGGATTACGGCCTGATGGGGCATAGCGTTACCCTGGGCAAGCTGATCTATGCGGGCCGCCAGAAATTGATCGACAGCGGAACGCAGGGACGGAAGGCTGGACGATGAGAAAAAAGAGAGAGAACGGAATGGCAAAAGAGAGCGGGATGGGGGATTTCCCCCGCAAACAATTTGAGAGCGTGCTGCTGCACTCCCTGCGCATCATGGACCAGAACCGGGAATACCTGCAGATGCATCTGGCCCGGACCGGAGACGAAAGGACCCGGCAGGCGCTGGAGGATATGGGGCAGGAGAGCATCCGCCTGGAGCGCACCCTGCGGGAGATGATGGGCCTGCTGGAAGTGGAGATGAACGACAAGCCGTCCATGAAGCCGGTAGACCTGTGCTGGATCCTGATGGAGGCCGCCCAGATAGCCCCGGAGATCGAGAAGCAGCTGGGCATCCGGCTGACCGTGGATCACAGCCCGTTCCGGCGCTGCTATGTCAAGGCGGATGCCCAGGAGGCCGAGCAGCTGCTGTTTCATCTGCTTTCCAACGCCCTGCGGGCCGTAAGCCCCGGCGGGCAGATCAAGATCCGGCTCACCCGGGACGACGAGGATCTGTATCTGATCGTGGAGGACGACGGCTGCGGCCTGCCCACCGGTGAAAACTGGATGGAGAACCGCCGCCGCTTCCTGGGCGGTGTGCAGGCAGGGCTGCTGCTCTGCCGCCGTTACTGCGCCCACATGGGGTGGGTGCTTTCCCTCACGCCGCGCGGTGCCGGAAGCGGCACCCGGGCAGAGGTGCGCATCCCGCTGGCCGGAACGATGTTTCCCATTGAGGGCAGTGTGGAACTGCACACCATCCATCCGGCACTCACCACAGCTGATGGCCTGCGCTGGCAGATCCTGCGGGAGCTTGCTCTGTTGTCCGATAAAATGGAATGATACGATGTTCAGCGCCCTGCTCCGGGCTTTTCCGGGGCAGGGCGTTTTTGCGTAAAAATCACTCTGAGTAAAGAATCTTAACCGGAATGTAGAAAAACAGGGGAGCTGTATTCGTGAATTTAACAAAATGTTTAACTTTTTGAGCGGAAAATACTATTTTTTGCGTGTAAAATATGGTGACTGGATTGATTGTATCCCGATTTTTGAGTATAATACAACTGTATTTTTATATTGTTCCTCAGGAGGAAAAGCAAGTGAGAGTAGGTCTTGACATCGGAAGCACCACCATCAAGTGCGCGGTGCTGGACGAACATGATGCGCTGATTTATTCAACATACGAGCGTCATTACAGCCATATTCTGGAAAAGGCGCAGGAGCTGCTGCGCCGTATCGATGCAGAGCACCTGCACGGAAACAAGGCACTGCTGAGCATCTCCGGTTCTGCCGGCATGGGTCTGGCCGACAGCTGCGGCGTGCCCTTTGTGCAGGAGGTGTTCTCCACCCGTGTGGCAGTCAAGCGGTTTGTGCCCGCCACCGACTGCGTGATCGAGCTGGGCGGCGAGGACGCAAAGATCCTGTTCCTGACCAACGGCACCGAGGTCCGCATGAACGGTAGCTGTGCCGGCGGCACCGGTGCCTTTATTGACCAGATGGCCACCCTGCTGAAGATGAGTGCCGACGAGATGAACAAGGCCGCGGAAAAGGCCGAGCGCACCTATACCATCGCGTCCCGCTGCGGCGTGTTTGCCAAAAGCGACGTGCAGCCCCTCATCAATCAGGGCGCGCGCACGGAGGATATCGCCGCCAGCATCTATAAGGCTGTGGTCAACCAGACCATTGCCGGTCTGGCACAGGGCCGCCCCATCAAGGGAAATATCCTGTATCTGGGCGGGCCGCTGACCTTCAGCAGCGTGCTGCGCAAGAGCTTTGATGAGGCGCTGGGGGTCACCGGAACCTGCCCCGAGAACAGCCTGCTCTATGTGGCACTGGGTGCCGCCCTCTATGCGGACAAGGAGTTCGAACTCTCCGCAGTGGCCGACGCGCTGGACCAGTACGCCGCCACCGCTACTTATGCCAGTGAGCCTCCGCTCTTTGCCAACAAGCAGGAGTACGAGGAATTCCATGCCCGGCACATGTCCCACAGCGTGCCTCATGTGCCCTTCAGCGCCCAGTGCGGCCCGGTGCATATCGGCATCGACTCCGGCTCCACCACCGTCAAGCTGGTGGTGGTGGACGAGAAGAGCCAGATCCTGTACACCAATTACCAGCCCAACCTTGGCAACCCGCTGCCCCTGATCCAGGAACAGCTGATCAAGATCTACCGGGAACACCCCGGCCTGCAGGTGGCCAGCGTGACCACCACCGGCTACGGCGAGGAGCTGGTCAAGAACGCCTTCCGCTGTGATTATGGTCTGGTGGAAACGGTGGCTCATTTCACCGCCGCCAAATACTTTATGCCCGATGTGGATTTCATCATCGATATCGGCGGTCAGGACATGAAGTGCTTCAAGATCGAAGATGGTGCCATCAGCAACATCTTCCTGAACGAGGCCTGCTCCTCCGGCTGCGGCAGCTTTTTGCAGACCTTTGCGCAGGCATTGGGCTATGATGTCAAGGAGTTTGCCGCTCTTGGCCTGTTCGCAGACCGCCCCGTGGATCTGGGCAGCCGCTGCACCGTGTTTATGAACAGCTCGGTCAAGCAGGCCCAGAAGGACGGCGCTTCCATCGAGAACATTTCCGCCGGTCTGTCCATCAGTGTGGTCAAGAACGCGCTGTACAAGGTCATCCGCGCATCCAGCCCCAAGGAGCTGGGCCGCAGGATCGTGGTGCAGGGCGGTACTTTCTACAATGAAGCTGTTCTCCGCGCCTTTGAAAAAGAGATGGGCGTGGAGGTCATCCGCCCCGACATCGCGGGCCTGATGGGTGCCTACGGTGCGGCCCTGTTCGGCCTGCGCCAGAGCCATAAGAACCATCGGGAAACTTCCGGGATGATGAATCTGGCCGAGTTGGAAGCCTTCGACCAGAAGGTAGTCAGCGTCAAGTGCGGCGGCTGCGGCAACCACTGCCAGCTCACCATCAACACCTTTGCCGATGGCCGCAAGTTCATCTCCGGCAACCGCTGCGATAAGCCCGTGACCGGTAAGAGCGAGGACGACAGCCTGAATCTGTACGCCTACAAGCAGCAGCTGCTGGCCGGTTACAAGCCCGTGCCCGGCAAGCGCGGCTCCATTGGCATCCCGCTCTGCCTGAATATGTACGAGCTGCTGCCCTTCTGGTACACCTTCTGGACCAGACTGGGCTTTGCCGTGCACACCAGCCCGGTGTCCAGCCGGGGGCTGTATCTGGCCGGTCAGGCCACCATCCCCAGCGACACCGCCTGCTTCCCGGCCAAGCTGAGCCATGGCCACATCAAGGCCCTGAGCCAGATGCACCTGGATGCCATCTTCTACCCCTGCCTGACCTACAACTTTGACGAGGGTCTGGGCGACAACCACTATAACTGCCCAGTGGTGGCCTATTACCCTGAAGTTCTGGCAGGCAACTGCCCCGAGCTGGAGGGCCAGAAGTTTATCTATGATTATGTGGGCATCCACCGCCCCAAGGACTTTGTCCGCAAGATGGCAAAGGAAGTTCTGCCCAAATACTTCGGCGGCATTTCCGAAAAGGAAGTGCAGGCTGCTGCCGATGCTGCCTACGCCGAGCACGAGGCCCACATGGCCCAGATCCGGGTCAAGGGCAGCGAGATCATTGATGAGGCACGCCGTCAGGGCAAGCGCATCATCGTGCTGGCTGGCCGCCCCTACCACGTTGACCCTGAGATCAACCATGGCATCGACCACCTCATCACCCGCCACGGCGCGGCTGTTGTCACCGAGGACAGCATCTCCAACCGGGTGGAAAAGTTCCCCACCAGTGTGCTGAACCAGTGGACCTACCACAGCCGCCTGTATGCGGCGGCCAAGTACTGCACCACCCAGAAGGATATGGATCTGGTGCAGCTGGTCTCCTTTGGCTGCGGCGTGGATGCCATTACCACCGATGAGACCCGCGAGATCCTGCAGGCAGGCGGCAAGCTCTACACTCAGCTCAAGATCGATGAGATCACCAATCTGGGTGCGGTCAACATCCGTCTGCGCAGCCTGTTCGCCGCTCTGGAGGAGCGCGACGAGGCGGCAGAGGAAAAGGCCGCCCCCAAGGCAGAAGCCTGATACATAGGAGGAACCTATGGAATACAATTATCCCAAATTTACCCCGGAGATGAAGCTGACCCACACCATCCTCATCCCCAACATGGCCATTACCCAGTTCCGGCTGCTGGAATACGCCCTGCGCTACGACGGCTATAAGTGCGAGATCCTGGGCAACTGCGGCAGCGCCGTGGCACAGCTTGGCCTGAAATACGTCCACAACGACACCTGCTATCCGGCCCTGCTGGTCATCGGCCAGTTTCTGGATGCCCTGAACAGCGGCAAGTATGACCTGGATCACACGGCCCTGCTCATCACCCAGACCGGCGGCGGCTGCCGTGCTTCCAACTACATCCACCTGCTCCGCAAGGCTCTGGTCAAGGCGGGCTATCCCCAGATCCCTGTTGCCAGCCTGAACTTCTCCGGTCTGGAAAAAGACAGCGGCTTCCAGATGACCCTGCCGCTGGCCCGCCGCGCGCTGGCCTGCATTTTCTACGGCGATATGCTCTGTGCCCTGCGCAATCAGGTGGCCCCCTACGAGAACGAAAAGGGTGCCGCTGACCGGATGGTCGATCTGTGGGTCGAGCGTCTGGGCCGCGTTCTGCTGGCCGGCAAGGGCTTTACTGCCCGGGAAATGAAGCACACCTTCCCGCTCATTGCAAAGGATTTTGCGGCCATCCCCGTGACCCGGGTGCCCAAGGTCAAGGTGGGTGTGGTCGGCGAGATCTACGTTAAATACAGCCCCCTGGGCAACAACGACCTGCAGAAGTTCCTGGAGAGCCAGGACTGTGAGGTGAACTTCCCGGGCCTGATGGGCTTTGTGCAGTACTGCATCTTCAATATGGGCGAGGATCATGTCCTTTACGGCGGCAAGCTGGCCGTCAAGATGGGCACGGATCAATTGCTCAACTGGCTGGACAGTGTGGAGCGTGCCATGCTCAAGGCCACAGCCGATGCCGGATTCTACGCCCCCGGGCCCTTCAAGGAGCTGGTGGAAAAGCCCCACGGCATCATTTCGCTGGGGGCCAAGATGGGCGAGGGCTGGCTGCTGACCGCCGAGATGATCGAGCTGGTGCAGGGCGGCTACGGCAACATCGTCTGTGCCCAGCCCTTCGGCTGCCTGCCCAACCATATCGTGGGCAAGGGCATGGTGAACAAGATCCGTGCCCTGTACCCCAGCGCCAACATCACCCCCATCGATTACGACCCCAGCGCCACCCGGGTCAACCAGGAAAACCGCATCAAGCTGATGCTGGCAGTTGCCAAGGAGCGCCTGAACGCCCCGGCGCAGGCTGCCCCCCTGACGGCAGAAGAAATCGCCGGTGGGGCTCCCCGGGTCGAGACCACGGTATAATTCTTTCTAAACAGCAACACTCCCCTTCGGGCAGGACCGTGTGTCGCACGGCTCCACCCGAAGGGGAGTGTTTTTTTGTCTCAGTCGCAGAGATACCGCCGCTCGAACTCCTCAGCCGGGATGGCCTTGGAAAACCAGAAGCCCTGCGCGCCGTCGCAGTCCAGCGAGCTGAGGAGCTGCACCTGCTCCTCAGTCTCGATGCCCTCACAGATGACGTTGAAGCCCAGCCGTTTGACCAGATGCACGATCTCCCGCAGGAAATCGGTGCCCCGCGCGTTGGAGCTGCACCGGGTCAGAAAGAGCTTGTCCAGCTTGATGGTGTTCACGGGGATATCCACTATGTTGTTCAGCAGGGAACTGCCTGCGCCGAAATCGTCCAGCGAGGTCTGCATTCCATCGCTCTGGAAGGAGGAAAGCAGGCGCTTCACCCGGTCGTACTCCGAGACCACCGCCGTCTCGGTCAGTTCGATCTCCAGCATCCGGGCGCTGATGTTGTGCTTTTCCAGAATTTCGCTGTACTCCTGGGTGGGGGCATCCTCCCGGGCCAGCACCGCCGAGGCATTCACCGCAATGGGCAGCAGCCGGTGCCCGGCCTGTGCATTGCGCTGCAGGAACTGGGCTACCTGATCGAAGATGTACAGATCCAGCTCCACGATGTGGCCCGTGGATTCCAGAATGGGAATGAACTGGTCAGGGTAGACCACGGTGCCGTCCGGCTTGATCCAGCGGGTCAGCGCCTCGGCTCCGATGACCGAGAGATCTTTGGGCGAGAACTTGGGCTGGAGGTACAGCTTGAACTCGCCGTTCTCAAGCGCCTGCGGCAGGCCGCTCAGCAGCTCACCGGTCAGGGTCTGCTTGACCTCCAGCTTTTTGTCAAACTGGATGGCAGACACACGGGTGCTGCTGTGCACCTGCTTGCGGGCAAAGTTTGCCTTGTCGATGGCGGCCGAGGCGCTCAGGCAGCCGGGCTCAATGGCGTACACACCCATCCGTACCCGCAGGCGCACCTCCGGGTAATGCTGGGCCTGATACTGCTCAAACCGGCGGCAGAGCGTGTCTGCATAGTGGAGTGGGCCTTTCTCGTCGCGGCAGGAGAGGTAGAGCACGAACTGGTCGCCCACCACCCGGCACAGGTAGCACTCGCCCCAGTGGCGGGCCGCCTCGATGAGGAAATCGCTGAATTCCTTCAGCAGCTGATCGCCGGTGGCATAGCTGTATTTCTCGTTGAAATATTTGAAGTTCTCGAAGTCGCAGTAGAAGATCTGGTAGCCCTCGGCATAGCCGCCGATGATCTTGTGGGAGACCTCCTCCTTGAAACGGGAAAAGGCCAGCAGGCCGGTCAGCCGGTCAAACTCAGGAGCAGAAGTCATGCCGCGGCTCACGGCGTTCACGGCCAGATGTTTGCTCAGGTAGGCGTTGATGATCTTTGTGATCTCGCCCAGCTCCCGGCGGTTCTGGGGTGTCCAGTACCGCTTGCTGCCGCACACCACATAGGCAATGGCACCCTGATACTCGCCCTCGCCGTACATGGCAGCGTAGACCACTGTCTGGGCCCCGCCCTGCATCAGCAGCGCGCGCCCCTGCGGCGAGTACATCCCCATGTTGTCGGCCTGCAGCACGGTGGTACCGTATTCATCGTAGCTGTGGAACAGGGTCAGGAAGTCCTCCTTGGTAAAGGAGTTACCGTTCAGAGGCACCGGCTCCGCGTGGGGAGAGGTCCACTGGAACTGCCGGGAGACGCTGCGTTCCCGGATGCAGGTGTCCACAATGGTAATGCGGTCCAGCTGCAGCCGGATGCCGACGATCTTCAGGAAGAGGGGAATGGCCGTCTCAAAGCTGTTGTTTTTCTCAAACAGTTCAAAGGCGGTGGAGATCAGGTCGTTGTGCAGGTAGCGTGCATCGATATCGGCCGTTTCCGGGGCGGCAGGAACCGCCTGGGCATAGCGCCGCAGATTGTCGCAGAACACATACTGGTTGCGGCCGTTCTGCTTGGCCTGATACAGGGCCCAGTCCGCGTTTTCGAACAGCTGGTCAAAGGAATAGCCCGCTGTGTTTTCAGGCAGGAAGCAGGCACCGATGCTGCAGGTCATCCGGTAATCGTTTTCCCAGAACTTCACCTGCTGCACGGATTCCGAAAGCTGGCGGGTCTTCTGGAGCAGGGTGGTGTTGGGGATATCCTTCAGAAACACCACGAATTCATCGCCGCCGAACCGCACCAGAATGTCGCTGGAGCGGAACAGGGTGCGCAGCATCCGGGCAAACTCCTGCAGGACCTTGTCGCCGAACAGATGCCCGTAGCGGTCGTTGACGTTCTTGAAAAAATCAAGGTCGATGACCAGCATTCCACAGGAGGCATAGGGATCTTTGGCCTGCAGATAACGGTCTATAAGCTCCTTGCCGGTGCGGTTGTTATACAGCTGGGTCAGGGAATCGTGGCGGGCCTGCTCCAGCAGCTCCTGGGTCTGATTCTTCTGGTCGGTGATGTCCTTTGCATAGCCCACATAGAGGATGCCGCGGGCGGGGTCCTCGACCGGGCGGGCATCCACCTCCCGGGAATAATACACCCCCTCCGGCGAGACAAAACGCATCTCCAGCGGGCCGTACAGCTCACCGGTGAGCAGGGCACGCATCTTCCAGCGGTCCTCCGCGAAGATCGTGGCGTGCTCCGGCTTCTCGGAGCCAAGGTAGGCATCCAGCGTTTCCAGCGTGCGGCTCCGGGTATCGTAGACCCGCAGCTGATCCAGACGGGGGTCATATTCCAACAGAAAAAACCACCGATGCACAAGAAACTGCATCAGCAGGGGATTGTTGATGATCGAATCGATAAACCGAACAGGGACATCCATGGCCGACTCCCCACTTTCCGCTTTTTAACCAGTATAACAAAATATGGAAGATGCATCAAGACGAAACACAAAAATTTCATGGAAAGTGAAAGAAATTTTACCGAAAGTTCTGTCGGGAACGGTTTCGGTGTTCCCGCTCAGGCCGGAACGCCCCACAGCTCGATCGTGGCACCGGCGGCAAGCCGGACATTGGTGTCCACGGTCAGGGTCAGCCTGCCGAGCTTCTGGCTGGCATCCACATTCTGGCCGCTGCTTCCGGCAGGCAGAACGACCGCAGGTGGTGCACCCGTGGTGCCGGATGCGGCAAAACAGAGATACTGCCCGAAGCAGGGAAGTGCCTGAAAGCTGGCAAAGGTGCGGGTGGGCGGGCTGGACATCGAGCTGCTGGCAGCACAGGGGGCAGAAGCACTGAGCAGCTGGGTACCATCGCTGGTGCTGCAAACCCAGTGCAGCGTGCCCTTGGATTGGCTGCTGCCTGCCTGAAACAGCACCTTCAGCGCCTGCAGTTCGGTGGGAAAGGTGCGCTCAAAGCTGGCAGCGGCGGCGTTCAGGGACACCTTTTCCAGCAGCTCCCACTGGCCGGGATCGCTGGGGTCACCCTTTGGGCCCTGGGGGCCGGGTTCTCCCTGCGGGCCTTGCGGGCCGGGCTCTCCTTTGGGGCCGGTGGGTCCTGCGGCACCGGGTTCTCCCTGCGGTCCGGGTTCCCCCTTTTCGCCCCGGAATGCACCGCTTTCCACAGCTGCTTTCAACCGGTCGAGCAGGGCCTGCCAGGCGGGCGTGCCGGGCTGGGGCAGGGTGCTGTCCTCCGTGCCGGAATTTTCGGCCACGCAGTAGCACACGTCCGCGCTGGTCAGGGTGCGGGTGCCATCGGTGCCCTCAAAGGTGATGCGGCCCTCTCCGGGCACAGCTGTGATGAGGGCGGGTACCTCCACAAGGCCGTCTGCCACCAGTGTGGAGGGGGCAGCGTTCCCATCCGGCAGGTGCCAGAAGGCCCGCAGGGTCATGCCCTGCCACTCGCCGTCGGCTTCCACTCGCAGGGCGTAGATGCCCCGGTTTTTGGTGTAGCCGAAGCGGAGCAGGCCATCGTACCCCTGCAAAGCAGCCCCGCCGCCCGAGGATAAATGGATCTGACGTTCGATCATACAGTTTCACTCCTTTTGTCGTGGTTTTTGCGTTCAAAAAGCTTGACTTTGGTTAGAGTTTCCGGTAAGATTGTGAAAAGACCGCAGATGGTTTGGTGGATAAAATCTAACCAAAATCAGCTTGTGAGGCTATGATATCTGATTAAATTCAGAAAGTCAAGGGAAAATCTGAACCCGGTTAGAAAACCGGCGTTCTGCACAAGAAGGAGTGCAAAATTTGTGTTTTATGACTGCTACACGGCCCTGTGTCAGGCCAGAGGCATCAGCCGCAGCCGGGCCGCGCAGGAGATGGGCTTGAGCAACTCCACAGTGACCAAATGGAAAAACACCGGGGCGACCCCCTCGGGCGAGACGCTGGCCAGGGTATCCGCCTATTTTGGCGTGCCGGTGGGGGAACTGCTGGGCGAAGCCGTTCCATCGGTGCAGGAGGAGCGGAAGCTGCCCGAAGGAGCTGTCCCGTTCGATCCCGCTCTCACGGCTCCGCTGCTGGGCACGGTGCGTGCAGGCCTGCCCATGTATGCGGAAGAAAACATTGAGGGCTACATCCCCATCACCCGGAAAGATGGGGCACGGTACTTCTGGCTCCGTGTCCGGGGCGACAGCATGAACGCCGTGGGCATCTCGGAAAACGATGAGATCCTGGTGCGGGAGCAGCCGGAGGTGGAAAACGGCCAGCTTGCCGTGGTGATGGTCAACGGCGATGAAGCCACCGTGAAATATTTCCGTCAGGAGGGTAGCCTTGTGGTCCTGACCCCCAAAAGCTTCAACCCCGTGCACCAGCCCCAGATCTATGATCTGAAACGGGTGCAGGTGCGGGTGGTCGGTCTTGTGGTGGAGTGCCGCAAGGTGTTCTGAAAAAAGAAGATAGCCCCTGCGGGGCAGAATAGGAGGCTCGCTATGAAATGGAGGACTGTTCTGTGCACAGCGCTGTTTTTGTGCGGTACCATGCTGCTTTCTGCCTGCGGCGGGGGAGAGATGCCCGCGCCTGCGGAACCGCCCGCTTCCAGTGAGGTACCGGCTCCCTCTCAGCCGGAGGAAGTGCCCGCCCCCTCGGAATCGGCTTCTTCCAGTGAACCGGAGCCGCTTCCGGAACCGGAACCGCCCAAACCGTGGGATGGCATGGTAATCCCGGAAGGATGTAAGGCGGAGTGGAAAATAGAACAAGGCAAGCTGGTATTGGTCAGCTATGAGTTTACGAATGGGGCAAATGTGCTCCTTCCGACGGGAAAGCCGTACAGTATTGGAATGAGCTGCTTTGAAAATAACGCAAAGCTAAGGGCGGTCACAATTCCCGCAGATGTGACGGAAATCCAGTTTGGAGCATTCAAAAGTACGGGCCTATGGCAGATAATTGTTCCCGCGACAGTCAAAGAACTGGGGGATGCAGTATTTGCCGATTGTAATCAACTGGTACAGGCGGAAATTGTTGGAATGCCCGAAACAGGAAAACAAACATTCGCCCGGTGTAAAGCCCTGCAAAGTGTGCAGCTTGGCGAGGGAGTGATCCGGATTGAAGAAGGCGCATTTGAACATAGTGGCCTGAAAAAGATCACTCTGCCGGGAACATTGTCGAACGTAGAGAAATATGCATTTGATTACTGCAATTTGAAAACGATCGTTTATAACGGTGATTGGGAAGCAAAGAAGAGTACACTGACAATTGGTGAACAAAACGAGGCCTTGTTAACTGCAACCCAAAGTTAAACCACCAAAAACAAACGCCGTCTCTTGTGCAAAAAGGCAAGAGACGGCGTTTTTGCGTGGAAAAGCAGAAGCGAAAAATCAGCGATGAATAGCTTGTTTATCAATTTGACCGGAATTTGTGCAACAAAAAATCCTATAAACCTATTGACATTCTAGGGAAATGGGTATATCATACGGCCAACGGAAACAAACCTCCGCAAGATCAGGAGAAAAGGAGGGGAACAGACATGGACTGGAATGTGATGGCGCAATATCTGCCGCAGTATGAAAAAGCGGCCTGGCTCACCCTGCGTCTGGGTGTGGCCGGTATCTTCTGGGCCATCCTTGTGGGCCTTGTCTGCGCCGTGCTCCAGTACGAAAAAGTGCCGGTGCTGCGCCGTATCGTGGGCGCTTATATCCAGCTCAGCCGGAACACGCCGCTGCTGGTCCAGCTGTTCTTTCTGTATTACGGCCTGCCCAAGATCGGCATCAAGACCAACGCCGAGCTCTGCGGCATTGCAGGCCTTGCCTTTCTGGGCGGCAGTTACATGGCCGAGGCCTTCCGCAGCGGGCTGGAAGCCATCGAACCCATCCAGACCGAAAGTGCCCTGAGCCTTGGCATGAGACGGCGGCGGTCATTGTGTTCGTGCTCTGGGGCACGGCCGAGATGAGCGACCTCGTCCGCGGTGCCCTCATCGCCATCCCGAAGCATCAGTATGAGAGCAGCGAGGCGCTGGGCATGAGCCGGGCGCAGACCTATTGGTACATCATTATCCCTCAGACAGTGCGGCGGCTCATCCCGCTGTCCATCAGCCTTATCACCCGCATGATCAAGACCACCAGCCTGGTGTTGATGATCGGTGTGGTGGAGGTGCTCAAGGTGGCCCAGCAGATCATTGAGGCCAACCGCACCGCCAGCCCCAACGCGGCGTTTGGCATCTACCTCACCGTGTTTATCCTGTATTTTCTGGCCTGCTGGCCCATCAGCCTGCTGGCCGGTTATCTCGAAAAGAAATGGAAGTGACTGTTATGGCAGAGCCGATCCTGACTGTAGACCATCTGGTAAAAAGCTACGATGGCAAGACCAATGTTCTGGATAATGTCAGCTTTGCCGTCAAGCCCGGTGAGGTCATCGTTGTGGTGGGCCCTTCCGGCTGCGGCAAAAGCACCCTGCTGCGCTGTCTGAACGGTCTGGAGCCGGTGCAGGCGGGCCGGGTGAAGTTGGGCAGTGAGACGGTCGCCTACGGCGGCAAGAATCTGGCGGCCCTGCGCCAGCGCATCCTCCTCTTCTGCCGCTTCCGGCTCTGTCGCAGCTGCGGGCAGTGACGTGTTCCGCACGCTGGACGAGATCAAGGCGGACGGCACCGTGAACATCGGCGTTTTCTCCGATAAGAACCCGTTTGGCTATGTGGATGAGAACGGCGAGTATCAGGGCTATGATGTCTACTTCGCCCGCCGCCTGGCCGAGGATCTGGGCGTGGAAGCAAACTTCGTCTCCACGGAAGCCGCCAACCGCATTGAGTACCTGCAGACCGGCAAGGTTGATATCATTCTAGCAAACTTCACCGTCACGCCCGAGCGCGCTGAGGAGGTGGACTTTGCACTGCCCTACATGAACGTTGCACTGGGTGTCATCTCTCCCGACAGCAATGTCATCACCAGCCTGGACAACTGGAACGCCGACGATCAGATGATCGTCATTTCCGGCACCACCGCCGAGACCTACCTGACCAAGGAATATCCCGACATTCCCCTGCAGAAGTATGATTCCTATGCAACCGCCAAGAACGCCTTGGAAAACGGCAATGGCGTAGCATGGGCCAACGACAACACCGAGGTCATCGCTTTTGCAAAGCAGAACTCCGGCTACACAGTCGGCATCCCCTCTCTGGGCAGCCAGGATACCATCGCCCCCGCTGTGAGCAAGGGCAACACCACCCTGCTGGACTGGATCAACGATGAGATCAAGAGCCTGGGCGAGGAAAGCTTCTTCCACAAGGATTACGAGGAGACGCTGGTGGATACCTACGGCCTTGACTATGAGGATGAGCTGGTCGTTGAGGGCGGCGAGACCAACGCATGAATCTGAATTTTAAGATGCAGTAATGAGAAACACCCCGTGCAGAAATGTACAGGGTGTTTCTTTTGTGCAAATCTGTGCAACGATGTATTGACAATGTTGCACGATATGAATATAATAAAAGTGACAAAGGAGCGTGAGAGTATGACGACGGTAAGTGTCCGGATGGATGAGAATCTGAAGCGGGATTTTGATGAGATCTGCAATGAACTGGGCCTTTCGATGACAACAGCCATCACTATGCTGGCCAAGAAGATGACGCGTGAAAAACGCATTCCGTTTGAAGTCTCGATGGATCCCTTTTATAGTGCATCCAATATGGCCGCCCTGAATGACAGCATTGAGGAAATGCGTCAGGGAAAGACTGTAACGAGAACGCTGGAAGAGCTTGAGGCTATGGAACATGAGTAAGATCACCTTCACGGAGCGGGCCTTTGCGGAATATCTGTATTGGCAGTCTCAGGATAAAAAGACGCTGAAACGGATCAACGCATTGCTCAAGGATATTTCGCGCAGCCCGTATGAAGGCATTGGAAAACCGGAAGGGCTGAAAGAAAATCTCAGCGGGTATTGGAGCCGCCGGATCGATGATGTGAACCGGCTGGTCTATCGCATTGAAAATGATCTGATCGAAGTGTATCAGTGCAAGGGACATTACGACGATTGAAGCAAAAAAACGAGGACAGCCAATGGCTGTCCTCGTTTTGCTGTATCTGGGGGATTATACTTCCTCGGTCTCCTCGTCCTCGTCGTCATCTTCGTCGGCGAGAGCTTCTGCATGGATGCGCTGGCGCAGGCGGGTGCGGAACTCCTCGGCGGGGATGCCGCTTTGGTTGGGGGTCAGGTCCGGGGCGGGCTTGCCGTCAGGCAGGTGGGCACCAAAGGCCGGCACAAAGAAGAACTTGCGCACGACAAAGATCAACGCAATGGCACCCACGCTGATGAGGTTGTCCAGAGCCGATTCGTGGCCGACCACCATGTGGCGGGCAATGGCGTAGAGCAGCACTTCCAGGCTGCTGCCGGGGCTGTGCTTGGCCAGCATCTTGATGAACTCCACGCCGATGACAATGTCCAGCGCCCGCTCAAGGAAGCCGCGGATCTCTACATCGTTGCCATCAAACAGCAGGCCCGGCATCCACTTGAGCAGGGGGATGAAGCTGAGCAGCAGGCCGATGAGCACCAGCCCGGACAGCACGATCTCCAGCAGGGTGGCGGCCTGAATGATGTAGCTGCGCAGTGCCTTGCGGCTGCGGCTCTCAACATGGGCGGAGTGCGGGGTGTCGGAAGGATGGGACATGATGCGGCATCTCCTTTGCTCAAGATCGTGAAACGAAAAAAGCTGACAAACTTTTCTTAAGTTTAGCAAAGGATTTGAGCAAAGTCAATGAAATGTGCCGAATTTTCTGGGAATTACTGGACGGCTACATAGCCGGAGTGCTCAATGCAGGAACGGCCTGCATCGGTGGAGAGCCATTCGTAGATCCTACGCTCCGGGCTGTCGGCAGCGGAATCCTGCAGGATGGCGGCATAGAATTCGTTGCATAGCGGGTAGCTCTGGTCGGCGATCGTCTCGTTGGAAGGGGTCACGCCATCCACGGCCAGCAGCCGCAGACCGGGCTTGGAGTACATCTGGTCGATGTAGTAGTAGACCGAGAACCCGATGGCGTTGGCAGAGTTGTTATACTCTGCAATGCTGTCCACCAGCTCACCCATGGCGGTGGGGGCCAGCTCGGTGGGGGCCTCCATCAGCGGGCCGCCCTGGATCAGCAGTTTCTGGAACAGGGTCTGGCTGCCGGAGTCCGCCCGCCGCTGGAAGGCAATGATCTCCTGATCCTTGCCGCCCACATCTTTCCAGTTGGTGATCGTTCCGGCGTAGATGTCCTTGAGCTGCTGCAGGGTCAAGCTCTGCACGGGGTTGTCCTCGTTGACGATGAACACCAGCGCGTCCCGGCCAATGGCCTTCTGCTCCAGCGGGTCACCGTCAGCCTTCAGCTCCTCCTTGACGGATTCCGGGGCTTCGTAGGCGATGATGAGCTTGACCGAATCGCCGTAATTGTTGCCATACAGGCCCAGGTTGCGCCAGGCCTGGGCTGTGGTGTTAGTGGTCACGGCGCTCCGGGCGGTCTCCAGATCCAGCCCGGTGGTATCGGCCATGATCTGCGCGATCAGCGGGATGCAGGCCGTGCTGCCATCCGTAATGGGGAATTCATCCACGCTCAGGATGGGCTGTGCGGGCACTTCACTGGCGGCAGAGGAAGCAGGGGCCTCAGAATCAGGCTGAGACGGTGCCGCCCCCGAATCAGAGGAGGCAGGCACGGTATTGCAGGCGGAGAGCAGGGCGGCCGTGGATGCCAGACCCAGACCGGTCAGGAACGCGCGGCGGGAAATTTTGACAGTACGCATGGAAAAACCTCCTTAGAAGAAACCGTTGTCCATTTCGTCGTTGCTGGAAGCGAAGATGCTCTCGGCGTAGAGCCACTGGCCGGTCAGGTCCATCCAGCCGCTCTCAAAGCCCTTGACGGCGGCGAACACGCCCTCGGGCAGGCCGTTGACGCTGTTGGCGTAGTACCCGGCACAAGTGCGCAGACCGCTTACCACCACATCGCCGTCACTGTCCAGAACATCATAGAGCCAGCTGCTGCCGGGGCCGTTGTAGCAGCCGTAGAAGTAGATGCCGTCCTCAGTGGAGAGCAGGGGCGAGTAGTAGTTGTAGGTCTCATTCAGCTTGGCCGGGTCGAGGGTCTTGTGGATGCCGTCCGGCCCGCAGATGTGGATAGCCGTTGCATCATAGTTGTCATTGTCATCCTGCTGGACCCAGGCCCAGCCGTTCCCCTCGGGGTAAATATGGGTGCGCACCTGATTTTCCACCGGGTCGATGGCGGTGTCGGTCAGCAGAACGCCAGTCTGCAGGTCGAACACCCGCACGGTGCCGTCTAGGGCATAGATGGCCAACGTGGCATCATCCGTGTTGGCATCGTAAAGGTCTTTCTCCTCGCCGGTGAGCAGGTCGTGGAACAGATACCGCCCCGCCATTTCGGGGGTGAAGGCATCTGGCTCCGTGACTGCCACGCCGGGCGCATAGTACCGGATGGGCTGGTCATACTCGCAGAGCACGGCGCTTTGCTCCGTGCTGACCAGATCCACCAGCTGGTATCTGCCGTTGTTGTACAGGCTGACCGTGCCTGCACCGGTGTACTGCTGGTAACCGGTCAGCTCCTCGCCGGTGGTGGGGTTGTACAGGCTGTCGGCACCCGTCGTGCCATCCTCGTTGTAGTGGCTCACCACCAGCCAGTCGGTGGGGGCAGAGCTGTCGCTGCTGCTGGCGTAGAAGTTGGAAAGGGCAGACAGCTCTGCCTGATAGACCACCTCGCCCTGCCGATCCTGCACCTGTACAGCGCAGTAGAGGGGCAGGTCATCGCCCCATTCGTTTTCCGGCACATAGTCTGCCGGGACATTGCAGACTTCAAAGGCCAGATAGCTGCCTGCTATGCTGCATCCGTAGGCGTTTTCGGGCACAGCCAGCTCCTCGCCCGTGGCAAGATCGATCACCCGGCAATCGCCCTCGGCGTGGTTGTTGCAGGGGGCATAGGCCATCTGTTCCGGTGCGGTCAGGACCAGCAGGCTGCCGGTCAGGACAGCATCGTAGGCACGGTCAAAGGTCAGGATCTCCTTGCCGCTGCGGTCGCACAGGGCGGTTGCCCGCCCGGTGGGGGTGCCGGGGGCTGACCACTGCCGCAGATAGTACCGCACGGTGCCGGTCAGGGTATCCGGTACCAGATACACGGTCTCGCTGCCGGCGGCCTGATACAACACGGTATTGCCGCAGAGCACGGTATTGCCGCCGTTGGAGCCGTTGCTGTACAGGATGCGCAGCTTGCCGTCGTCCAGTGAAGCTGCAGCGGGGCCGGGCGCTTCCTCAGCCTGCGCGGGCTTGGAATCGGGCAGGGGCGAGGCCGGAGGCAGCAGGGAGCAGGAGGCCAGCAGCCCTGCCGCGGCAGACAGACTGAGCACTGCACAGCCGATGCGGAGAACAGAACGTTTCATAAGCGTACCTCACAGGTTTGGCAGAATTTAACTTTCCTATCCTGATTATAATACGAATAAACCGGACGTTCAATTGCAATCGAACGTCCGGTCATGGTTACAGTTTTGTTACAGGGGCGCTTCAGGCCTTGGCAGCCTCGGCTTCGTCCATCCGCACCAGCTGGCGCAGGAAGGGGAAGAGGAAGGGCACGGTGACAAAGAAGGTCAGCACATCGGCGATGGGCTGGCAGATCTCAACACCCAGCAGCCCAAAGGCCCGGGGCAGGGTGAGGATGAGTGGAATGAAAAACACGCCCTGACGGCAGCAGGCCAGAAAGGTGGCCCGGCCCGATTTGCCGATGGACTGGAACAGCATGTTGCCCGCCACGATCACGGGCTGCAGAAGCATGGCAAAGCACTGGAAGCGGAAGGCGGGCAGGGCCACGGCGGTGACTTCGGGATCATCACGGAAGAGGCGGATGAGGGTCTCGGCATTGAACCAGCAGGCAGTGAGAATGACAGAGAGGAAGCAGAAGCTTGCCGCCATGGTGAACAGACAGGCCTGCTGCACACGGTGGTACTTTTTGGCACCATAGTTGAAGCCCGCCACCGGCTGAAAGCCCTGCCCGGTGCCGATGGCCACCGAGATGATGAACATGAAGATGCGGGAAACGATGCTCATGCCGGCCACGGCAGCGTCGCCATAGCCGCGGGCGGCGATGTTCAGCAGCATTCCGCCAATGCTGTTCAGGCCCTGGCGGCCAAAGCTGGGCATACCGGTCATCAGGATGGTGCCGAACTCCGCCGGGCTGCGGGTGACTGCCGTGATCCGGAACTGGCTGACCGTTTTGCCCCGCAGGAACATGGACAGCAGGATGCAGAAGCTGATGGTCTGGCTCAGGGCCGTGGCAAGGCCCGCACCGGCGGTGCCCATGCCCAGCCCAAAGATGAACAGCGGGTCCAGCGCGATGTTCAGCAGGCCGCCGGTGACCAGGCCGATCATGGCAAAGCTGGCCTTGCCCTCATAGCGCAGGATGTTGTTCATCACCAGACTGGACATCATAATGGGAGCGGCCAGCAGGATGTACCGCGCGTAGGCGCAGGCATGGGGCAGGATGGTCTCGGTGCTGCCCAGCAGCATCATAAAATCGGGCAGGGTGAGCAGGCCTGCCGCTGCGATGATGCCGCCGAACACCAGCGCTGTGAAGAAGCTGGTGGAAGCAAACCGGGTGGCGGCATCGGTGTTCTGGCTGCCCAGGCTGCGGCTGATGATGCTGCCGGAGCCGTGGCCCAGCATAAAGCCCAGCGCCTGGAGAATGGCCATCAGACTGGAAACGATGCCCACCGCGCCGGATGCGCTGGTAGAGATCTGGCCCACAAAAAAGGTATCGGCCAGATTATAGATGCTGGTGATGAGCATGCTCAATATCGTGGGAGCCGCCAGGCTCAGGATCAATTTCGGGATGGGGGTCTCCGTCATTTTGCGGAACTGCTCCGCGCTGCGGTCGGCATTTGCCATGAAAAAACCTCGCTTTCTCTTTGACACGATCTTTCAATAAAAACAATCCATTCCAGTATACCGCAGGATCTGTTTTATATCAACCAATTTCTTGCCGGGGTTATTGCAGCAAAAGACCGCCCTGCCCGGCGGCAGAGCGGTCTTGGGTCATGGAAAGGAAAATGACAGTTACAGGGTCTTGCAGAACTCCTTCAGGTAGGCGCGGAAAGCCTCGCCGATCTCGGGGTGCTGCAATGCCAGCTCTACCTGAGCCTCCACCACGCGGAGCTTGTTGCCCATGTCGTAGTGGGTGCCGGTGAACTCCACGGCGGTCATACCGCCGCAGTTGCGGGCATACTCGGCCATGGCATCGGTCAGCTGGATCTCGCCGCCTGCACCGGGCTTGGTGTGGGCGAGGATATCGTAGATCTCAGGGGTCAGCAGCACACGGCCCAGAATGGAGTAGTTGCTGAACTCCTGGCCCTTTTTGGGCTTCTCGATCATGTCATCCACAAAGAAATAGTTGTCGTGGATGGGGGTGGTCTTCAGGCTGCAGTAGCGGCTCACATCGGCCCAGGGCACAGCGGAGACACCCGCAGCCGGGCGGCCGAACTCCTCATAAGCGCGGATGAGCTGGGCGCAGACAGGGTCCTCGCCCCAGATCACGTCGTCGCCGTAGATGACCACGAACGGATCGTCACCGGTAAAGGCCTTTGCCATGCTCACGGCGTGGCCCAGGCCCAGCGTCTGCTTCTGGCGCACAAAGAAGATGTTGGCAAGGTTCGAGATGCCCAGGCACTCCTCCAGCATTTTTTCCTTGCCGGGGGCGGCCAGCTTTTCTTCCAGCTCGGGGCTGCGGTCAAAGTGATCCTCGATGATGCTCTGGCTGCGGCCCAGAATGATCAGAATGTCTGTGATGCCGGACTTGACGGCTTCCTCCACCAGATACTGGATGGCGGGCTTATCCACGATGGGGAGCATCCCCTTGGGCATGGCCTTGGTGGCGGGCAGCACACGGGTGCCCAGACCAGCGGCAGGGATGACAGCCTTCGTAACTTTTTTCATGGTTCGGAACTCCTTCATCATATCATTTCAGGCTGAACGCTCAGCCGTAGACCAGATGGATCAGGGCATCCACATTGGGACCCAGCAGCAGGGTGAACGCGCTGCCGATGACCATGAGCAGGACCAGACAGCCGAGCACGGCGGCCCAGCTGGTGCCGCCCTGAGCGCAGAGCACGGCTTTGCGCTGTGCCGCGTCCGGGAACTCCGCGCGGATGCGGCGGATCTTCTCGGCGGCACTCTGGCGATAGAGCCACTTGCCATACAGGCCGCGCACGATCATCAGCAGGAAGCTGAGCACCGAGCAGACCCGGGAAAGGGTGAGCAGGGTGGAGGTGGAAAGTCCCGGGGCCAGGCTGCTGTCCGTGACCTGCAAAAGGTCAATGAAGGTGGGCAGGGCCAGCACCAGCTCGGCGGCCAGAAAGGCGAACGCGGGCTTCCACGCCTTGCGGTAGAAGAAATAGAACGGGCCGAACAGCATGGCCGAAAAGCTCATGGAGGTCTTGGTGTGGGACAGCTGCATCCGGCAGTAGGCGCTCAGGTAGGCAGGGGAAGCCGGGCCGATGAAATCCGCCCAGTCCTTGCAGGGAATGCCGTCCATGACCTCTTCCTTGCCAAAAGCCGCCTGATAGGTCTGGCGCAGCGGGTCTACCTGCGGGGCTCCGGTCTCCTGGAACTGGCGGTAAAAGGTGGAGTAATCAAACTCCTCGCTGTGCTCATCCGAATCGACACGGTCGGCGGGCTCCTGTGCCCCCTCCGGGGGCAGGGCCGCACCGCAGCAGCGGCAGACAGATTCACTGCGCAGGGTGCGCTCGCCGCAGGCAGGGCAGGTGCACAGCTCACTTTCCTGATAAGGGAACTTCCACTCGTATCCGGCGGCGTGGGCCGGAGCATGGATGCAGCGGCCGAGCTTTTCATAACAATCGCGGTGATAAGGCGCGCCGCAGTCGGGGCAGACAACGATATCGTCCTGCAGCGTCAGCGGCTTGCCGCAGCCCTCACAGGGGCAGCCATAATATTTGGGCATAAGATCCTCCCGGTATGCTAGTTGAACTTATTATACTCCCTGAAAAGAGAAAAGAAAAGGCAAAAATCTTCAAAATTCCAGTAGGTTGAGTATTTTTCCTCTTTACTTTATCATGGATTCTGGGTATACTAATGAAGTATCTGTGTATAAACTGTATCTTTTGAGGGATTCTTAAAATATGATTACTACTGACGAACTGAAAGTGCAGCTGGCCGATTACGGCACCGCTGTGAAGGACCTGGAGGAAGCGCTGGCCATCGACGCTTCCCGCAAGCGCGTGCAGGAGCTGGAGCACACCATGAGCCGCCCCGGTTTCTATGATGACGCTGAGCTGAGCAAAAAGGTCTTTGATGAAGTGGGCGACCTGAAGGGCAAGCTGAACCGCTTTGAAAAGCTGCAGGGCCTGTACGATGACGCCGAGACCATGCTGGTCATGCTGGACGAGGAGTACGACCCCGAGATGGTGCCGGAGGCCGAAGAGGCCGTCAACGCCGTGGGCAAGGCTGTGGACGAGCTGCAGCTGATGACCATGCTGAACGGTGAGTACGACCACAGCAACGCCATCCTGACCTTCCACGCAGGCACCGGCGGCACCGAGGCACAGGACTGGGCCGAGATGCTCTACCGTATGTACAACAAGTGGGCGCAGGCTCACGGCATGACCGTCGAGGTGCTGGACTATCAGGACGGCGACGAGGCCGGCATGAAGAGCGCTTCCATGATGGTCAAGGGTGCCAACGCCTACGGCCTGCTCAAGAGCGAGAACGGCGTCCACCGTCTGGTGCGCGTCTCTCCCTTTGACGCCAACGCCCGCCGTCAGACCAGCTTTGCTTCGCTGGAAGTCATGCCCGAGCTGGACAACACCATCCAGGTGGACATCCGCCCCGAGGACATCGAGATGCAGGTCTACCGCTCCTCCGGTGCCGGCGGCCAGCACATCAACAAGACTTCTTCCGCTGTCCGACTCATCCATAAGCCCACCGGCATCGTGGTCAGCTGCCAGACCCAGCGCAGCCAGTTCCAGAACCGCGACTACGCGATGGAAATGCTGAAGGCAAAGCTGTACCAGATCGCCAAGCAGCAGCACATGGATAAGATCGACGACATCAAGGGCGTCCAGAACGAGATCGCATGGGGCCACCAGATCCGCTCCTACGTCTTTATGCCCTACACCATGGTCAAGGACCACCGCACCAACTATGAGACCGGCAACGTGGACGCTGTCATGGACGGCGACCTCGACGGCTTCATCTTCGCTTACCTCAAGGCTGCAAGCCGTGGTGAGCTGCAGGATACCTGAGCCGGAGCACGACCCTGAAAAAAATCAGCACCCGCTTTTCTGCCCGATAGGGGAGAGATGCGGGTGCTTTTTTTGCCCGGGAAAAAACGGCCCATGGACAAATCGCTCATGCCACTGCACGGAAGGTGTGGAGAAGGTGTGGCGCAGCGGCCTTTTTGTGAGAAATGACAAATATTCGTCCGAAAGATTGTTGACAAAATCTATTGAAAAAACGATAGGAGGGGGGGGGGTAAAATAAAAGAAGGAAAAACCACGAAACAGGAGGTAAAAATTATGCGGTTACGGAAAAATATGAAGCGGACGGCAGCTGCCGTCCTGGCCCTGAGCATGGCAGTGTCGGCAGTTGCTGCCCCGGCCTCGGCTGCTTACATCTGTGATGTGAGCAAGGGCGATGTGGTAGTCTCGGTGGTCGACGGTTCATTAAAGAACATAAAGGTCGGCGACGACAGTGTCACCATCAAGACGGACGGCACCAAGGAAACGACCGGAAACGGCATCAAGGAGGATGGCGACGGCACAGACGACATCATCATCACCGGCGACAACACCGGCGACAATACCAAGCCCACCGAAAGCCTGAACGCAGAGGAAGAGAACACTTCCGAGGCCGAAAAGTCCGGCGAAAACGCCTCCGAGGTTGAAAAGTCCGGCGAGAACTCCGACGAGGTCGAAAAGACCGGCGAGAACACCGGCGAGGCCGAGGAGCCCGGCTCTCTGGAGCTGCTGGCCCCGGAGGACGAGGAAAAGCAGGCCCAGGAGAAGGAGACTCAGGAGAAGCCCGCCGACTCTCAGGAGCCGGAACAGACCGAACAGACCTCCGATCAGGTGATCGAGTACGGCCAGTATGACGCCGAGGCCCAGCAGGAGGCCGCAAAGCCTGCCGCAAAGCCTGCTGCGGAGCAGGAGGCTGAGGAGAAAAAGCCCGCTGAGGAGAAGACCTACGAGGCCACCAACGCCCCCACCTCCCTTACCGAAAAGGCTCAGGAAGCCGCCCGCAATGTGGTGAAGATCATCAATAACTCTGCCAAGGCCCTGAAGGTCATCCTCCGTGACCTGAAGGTGGATGCAGGGGATACAAACAAGAGCGCTGTGACCGTTTCCGGCACCGGCGATGTGACTCTGGAACTGGACGGCAAGAATGAGCTGACCGGCGGAACAGGGACGGTACAGAATGATCGTTACATGACCCGTGCAAGAGCAGGCCTTAAAAGCGAAAACAATAAAACGACCATTACGGACAGTGACGGCAACGGTACGTTGATCGCCACAGGCGGAACGATCGTAGTAGATGACTCTTATGCGTCCGCAAAAAGCGGTCATATTGCAGCAGGATTTGGTATTGATGGAGCTGCAGTCGCAGGCGGAACGATCGTTGCAAAGGGCGGCGATGTGGTGTATCAATCCTCTGCTAATCGGACAGAGAGTGGTTATATTTACTTTGCAACGGGTTCTGGAATTTTGACACCGGAGATCTCCGGAGGCATCGTTGAGGCGACCGGAGGCAGTGCCATCGGGAACGGAACCTTAGGTGGTCTTTCGGAAGCTGGCAGCGGGGTCGGTGGCGAAGATGCATCGGCTGGTGTGTTCAAAACTAAGATCACTGGCGGAACGGTGAAAGCCACCGGCGGAAACGCCAAAAATTCGGGTGGATATGCGGGTGGATTTGGCATCCGTGTTGATAACGGTGTAAGCATAAGCGGCGGCACTGTGATAGCACAGGGCGGAACCGGAGATAACGGCGGCGAGGGTATATCCTATGGAACGATCTCCGGCGGTAAAGTGACCGCTCAGGGCGGCAAGGGTGAAAGTGAAGATGGTGCTGCAACTGGCAGTAGTGTGACTTCGTCCGGCTCTGGCACTGTAACTAAAGTCGATTCGAACCATGTGCATCAATACTCCGAGGGCGACATTGTGAAAAAGGCCACCTGCACCAGCGAGGGCTACAAGCTGAAGAAGTGCAGCAGCTGCGGTGCAGAAGAATTGGAACACATCGCCATTGATAAAGACGCCCATAGCTGGGTGGAGAGCGAGCATAAGGATGCGACCTGTACCGAAGACGGATACACCGAGTATAAGTGCTCCGCCTGCGGCGAGACGAAGCGTGACAACATAATATCTGCTACCGGTGAACACCACTTTACCGTAGTTAAAGAGGTGGTCGCCCCCACCTACACCTCCGAGGGCTACACCATCTACAAGTGCGAGACTTGTGATGAGACCGAGAAGCGGGACGTTGTGCCTATGCTGGTACCCGAGAGCAACAGCGGCAGCTCCGCTGTCACCCTCACCGTTACCGGGGCAGGGGCCTACGAGACCTCCATGGCCGATGGCCGGTATATTATTGCAGTGCCAGCCGAGAATGCGGTGCTTTCCGGCTGCCTGGGCAACCTGAAGGAGCTGAAGGCGCAGGGCGTGAACACCCTCGTGTTCCGCACCCAGCTCCGTGAGACCGTCCTGAACATCGACAGCATGCTGTCTCTGGGCGTGGACGACACCCTCTTTACCCTCACCCACTCCGGTGAGAGCGCAGAGCTGACGGTGGGCGGCGTTGCACACAACGAGCTGCTCCACTAAATAACCACCTCCCCAAGGCGGAGAGCTTCCGCATCTCCCCGCTTTGTACGAAAAGCCCCCGGCACGTTCCGCATCGTGCCGGGGGCTTTTTTGTTAATGTGACGCTTACGAACCGCCTATCTTATTGTAAGTCGCCCAGGATCCCCGGCCAGAGGGCTTCCTCCTGCCGCATGGCGACGAAGCAGCAGTCGAGGTACATCTTGTTCACGGCGGCGACGATGGTGCCGCGCAGCAGACGCTTTTCGTCGGCGGCATCCGGGTCGAGGTCGCGGATGGTGCGGCTGGCCCCGAAGATGTAGGGCAGGCAGTTCTCCACCTCGTCGCAGAAGTAGTCGTAGGCTTCGGCGGCGGTGCAGTGAGCCCGCTGCATCTGGAACAGGGTGTCGATGTTTTCCAGCGAGAGAACATTTTTGGACAATACGATATAGATGAGAGAAGCCAGCTGTTCGCGGGAATACTTCTTTTTGACGGGGTGGGAGATGACTCCTTTCTTGACGTAGTTGCTCACCATGGAGGGGGTGAGCTCCACCCCGGGGAAGCCCCGGAAGCAGCTGTTGACGAGCTGCACGGTCTGGTCGAGATACAGCCCCACGGAGGGCAGCTCCCGGTAGCGCGGCAGGGAAAACCCGGCGGCGCAGGCCGTGACACGGCGTTTCATTTCCTGATTCATGGTGGTAGTATAGCGCATTTTTGAGTCGGGGTCAACCGTTTATGAAAACGACGTTAACAATTTTACAAATCGCTTGACAGGTTTTTGAAAAACTGATATAGTGGACTCGCAGAACGTAAAAAATGCGGCGGACACCCGCCGGAATGGAGATAGATGAGATGAAACGAATCGTTGTGGACTCTTCTGCCAGCCTGTATGCGCTGGACGGCATTGATTTTGCTGCTGTGCCTCTGAAGATCGTGACCGACGAGAGGGAATACCTCGACGACGGCACGCTGGACGCCGTGGAAATGGCGACTACCCTGCGCACCTATAAGGGCAAGACCAGCACCTCCTGCCCCAACATCGGCGACTGGCTGGAGGCTTATGAGGGCGCAGATGAAATTTATGCCATCACCATCACCGGCACCCTGTCGGGCAGCTGCAACGCCGCCCAGCTGGCCGCAGAAGAGTATCAGGCAGAGCACCCGGGTGCTCAGGTCTTTGTGCTGGACAGCCTGTCTGCCGGCCCGGAGCTGGTGCTGCTGGCAGAGCATATCCGCGCGCTCATCCAAGAGGGCAGGGAGTTTGACGATGTCTGTGAGGAGATGCTGCGCTACCGTCACCACACCCATCTGCTCTTCTCGCTGGAATCGCTGGCGAATCTGGCCCGGAATGGCCGGGTGAAGCCCGCTGTGGCTGCTGTGGCGCGGATGCTCAACATCCGGGTCATCGGCAAGGCCAGCGATGTGGGCGAACTGGACGTCCTCTGCAAGACCCGCGGCGAGCACGGCGCTCTCGAGCGCCTCGTGCTGGAGCTCAAAGGCCACGGCTACACGAACGGCAAGGTCATCATTGCCCACTGCGGCAACCCCGCCGCCGCCGAGCGCCTGATGCACATGGTGCAGGCTGTCTTCGAGGGCGCACAGGTGCGGGTGACCGAGTGCGGCGGCCTGTGCAGCTACTACGCCGAGCTGGGCGGCCTCATGGTGGGCTTCGAGGACGCGGACGCCTGAGCTTGAAATCTCCGCATCTCTGCGCTATACTATTCCCATAAAAATGCTGCTGCAGGGCAGCGGGGGAGGCGCAGATGTTCTTTCGGCTGCCGGTCGTACGGTTCTTCAATCGTGTCATCAACAGGGCCACGGTCACAGTGGCCCTTGTTTTGCTGCAGATCGGCTGGCTGCTCTGGGCCTTCTTCTCCCTCACCGCCGGAAAGGTGTGGGTGAATGCGGGGCTGAACGTCCTCAGCCTCTTCATCACCCTCTACCTCGTGCGGAAGGACGAGAACAGCGACTATAAGATCATCTGGCTCGTCCTCATCGGCATGATGCCGCTGCTGGGCGGTGCGCTCTATCTGGCCTTCGGCAACAAGGCCCCCGCCAAGCGGATGCGCCAGCGGATGCAGGCGGTGGAGCGCCGGCACACCGCCGACCTCGCCCAGCAGCCGGGCCAGACCGACGCCCTCGACCCCGCCAGCAGGGGACTGAGCCGGTATGTTTCGGAGTACGGGCCGTACCCCGCATGGAAAAACTCCACCGCAAAATATTACCCCTGCGGTGAGGCCATGTACCCTGACCTGCTGGCCGACCTCGAAAAGGCAGAGCGGTTCATCTTCCTCGAGTTCTTCATCGTCCGCACCGGCAAGATGTGGAAGGGGGTAGAGGACATCCTCGTCCGCAAGGCGGCGCAGGGGGTGGATGTCCGGCTCATCTACGACGATTTCGGCAGTCTGCTGGGTCTGCCGTCCGATTTCGTGGTGAAGATGGAGCGGGCGCATATCCGCTGCATCCCGTTCAACCCGGTGGTGCCGCTGGTGTCGCTGGTCATGAATCACCGCGACCACCGGAAGATCGTGGTCGTGGACGGAAATACAGCCTATACGGGCGGCATCAATCTGGCCGACGAGTATATCAATGAAGAAGAGCGGTTCGGTTACTGGAAGGACGCAGCCCTCCGCACCGAGGGCGCGGCGGTCTGGAACTTCACGGTGATGTTCCTCGACCACTGGAACGCCTTCCGCCCCAGCGAGGAGGACTATATGCCCTTTATGCCTCAGGCTGTGTCCCTGTCTGCCCAGTCGGACGGAGTGATACAGCCCTACGGGGACAGCCCGCTGGACGAAGAGGCTCTGGCCGAGACGGTCTACCTGAATATCATCAATCAGGCCCAGCGGTATGTCTATATCTATACGCCCTACTTCGCGGTGGGCGAGACCATGCTGGAAGCGCTGAAAGCGGCGGCAAAGCGGGGCGTGGACGTCCGGCTGGTGCTGCCGGGCATCCCGGACAAGAAGCTCGTCTTCCGGCTGACCCGCTCCTATTATGTGCCGCTGCTCCGGGCGGGGGTGCGCATCTACGAGTTCACGCCCGGCTTCCTCCACGCCAAGTGCTACGTCAGCGATGACCGCGCCGCCGTGGTGGGCAGCATCAACATGGATTACCGCAGCCTCTTCCTCCACTTTGAGTGCGGGGCGCTGCTGCTCTATAACAGTCAGGTCATTGCTCTGCGGGACGATGTGCTCCGCACCCTGCCGGAGTGCCGGGAAGTGCAGCTGGCCGACTGCCGCACCTCGCTGGCCGGGACGCTGCTGGACAGTGTGCTCCGCCTGCTGAGCCCGCTGATGTGAGCGATACTGCGGTGGAATAAGTGGCGAAGTTCTATAAATCAAATGATATATCGTTCAATATTGATTATTTGCCAACCTGGCAAAGTTCTCTTGATTGGCAAACTACCTACTTTGCCAGCAAGCCTTAAGTTTGCCAACGTGGCAAAGTTTGATTTGTGACGATGACACGCTGGTATTTTGGAACTTTGCCAGATAACACGTCGGTCTCAGAGCACAGTTGTAAATTTTCTGCGGGGTGCTTGACTTTTGCGGGGAATCGCATATAATAAAGATGGTAAATGTGGAAGCAAATGAGTCCATTGGCTCACCCAAAAGGAAAGACCCCCTCCCGGAGCTCCAATCTCCGAAAGGGGGTTTTTTTGCGCCTTGCGGCCTGCCAAAGCCTCTCCCTT
>ENA-UESC01000528-UESC01000528.1-human-gut-metagenome-genome-assembly--contig:-NODE-528-length-36243-cov-17.491152_pt1 | contig 36243 bp, 42 predicted proteins | sample MGYA00242998_ERZ507999 | MGnify/ENA primary metagenome ERZ507999 (study PRJEB26167, sample SAMN06115465) | human gut metagenome | host: Homo sapiens | place: China:Hubei | collected 2016-04-27... | reverse complement strand
GAATTTATGTAATCGGCATCAGTGGGATGAGAATATTTGGTTTTAATATCTCTTATTTCTATACCATCTATCATATCGGCACATCCTGTTATAATAGCATCTCCAAAATCCTTATATAACCGTATCTCATGGAAGGCATTCGGATATTCGCCTCGGTAAGCAAGTGCGGTTTTACATTGCGGAATATCCATAATAACTTTATCGCCTTCTATATCAAATGACCTTCCGCAAGGTACAGGTTCTTTTTGTTCTTTACCGTAATATAGAAAGGTGCGTTCCCCAGCGTCAACCTTTTCGCGTTTCGGCGCACCCTCTTCTATAATTTTATGGAAAGCCTTCCCGATTTTCGTATAGAAATTTCCAGTGAAAACACCAGTTATACTGTCAATAACAGACTGCTCTGTTATCTCATAACTGGCGTAATCGCTTTGCTCTATGTATTTTCGAAATGCTTCCAGTTGTGTTACCCTAATAAGAGGAAGTTTATTATTCATATTCATATCTGAATCCCTTATATTTTGTTCCATGCTTTAGAGACCTCCAAACATCACGCTTGTTCAAACCATATCTTTCTGCTTCACGTAAAGAGCTAAACCTATTAACTGCTATTCCGTTACCGTCTATCTGTATAATAGGAATACTTGTTGCGTTTCTATTCTTTTGGTGTATATTGCCATATTTCATGTTATATTTTTGAGTACACCATTCAAGGTTTGAATATTTATTATTTCTTTTGTTCTCATCTTTATGGTTGATGACATTATACTCGGATGGATTAGGATTGTGAACAAATTGCAATGCTACTAAACGATGTGTTTTAGCATGTTTCTTCCTACCTAATTGAAAGGTCTCATATCCATGTGTATCAATTACAGGATTAAGAACGCGACCTTTATAAAATCGTCTTCTACCATCTTTATAAACCAACCACCTATCCAATGATTTTACTCTACCAAGGTTTGATACTTTGTAAAGCCCTTCAAACCCAACTACATCTTTCCAAACTTCCTCCTCTTCTTTCATGCTTTAATAAACATTTTTTTGTCCTTGTCGAATGCGTATCCTTTTGTAGCAAGATTTTTTTGCATTTCAGAGAAGAACGGTAATTGCATGATTTTAGGCAGTGTCTTGGTTGCTTCCATCAATGAGATAATATCTTCATCAGTCATTGCAGCCGCAAGTTGCTCTCGTATTGCTGCAAGCTGCTCGTTGGCTTTTGCTTGTGCTTCTCCTTTTCCTTGAATAGATATTTTGACTTTTGAAACAATGTCAGACATGCAAGTATCAAATTGGGTTGTGCCATAATCAGGAATAGTAACAGTTTCAAGCCCGGCAACATTTTTCCCTACAAAATTATCTAACGGAGCAAAAGATATACAGCGTTTTCCATTTTGGATAAATACATATCCCACTTGGTCTGCAATTCTAACAAGAAGGTCTTTAGATTGTCCGGTACAATCCGGAGAGTGCTTTATCACATCACCATCCGCAGTTTCTTTATCATGGCAGATAAATATAATATCAGAGCCATTTGAACGAAGAAAATTGACGAACTCTTTAAAATCTTCGCCCATCTGTCCGAAACGTTTTAAAGAATTTGTTTTTAACTTATAGTTGTTTTCAATGGCATATTGGCTCAAATAATCGTCAAGCATAGACTTGGCTGTATCAACTATAATTGTTTTATACTCTTTCATTGCTTCCCGCTCACTATCTATGTCTTTCCAGTTTTTAGCCATTATAGTATCACAACGCTGTACTGCTCGGTCTGCACCTCTGTCGCAATCAATCAATAAGGGGGTATCGGCTGTTGTAGCAACACTTGTTTTCCCACTTCCCGGTACTCCATAAAGTACAATAATAACAGGACGTTCAGGTAGAACGTCATTCTTTTTTACGATTGGCATAATTTTATAATATTAAGTTTAACAATATCTTGGTAGCCCTTGACTAACGCAAAGAAACATCCTTTCGTCTTCGAGTTCTTCAGGTGTATAATCATATTGATTACATTCGAGTTCTGCGCGCAACTCCTCAATGTCTTCCTCTATAAGCTGAATGATTTCTTCTTTTGAAGAATACCCATACTTGGGAAGATAGTCCAAATCGCAAGCTTTGACTTCGTTCAGCTCCTTGTACAGTTCTTCAAGTTCATTTTCCATTGTATTGTGTTTTTAAACCGCCCGTACAAGGTTAAAGGGAAGCGGTGCGCACTTCGCTTCTCTCACGGCTTTTAGTACGGTAATAGCACTACCTTTGATGCGGCATAGGTCAAACCTCTATAATCTCAAATTTTCCTTTTTTGATATATATCTTATGGTTGTGGTAATCTTTGACTATTGCGTAATCAGATTCCGGTCTAATATTACCTGTACAATCTTCTACATAGGAGTTTTCATAGGCTGTCACCGTTGCACTGTCGTAGGCCTCCACCGTTGCACTGCCGCAGGCTTTCACCGTTGCACTGCCGCAGGCTTTCACCGTTGCACTGTCGTAGGCTTTCACCGTTGCACTGTCGTAGGCCTCCACCGTTACACTGTCGTAGGCTTTCACCGTTGCACTGCCGTAGGCTTTCACCGTTGCACTGCCGCAGGCTTTCACCGTTGCACTGTCGTAGGCTTTCACCGTTGCACTGTCGTAGGCTTTCACCGTTGCACTGTCATAGGCTGTCACCGTTGCACTGTTGTAGGCCTCCACCGTTACACTGTCGTAGGCTTTCACCGTTGCACTGCCGCAGGCAAATGAGGCTGTTCTAACCTCGTGGGTATTCTTGGTATAAATACCGGCTTGCGATAATTCTTCTTCTGTGAAGTTATCTTCCAAATATTCAGCATCGATAATTTTTGCATTCCTCAAAACCCAAAACCAATTTTCAGTAATGGCTTTTAGCAGATCGGCTTTCGTATTGCTTCTTAGACCCATTGCGTAGCCGGATTGGCATGCGCCAGCATTTTTAGCGCGGGTTAAGAGTTCTTCTTTTAATTCTTCAAATGTTTTCATATGATTGTTATTAATTGGTTTCAAGAAAAACCGGACTATCTTCACAGACCGCCCGGCTACGACTAAACAAATACTTCATCTGTAGTGAAGATGTTGCGACACCCGGACTCGAACCGGGACGATTTTACTCGATATTGCCGTGAAGGAATTTCACCTATTATCTATATTTTCACGTGCGCCTTCGCAGGTTGAGGTTAAGGCGAATGCTTTTCTGCATATAGTGGCATTCCTTTTATCGTGAACCTCTTCAATCCTTGCGTCTACCATTTCGCCATGCCGCAGTGTTTCCCGACCAGCACGTGGACGGGACTGTCTACATTAAAAAGCTATCATGAATTATTCACCCTTACAGGCTTTGTTCCCCTGAACCAATTCGATTGGCAACATCACGTTATTATCAGGGGATTTTCTTAATTTTGTGTCGCCAAACTAAAAATTAAGAAATATGGATTTATCAGAATTAATCAAATGCTACAATATGGAGCATAAGTCTTTGTTTACCGCTTTTGCGGTATCGTTCCCCGTCTTATTTACTGTCTTGTATCTGTACATACCCGAGTTTGCCAACTTGGAGTTTTATGAACAGGTTGTTTTCTCAGCCACTGCATCTATCATTTGCGTGTATATATCGTACCTTTTTGTTGCCGTTGCGTATATAGCGGCAAGAATTCGATATAAACCCCAATACTTATTCCTACTTTCGGGTACCGTCATCGCCTCCTCCCTTCTTATCTTCTTTCCTGATAATTACAATCTTGGATATAGATATGTGATAAGGATTTTCTTTCTTACATATATCTTCTTTTACGGATTTATTGCATTTGGCTTCTTGATTGTCAGAGCATGCGTGAACTGCTTTGTCTATTATTTTCGTCATCAAATAGACAAAAATAATGCCGCATCCGAACCCGAGAAAGAAAACGAAGAATAGATTAATATAATTGAAAAGCGTATCCATTGCTGTTACAATTTAGTTAGCTCCCGTGGGCGTTCCGATGGTTGCCTTACTACTCTCAAACATCTATTGAGAGCCACGGGATAATTACATATTACTTCAATTTTCTGATTATATCACCGCCATAAGAATATTGAGTTAATTCTATAAACTCATGTACGGTATAAGTATCATTGTCAATGTCTATTCCCTTATTGGCACAGAATGACAGCCTTCCTTGCTTGCACGAACCGGTCAGCACATGATGCCAATGGAACAATTCTTTAGCCGATACCTTTTTAGTAAAGTCCTGAAAATGCTTTTTAAAAGCTTCCAACCTTTCCTCCTCGGTTGAATCGTCATACAATTTTTCTTGAAGCGAAGCAAAGGCCTCGTGCAATGTTTCTCCATGAGCGAATTTCCCATTCCTTTTTGCAACAAATGTCTCAGTCAATGTAAAGTCATCGTTCAGTATATATCCTTTAGCTACATTGTCATGAACATGCTTGATAATTGTAGGAATATCATCAATGATATATGCTTTGTCGCCATTGAATGTTTTAATTCCATAGCCATAGCCAGAGCCATAGCCAGAGCCATAGCCAGAGCCATCGCCAGAGCCATAGCCAGAGCCATCGCCAGAGCCATCGCCAGAGCCATAGCCAGAGCCATAGCCAGAGCCATAGCCAGAGCCATCGCCAGAGTATATACTAAGAAACTTTCTTATCTGTTCTTCCATACGGCTACCTCCTCAATGGATTTTATCGCTTCATCTGTACAAGGAATTATTTCTATAACCCCCAAAATAGAGATTATCGGTACAACTAATGTAAATTTACAATCATTAGGTCTTTTCGTTCCCTCAACAGCTAATTGGCTGATAGATGCAGCCCCATACCAACACCACAATCTTCGGCAGTCTGTCAATGTAACCTCACTACCATTTTTTTCTTTCAATACTCCGTAAAATACGCCCGCTCTGTCTGCTCTAATAATTACTTTTTTCCCAATCATAATTCTATATATTTAAAGATTAATAAATATTGGCTCCCTTCAACGCAACAATACGTGTTTAGCTTTCAGCGTGCCCGAATTTGACGGGAAGGGAGTATATAATAGTACCAGCGATAATGACGCCCAAACATCATACTTTAACGGTCAACGGACGATTTTCCGCGCTGATACATAGACTACTATTGTAGTATGTTCATTAACTTAATCACACTGCTGCCTTATGCTCGTATTCACCTCTCAATGAACAGTCTTCGCAATCGGTTGCTTGCACGCTATACATCGCCTCAGCTATGTGTATATATAGATATACTGCTTATCAGCGCAGGCTAATTTTACGTGCCCTGAACACGACTTCATTTTTGAGGGTTAAGTCTCCCATCCCGAATGTTTGGCTCATCGGTTTCGCCTATAATGCTCCCTCTGCACGACTCGAACGTGCGACCTTCGCTAACCGGAAATTACCGGATACTAAACCTTCGAACAAGTAACCATAGCGATGCTCTGCCTGGCTGAGCTAAGAGGAAGGAGCGTTGTTCACACAACGCGGTTTTAATAGTCAAGACTGTCGTAATACTGCTTGTTACTCATATACTCGGATACTACCGCCGACCGTGAGCTGTCGTTTATCCGGCTTCTGATGAAGTCGTACTTATCGGAACTCATGCCGGATAATACATCATCGTTGTATTCTACACGGCTGCTGTATATACATCCCGCCATAATTGCTATTATTAGAGCAATCCGAAGAGCAAGTCGAGAGGCTCTGTTTAAATCGTAGGTTTTCATATTAAAGATGATTTAATGATTCTATCTTATTTCATTTATATCGTTTTGGCGGTAGAAAACCTTTCTACCTATTTTGATAGGGACGAGATACCCGTCTTTATTCCAACGATTCAATGTGCATCGGGATACGTTTAGGGTTTCTGCAACTTCCTTAAGAGGCACAAGGTTGTCGTTGTTACTTTTCGATACGCTCTCCTTTAATTCTTGTATAGCCTGCTGGATTGATGCATCTATTGCATTCTTCAAGTCCTGTGCGCTAACTATGAAAAGTTGTTGGCTGGAAGAGTTGCTTCTCATTATTTCCCGAATATCCATAGCTTTATCTCCTTATTCTTTTCTGGTTACTTTAAAATATTTGGGTTCTTCCCCCGCCTTTGCTTTTCCTTTTTCTAATTCAAAAAAGGCCTTACCTTCTTTTTTTAGATTTGAAGCAGTAGTCTTTGTGCTGCTATATTTCATTGGAGGATATCTAAATATCTCCGTCTCTCCAACTCTAATTGAAAGTAGGGTATCTCTGACTTTCACTAATTTAGGTAAGCTTTTTCTTCTTTTTTTTATGATTATATTATCCATAAACATTAACTTTGTAGCGGTTAATTAATTAACTGATTGATGATGCAAATACACTTCATAAAATATGAACTACAAACATTTGGTTCTAAAAATATGTAGTATAAGCATTATTTAACAATAGGGGAAATTACACCTTTATATATGAAGAAAGAAAATAGAAATTGGATAGCGTGGATAGCACTTGTGGTAAGTGTTATTGCAATAATAGTAAGTGTTATTGCAATATGTATTGCATGCCCTCATATTCCGGAGTTAGGTTTTGACTATCAGGGAGTAGTTGTAGGGGTATTGTCGCTTTTAGTTACCACATTGATTGGTTGGAATATCTTCTCTATTATTGATATAAAAAAAATAAGAGATGAATTATTGACAACAAAGGTTAGCTCTGTATTCAATGCCGAAAAGAATAATGCAATAACATGCCATGCTGTATCTGATTATTATTATCATGTGCTATTAAAATCAGACCCTTTAGGTATCGAATATCAATTTCTTTATTACAGAATAAGTGAATTATTTCATGTGTCAAATATAGGAGACATAGAAACTTGTAATGTAATAGTTAAGGTTTTATTAGAAATGATTAAGTCGCCCGAAGATATACATATCTTGCAAAGCTGCAAAGATAGGCTTATTGGGTTGTTATCAATAGTCTCTGAAAAGGAGAAAATAATAAAATACAATGAATTAATGTCAGTAATTGCAAGATTAGGTACTAAGCCTCGTGACAATAAATAGCTATAAAATAGGCATTCGCATATTCATTTGCAGTATATTCTGAAAGTGGTATCATAGTGATAAAGTAAAGCGACCAGCTCCAAAGTTGCGGTTTGGATGGTCTGATTTAACAAAGTTCCGCAACAACTTAGTTCTTTGAATTAGTTATCAATAAGAGAATATAAAATATATATATTAAATTTAAACTTACTCGACAAGGGGCTGGAGGCTCTGCATAGTCTTTCCTTTAGGGATTTTGTCCCTTTTGCTATGCAGGTTAAAACTTCCTCGCGTAAGTACGCCGTTTGTCCCAGCCCGGTCATTAACAAGGTTAACCGAGTTCTCCCGTATTTCGCTTCACTTGCAAGCTGCGCACGCATCGGGATTTAGTCTGCGTCCTACTATTTGCGCTCCCTCCGAGTAGGTTTACTATGCCGTCCGGCGGTATTCTCAAACGGATAACTACGGCATAGGGATATATAAAATATCCGCTTCATCTGCACATGAAACGGATATTCATATATGTTAAACCTCTTGTGAGGAATGTTTAACCAATTTTGTATCGTAGCACGTGCAGGTGTTACGAATGCAAATATACTACATAAAACAAGAAGTATGCAAGAAGATGAAGAAAAAAATCTTAGCGATTTATCAAAAAGATTTCTTTTGGTGATTTCCGAACAGTATTTAAATTTGAGTGGATACAAATTGAGAAATGCGGGTATTATTTCCAGTCAATCCACTTTAACCAGCATCAAAAAAGGCATTCAACAGCCAAGCAGGAAAACAATTGATTTACTTTGTGAGAAATACGGCGTAGATAAGGCATGGCTTTATACAGGAGTGAGGCAAGATACATCTGAAGTTTCACCAGTATTTTCAGAAAGCGAAGAAAGTGAGCCTTTTACCGTTAATCATAATGGAGTTAAGTTTTATGAAGCTTCTAATGGGTATCGAATGGTGGTAAAGAGAGTTCCTTTTTGTGCTTATGGACGATTTATTAATGAGTGTAATACTCTTGAACCGGATAAAATGGAGTGGGGAGAGGAGTCTTTTGAAGTGCCGCAAGTTGTTCATGGCAAATATTTGGCTTTTGAAGTTAGAGGAGAAAGTATGGATGATGGAACGCGAGATAGTTTTGAAGAAGGGGATACAGTTTTAGTGAGAGAATTGGATAGGCTTCATTGGATAGATGGGGTAAGGTTTAAAGACTATCCTTATTGGATTGTCGTTTTTGACTCGTCAATCCTTATTAAGCAGATTGTATCCCAAGACTTAAAACAAGGGACAATCACCTTTCATTCTCTTAATCCTTCTCCTGAATACTCTGATTTTACTTTGTATATGGATGATATTAGGGCTTTGTATTATGTTCTACAAAAGAAGCCTAAGATTGTAAAATTTTAATTTTGATTGCATTTAATACATTGTCAAATATTTTATTAAAACTATTTACTAACAATTTTAAACATATAATTATGGAAAATATTGCATTTTTTACTTCAATCATTATTATTGTATTTGGGGCATTACAAATTATTTTATTCTTCAAAGTATGGGGAATGACTAATGATGTGAGGGACATTAAACAAAAACTTGAAAAAACTGAACAATCAACTCCTGATTATAAATTCTATATGTTATCGGGTGAGAATGTTAAAGCTTATATTTTAATAAGAGACATGTTGGTGAAAGAGCTTGTAGACATGGCGTCAAGGTATAATGAAGAAAATTTTATAAAAGTGGGGAATAATATTATATCCAAATATTCAGGTCAATTGAAGGAAACGAGACATCCAATTCCTGATTTTTTATTATCAGCAGAAAAATTCATTGAATATAGGAAACACATAGATTCATTGCAATAGTTTTTCCGGTTCTATTTTTTTTATTATTACATGTGCATAACAAGCCATAAATAGCCGCCAATACTCATGGCGGCTTAGTTGTGTAATCAGGTGTAAAACCCAGTTTAATCACGCTTGTTGCGCATTATTTACTTGGCATTCTGTGCCTCTTTCTTGTCTTGGTGGTTGAAGTAAACAAGTCCTACAATAGCGACTATTGATACAAAAATTGAAACTGCAATTGCTCCCATATAAAATGATTGGTTCCATTCTATTATTTACTGGTTTGGTGTTTTTTATCTTGCACCATGAAATAAATACCTCCTATGTTGGCTATTACGATAACCAAACCAAACATTACCAATGCTCCCATATTATTCTCCTTCCTTTTTGTCTTTTACAAGATATAGCCCCCAGCCTAACGTACAAGCCACAGCTAATACACCGCCTGCATATATTATCCACTTTTGTTCCACCTCTCCGAATATCGAGGTTAGAACCACTGCTGTTGTGATATACTTGGCTATATCCATCAGCCATTTTCCTAATTCCTTTTTCATACCGCAAATATAAACTTTAGTTTCCAAACGGCAAACGAAATGCAGGAGCGAAAGTTTTACATTGTGTTTTATAACATGTATCATGATATTTGAAGAATAAAATATATTATATATGAAAAGAAGTGCTTAACTTTGCCGCACATTAATTAACTAAAATATTTATAAATATGAAAAAGGTTTTATTTTTGCTGGCAATACTGCCAATGATATTATTTACGGCTTGTTCGGATGATGACGACAGCAAACAAAAACAAACAAGCTATACATTAAAATGGAATATGCCGGAGTCGTCTTCGTTGATAAGCACTGATGTATGGTTATTTGAATATAACGACAAAGATGAAAGTGTAGGGAATAATACGGTAGATGATGTACAGGACAATTATACGGAAGCCTTCAAAGCTAACGAGCAAGCCGTGAAGGTAAAAGTGCAAATTCGTATGTCTGGAGGTACAGTGAGTTCTAACAGGTGGGTGCAACAGGTCTATTATTTGACTAAAGGCGGAAATACAGATATTAAAATTGACGGAGAAACGATAATAGGAACAAAAGAACCTTGATTCTATTTCTTTTACAAGGAAAATATATTTGCCCCGTTCGTGAGTTCGGGGCTTTTTTATAATTTTATCCATAGAGATACCCATTGGGTAGGGTATTAGGATTATACTTTATTATGGTGTTTCAACAATTGAAGGAAAACAAAAACAATAAAGGAAACTGCTATAATAAAAACTATTATAGCTAAGATGCCGAGGTCTTCCAGCTTTTCCCTTTTTTCTTATTCTTGACTTCTTAACTACTTGATTATCAATTTTAGGGAAATTTTCCCCTAAACCATTTTCGCGTTCTTCCGCTATCAATGCTTCTATAAAGTAACCTGTCTGTTTGGTAGAAAGAAACTCTTCCATCTTTCTTTGTTCGTTCCCCTGTATTCCATTCCACTGCCGGAGAAGCTCTCCGCCGTCAAAATATCCATCACTTGTGCGCTGAACCACTGAAAAACTATCAATGTATCCTATGGAACTAACATGTTAATTAACATATTAATTAAAGTATAAACTGTTTGCTTATTGATTTTTTGTTTGTTACTTTGCAAAACTATTCACTGTGTTGTCTGTTACATGATAAACAGAAGGGAGTATAACAATGGCAAAAACATTTATAAAATTTATCTTGGACTCAATGGAAGGCTCTTTCGTTCCTAAGACGAGAAATGAGGCAGGGATTCTAAAGGAAATTGATGATTCTTTGAAAAATTTGGACTTCTATGGTTCAGAGAATGATAAAAAGAATATGAAAGAAGATGTAGCTTCATTTAACAGAGACTTTAACAAAGCCACTAAAGAAGCTAAGGTTGAATTTGAATTATCACTATAATGGCAAAGAAGGCAGAGCAAAATAAAGTATGTGATAAAACGGGGTTGACTTTAGAACAAAATACCGTATATGATGATAATCTGCTGCCTTCTGCGGATGAATTAGCAAAACTTGACGCTGTTTCCAAAGATATAATACCGTGGATAATGAAACGTACGGAAATGGAACAAGATGCGCGTATTAAGTTCAATGAAGACCGTATGAAAATCGCTCAAGATGATTTTAAGCATGTTCATCGATATAATTTTACGGCTTTGATAATGGCTTTCATAATTGCCATTGCATTCTTAGCTGCTTCTTTTTATTTAATATTGCATGGGCAAGAAACTATCGGTACGATATTTGCAGGCGGAACTGTGGTTCTGATTGTATCGTATTTTTTTAAAGCCAAAAACAAAGAGGTGAAATAATCAAAATTAGAAATATTTCTTATCCCGCCAGCCGTATTACTGGCGGGGTATCATAACGTGAACGTTGGTCGAAACCTCAACGTGCGTCTATGCTTGTTTATGTGGCAATACATTTCTTAATCTTTTCTTCATTTCAGCTATCGAACTATCTAAAGAAGCAATCATCATTTCATAATCTCTGTGTGATGCAGCTACGTTATCTACTATCACATTACCAAGTTCTTCAATAGAGGCGCAAATATTGCCTACAAGTTGTCTGTTTTCTTCCATGATATAATGTATTAAGTTAATCACCTACGTAATGAGAGCCGAAACGCCCTTTATTGTTATTGGTATAGTAAGCGGATGTCGGGATTGATAAATCATCATAAGCGCTGCGTCTTGCAGGTTCGGCTAAAGAAGCTTCCATCGCTTCTTTTTCTGCGTTTATCGCCTCTTCATTAGACACACGCTTCTTTTCGTTAGACCAGGCAAGTTTAAGGCAGTCCGCCCAATTCTTTACTCCATGAGTAAGAGAATACAGTTTTATGTACTTCTTAATCTGATGGGCTTCTTTCATTATCTTGCTTAAGTTGTAGCGTTTCATATCGTTATTAAATTATCGTTTAATTTTAATTTGATGCCACAAATATACAGTAAACGATAATTTTCACCAAATAAAAACAAAGAAAAATTATCGTAATATGTAGATTTAACATTTTATATTATCACCTAATGTTATTTTGTGTATCTTTGCATTAGAATAATGATTAACATCAAATGTATATGAAATTAAGAATTAAAGAGGTTTGCCAATTACGTAATACCACACAAAAGGAACTTGCAGAGAAATTAGGCGTTTCAGAAGTAACATTAAGTCGTGCATCAAATGGCAACACTTCTTTGCCATTACTTGAAAAAATAGCCAATATTCTCGAAATTGAAATTTCAGAACTATTCGCCCCGTCAAGTAATGAGGATGGTGTAACTCGTTGCCCCAACTGTGGCGCCAAACTTGAACTAAAGAAAGTAGAATAACATGAGTGCAATTGACATTATCCGGGGTATTCTGATATACATGTACGGGCAAGACCACAACCCGCCACACCTGCACATTAAAGACGGTGGCAACTGGTTTACTATCACTATCAAAGATAGAATGGTAGAGGGCAAAGGTACGGCAAAGACTATCAAGTTGATAAATGAATACATAGACACTCACGAAGCGCAATTGCTTGCAATATGGGAAAAGGCGCAAAACGGGGAGAAGATAGAAAAGGTTAAACGATAAAAAGACAATGATATGATACTATTAGTAGAATCCGCTGAATATATGGGTAAATACACCCTTTTGTGTACGTTCAACAACGGAGAAAGAAGAAAGGTTGATTTAACACCGCTTTTAAAGTATCCGGCTTTTGAGGAACTGAAAGACGAAAGCGAGTTTGAGCGTTACGGGGTTGATGGTACGGTATTTTGGGCGAACGGTACGGATATAGCCCCCGAATATTTGTTTGAAAATGGCGTGCCTTGCTGATTTTCCTATCCTGATAACTACAAAAGCCTGCACGATAGCAGAACTGGAGAATATTGTAGGGAAAATCAAAGAAAAGCAATGATTTCTTTGATTTGCAACTATAAATTAGTTACATTTGCATAAACCATTCAATCATGGGTACGAAGGAGAAATTAATAGAACGCTTTAAGAGCCAGCCCAAGGATTTTAGTTGGGATGAGCTTGTACGGCTGTTTTCCATTTTCGGATACGAGATAAACAACAAAGGAAAGACAAGTGGGTCACGTGCCATTTTCGCAAAAGGGGAAAGCTCGTACACGGTACATAAGCCGCATCCTGGAAGTATTGTAAAAGGCTATGTGATGAAACAAGTATTTGAATTTCTGACTAAAAATAAATTTATATGAAAACATTGACTTATAAAGGTTACGTGGGAAGTATCGAGATAAGCGATGAAGATAATTGCTTGTTTGGGAAAGTCCTTGATTTGCCAAAAGATACAGCAATTTCTTATGAAGGAGAGACTGTTGCTGATTTGAAGGAGGATTTTAAAGGAGCGGTGGATGATTATATAGCACATTGCAAAGAAGCAGGAATAACACCTCGTAAAAGTTATTCCGGCTCTTTGAATATACGCATTTCTCCGGAGATACATAGCAAAATTGCCATTCTTGCCCAGCAAGCAGGAATATCAATAAATGCCTTTATAAAAAAAGCTGTAGAAAATCAGATTGCAACTATGCTGTAGCAACCGGAAAATAGAACCTTTAAAATAAATGCTTATGTTACGAGTAGTAGATGTAGATTATATCAAAGATTATGAGCTTCTTGTAACTTTCAGTGACGGAAGCAAAAAGAAGGTTGATTTAAAACCATACCTTACAGGAGAAGTATTCGGGGAATTGTTGGATAAGGATAAGTTCATCCAATACGGATTGACGCACACAACTATAGAATGGGCAAATGGGGCAGATTTAGCTCCGGAGTTTTTGCATGATATTGGAACGGCTGCATAAGTTTGTAATATAACCATATTTGCCTAATAGAGGAGCAATTAGATATTATTCAATCAAAGAAACCACCTCTTTCTTTATTTCATCGTCTATCTCCCTATATCGGGCAAAAGCCTTGCTACCTTCCGTGTGTCCTGATAACGAACCGACAAGGTTCGGGTCTTTGACTTTCTTATATAGATTACCTATGAATGTCCTTCTTGCCATGTGAGAAGATGCAACTTCATTTATCGGTCTTTTCTCTTCTTTCCCGGTAGTTGGATTTAGTATTGTAACCATGCGGGTTATATTGCAACATTTAAATATTTCCTTTATGGCATCATTATACTTAGAGGTGGAAATAAATGGGAATAACCTACCTTTTTTATCTGTTTTATCATATTTTGCAATAAGAGATTTTGCTCGGTTGTTCAATGGGACTCTCACTACAAATGGACGGTCATCATGAGTTTTATGTGGTATATATTCTATAGCTCCATTGATAATGTTTTCTTTTGTCATTTTCAATAAATCAGATACTCTACATCCTATTAGGCATTGAAAGATAAATATATCACGCTGTGTCGCCAGATGTGGGCGGTTGGATAAATCAAATTCTGCAATATAATTACGCTCTTCCAAGGTTATGTAAAATGGGGTTCCGTATTTTTCTCCTAAAACTTTATCATATTTTTCAAAAGGTTTGTTGTCGGTTATTCCCTGCTGATTGCACCAATTGTAAAAAGTCAATAGTCTTTTTAACAAAGTATATATTGTGTTATTCCCCTTAGCTCTCGGTTTGAAATTTTTATAATTATAATAGATAGTCGATAAGATGTATTTGTATATTTCGGGATATTGATTGTAGAGTATATTTTCATTTCTTAGAAAACTTTCTATGTCTTCTATTCTTTCTGCATCAATATTATCTATATCTAAATTGAATTTTTTTTTCTCATACATAGTTATAAATAGCTCATATCTTTGCAATGCGCGAATAAGAACGTGGAAGTTTTTATCCCTGGCTTCCGATAATTTCTTTTTTTGAAGATAGAGTTTCATTATTGAAAACAAATCACCTTTCTGTATTTGATATTTATCTGGATGCAATTTTTCATCTACAAGTCTTTCAAGTTCTTCGCTGTTTACATTTGGATAACTGCTATATATAGACAACAGCAATTTCTTTCGTTCCGATATTTCTGTATTTAACCGAATTCTTTCATCTGTTCGTATAATGCTCTTGGATTTATATTGTTCCCGCTTATTATCCCATAACGTAGGCAATACTGTAAGTTCCGATTTATGAAATAACTGTACTTTTCTACCATCAGAAATGCGAAATCTTATATTGGCTTCTTTTTCTTTTTTCCCGGTTCTAATGAATGCCTTTACTGTAGTCATATTTTTAATTGAATTGGTTGTGCAAATATAAGGCTTTTGCACAACATTTATGCAACTTAGTGCGGCTAAATGATGCGCTATGATATATAGTATTTGTGTTCATTGATTGTGTTATAAGTATTTATAATTTATATAACTAAATAATGTTGCATTGCAGAAATTCCCGGTGTGAATATTACGCAGGCAGGTGGTGCTGCGGGTGCCGGTTCCAATATTGTAATTCGTGGCGGTAACTCTGCCAGCGAATCTCGTGATAACCAGCCCTTGTTTGTTGTAGACGGTATTATCTATGATAACTCTACAGTAAATACCGGTAATTCCGGTACGGATGGCATGACGAAAACTGCAACTACTTTCAGTAACCGCGTAATGGATATTAACCCTGAAGACATTGAGAGCATGTCCGTGTTGAAAGGTGCTGCGGCTGCTGCGCTGTATGGCTCTCGTGCTGCTAATGGCGTTATTATCATTACGACCAAGAAAGGTGAAGAGGGTGCTGTAAGGGTGAATGTAAGCAGTAAATATACCTATTCATGGGCTAATAAATTACCGGAAGTTCAAAAACTGTATGGCCGTGGAGAATATAACACTTCCGGTGCTTTTATTGATAAGACGATGGATTCCTGGGGAGATCGGATTGATGGTATGGCTTATGATAATATAGATGATTTCTTTCAAGGAAGTAGTGTTTGGGATAATAGTGTAAGTGTGTCCGGCGGTAGTAAGAACGGTTCTTTCTATTTATCCGGTTCCAATTATCATCAGTCCGGCATTATTCCTACAACTGGTTATGACAAGACGACTTTCCGCTTTAATGGTGAACAGAAATACGGCATCCTGACAGTAGGAGCCAACGTTTCTTATTCGCAGGCAAGTACTGATAAGACACTGACCAGTGCAGGTTTGTACGGACAGGGCGGTAACGGTGCAATGACCGCTGTTTACGGATGGCCTGTCGACGATCAGATGAGTCGCTATCTGAATGATGATGGTAGTAAATACCGCATATTGGAGGGTTTGCAGGATTTGGAGGATGATGTTGAAAATCCGTATTGGATTCTGAATAAAAATACTTTGACGGACGAAACATCCCGTTTTACGGGTGCCGTCAACGCAAGCCTCAAACTGACAGACTGGTGGGATGTTTCCGCACGTGCGGGTATTGATAAGTACACTACCAGTTCCAATACGCTTCGGCGTCCGGGTGGTGCGGTCAAGCAGATATATCAGAACGGTTATATGTCCAAAGGTGATGTGAATTACCAATACATTACTACGAATGTGATGTCTAACTTCCATAAGACTTTCGGTGATTTTGATTTGAATCTTCTGGTAGGTACTACTACAGAAGCTACGAAGACAACGAATAACACCCGTTGGGGGTATAATTTTGTAACGGAAGGGCTTTACAGTTTCAACAATATTATTAAAGCCAACCAGTATTTCAAAGAGAGTACGGTACGCAAACGCATGGTAGGTCTTTACGGTGAATTCCGTGCTTCGTACAAGAATCTTGTTTATCTGACAGTGACCGGACGTAACGACTGGTCTTCTACATTGCCGGTGAATAACCGTTCTTATTTTTATCCTTCCGTAAGCGGTTCGTTTGTGTTTACCGAACTGCTGCCGAAAAACAACGTACTTTCATTCGGTAAGATCCGCGGTTCATGGGCACGGGTAGGTAAAGATGCCGATGCCTATTCTTTGGGATACTATATGTGGCCGGTAGCTACGCTGAACGGTGGCAAATATGGTATGGGCAACAGTTGGACAGGCGGTAGTGTCGGTTTGAAACCTGAAATACAGGATTCTTATGAATTGGGTTTGGAAATGCGTTTCTTCAACGGACGTTTGGGCTTTGACTATACTTACTATCAAAGCAAGACGAAAGACCAGATTTGTGCACCGCGTTTGGCACAGTCTACGGGATACATTTTCCTTACGCTGAATGGCGGTTCGGTAGAAAATAAGGGTATGGAGCTTTCGATTACAGGTAAACCTATTGTAACGAAAGACTTCCAATGGGAAACGACATTGAATCTTTCCGGTAATCGTGGACGATTGGGAGACTTTATCGACGGTGTGGATATTTTCTATGTAACGGATGCGCAGGTTGGTGCAGCCAAAGCCGGTTCAATACCCAATGGTGGTTATTTTTTGGGATTGACGGGTAATAAGTATGAAACGGCTCAAGGGCCCGACGGCAAGATGTACAATGTTATCGACCCGTCTACAGGCTTGTATAAGGATACGCAAGTTGAAACCAATATTGTGGGTAACCGTGAACCGAAGCTGATAGGTGGTTTTAATAATAGTTTCAGCTATAAGAATTTCAATCTTTCTTTCTTGTTCGATATCCGTCTGGGAGGTGACATCTATAATGGGACTGAATACTATCTCGTGACGAAAGGATTGAGCACAAAGACAATAAACAGAGAATCCGTATCATTTACGGGTGTTGTCAATACAGGCACTGCTGCAAAGCCGTCTTATGAAACCAAAACAATTACCTATAATGCCAATGAAACTTATCAGGTTGGTAACTCTACCCGTTCCGGCAAGTATATGATTCAGGAGTATTATAAGAATTATGCCAAGAACGCCTATAACTTTATAACTGACACCAATTGGCTGCGTTTGCGTTCTATTTCCTTGTCCTACGATTTCAAGGATTTGTTGAAGAAACAAAACATAATCAAGGGGCTGACTGCTACAATTACAGGAACTAATCTGTTTGTTTGGACAAACTACAAGGGTATGGATCCCGAAACATGCGTTTCAGGTTCCGGTACAGGTGGCTCCGGTTCTGCTGGTATCGACTATTGCGGTGTTCCGGCCACAGCCGGCATGTCGTTTGGCATTAATCTTACATTCTAATAACAGATTTAAAAAGATAAGAGTATGAAGAAACTAATACATATTGCACTTGGCTTGGCGCTTGTGTTCGGTATGTCTTCTTGCGAGGACTACCTGGATGTGAATACAGATCCGGATAATCCGGTTTCCGAAACCGTATCACCGCAGCTTCGCCTGCCGTGGATACAGAACTATTATGCTTACGCATGGGGTACAGCCAGTATGCGTACCAATACGATTGCCGGTATCATGACACAGACTGGCGGCACGGCTGCCAACAGCCTCTTGTCATCATGGAATCCTGCCCAAAGTTCATGTACCACTATTTATCAGAATTTTTATCTGGGTGCAGGTGTGAATATCGATCCTTTGATAGAGAAGGCGGAAGCGGAAGGAGCTTATCATTATGAAGGTGCAGCTTATTGCATTAAGGCGATGGGATTTATGATGATGCTCGACTTGCATGGCGAGCTGCCTGTTCAGGAAGCGTTTACCGGTAAAACCAATCCGGCTTATGATGACGGTAAAACTATGTATGAACTCTGTATGGGTTATTTGGACAAAGCTATCGAGAATTTTGGCAAGCAGCAGAACGCCACGGCTCCCGCATTGAGTGCAGGCGATTTATGGAATGACGGAGAAGTTTCTAAGTGGCTGAAATTATGTTATGGTCTGAAAGCCCGTTATTTGCTGAAATTATCCAAGAAAGCGGATTTGTATGATCCGGAAGCTATTTTGACGGCATTGAACTCTGCGCCTCAGTCGAATGATGACAACACCATTATGAAACATTATAATGTGGAAGGGGATGAGGTTAATTTTACGGTGAGCGACCCTTATCAGGCTTCCGTTATTTGGGATTGTACCGGATATGGCTCGACACAACGTCTGACGCGCTGGTATGTTAATCTGTTAACTAATAAATTTACAGGTGGTTCGGGTGCGGAAGACCCCCGTTTGTCAAAGCTTGTCCCTGCTATGATGACAAATGTGAAACTGAATGCTGATGGTAAAATAATGGCTAATGAATGGATTCGTGATGCCGGAGTGGATGTGATACATTCCACTACACGCGCAGAAGGCGGTCCAGTAGCGGCTTTGTTCGTAACGGGCGGAGAGACTGGTTATAATAAGGAAAAAGGTGGATTTATGATAACTTATGATTTATCCAAAGCGGATAATGAAACAAAGACTAAGTTTATTGCTGATGCCCAGGCTATACACCAGACAACGGTCGATGGCAACAATGTGACCGTGCTTTATCAAAAGGGGGCTGCATATTGCAATAATAAGGATTATAAGCGTGCAGGTGATACTATTTATGTAAATTTACGTTCTAACGGTATGGCCAATAGCGGGCGGAACACTACGGATATGTATTACTATACCGATGCGAAATCAGACTATGTGGGCGGTACAGGTACATTCTATGCACGTCCTAATTCAGATTCCGATATTCTTACTTATTCGGAAATGTGCTTTATCAAGGCGGAAGTCCTTTTCCGCAAAGGAGATACCGATGGTGCATTGGATGCCTATCAAAAAGGCATAAAGGCAAACTTTGATCGTATGCAGGCTAAATTGAAATCATGGGAAGCCGAAGGAACAAAGAATCCGGATCAGAAGCCGATGGATGAAGGTGAAATCAGTATTTATATGACAAGTTCTTCCGTATGTCAAAATGCTGCTAATCTGACCTTGTTCGAGATTATGCGTCAGAAGATTATCGCATTGGGTATCAATACCGAAAATTGGAATGATATGCGCCGTTTGGATTATGACTATGTGGATTACGACCGTCCGCAGGATTTCACGGCTGTCAGTAAGATTGTAGGCACTTCTAAGAATGAGCCTACTTATTGGTTCCGTCGTTTCAGTCAGAGTACTCATGAGAGTAACTATAACCTGACTCAGCTAAAGGCATCCAACAAGCAAGCCATGACAGACCCGATTTGGTCGTGTCCGGTTTGGTGGGATTGTGCGACAGATAATGAGTATTACGGTTACATTAAGTAGGTCATAACCTTATTAGTTTATAGAATGTTAATTTAAATATCTTAAAATCTTGATGCACATATTATTTCATTGATTATCTTTGCACTCGAAATATGGATTTATAAGATATATTAAAATATTGGAGACCTAAACAGTCTTCATTCATAGATGATGATTGGAACAGCCGGTTCGTGAGAATCGGCTGTTTTTTGTTGGGTTTGTTTGCATATCAACAGCGGTAATGTTACTTTTGCAAGAAAGAACCCATTTAGTCAATGAAGTATGAAACAAGGTAAGAAATACATTTCTCCGGGAGCATGGTTCTCTATGGTTTATCCGGCAGACTGGAACGAATTTGAAGACGGGGAAGGCTCTTTCCTGTTTTATAATCCTAACGAGTGGACCGGTAATTTCCGTATATCGGCTTATAAGGGAGATACTGCATACGGCAGGGAATCTGTTAAGCAGGAACTCAAAGAGAATACTTCGGCCACACTTGTGAAAATAGGGCGTCTGGATTGTGCGTACAGTAAGGAGATGTTCGAGGAAGAAGGAACATACTACACTTCCCATCTCTGGATAGCTGGGATAGACGATGTTGCTTTTGAATGCTCGTTTACGGTGCGTAAGGGAGAGCCGGTGGCAGAGGCCGAAAGCATCATAGCTTCATTGGAAGTCCGTCGGGCTGGCCAAAAATATCCGGCAGAGATAATTCCGGTGCGCCTATCGGAAATTTACCGGATAAACGAAGCATACGAGTGGGTATGTACCACTGTAAAAGAGCAGTTGAAGAAAGACTTCCAGGGACAGGAAGAAGATATAGCCAATATGCAGCAGGTCATAGACAGCGGCAGCATAGGCGCCAAGAAAAAAGAGGTATGGTTGTCGCTGGGTATTACGCTTTGTGTGATTTTGGCTAATGAAGTAGACGGCTTGGAATGGCGCACGCTTATCGATGGCAATCGTGAAGCCCCTGTTCTGACGAGTGTTGCGGGCGATACCGTGATAGATCCGATGAAATTGGTATGGAGCAAAGTCAAAGCCGGAGAGCCCTGCAATCTTGCAGAGGTTTACCGGAATTTACTTTCATGACAAGCCATTGCCCGATTCATATTGCCGTCTGCATGGCAATTTCTCAATTTTAATTCTCAACTCTCAATTTAATAAGTTTTGGCAGCAGTAAATTCAATCCTTCAAGTGGAAAACCTGACTAAGTCGTTTGGCGACTTGGTACTATTCGAGAATATATCCTTTGGTTTGTCCGAAGGGCAACGGGTGGGGCTTATTGCCAAGAATGGCAGCGGCAAGTCCACACTGCTTAATATCCTTTCCGGAAAAGAAGGCTATGACGGCGGTACAATCTCTTTCAGACGTGATATACGTGTCGGCTATCTGGAACAAGACCCTCAATATCCGGAAGAGCTGACTGTGTTGGAAGCATGTTTTCATCATGGCAACAGTACCGTAGAGCTGATAAAGGAGTATGAACGTTGCATGGAGACGGAAGGGCATCCCGGTTTGGATGAAATTCTGGTGCGCATGGACCATGAGAAGGCCTGGGAGTATGAGCAGAAAGCCAAACAAATTCTTTCCCAACTCAAAATCCGCGATTTCAATCAGCAGGTGAAGTCTCTGTCCGGCGGACAATTGAAACGTGTGGCGCTTGCCAATACGCTTATCACCGAACCCGATCTCCTTATATTGGATGAGCCTACCAACCACCTCGACCTGGATATGACCGAATGGCTGGAAGATTATCTGCGCCGTACCAACCTCACTCTGCTGATGGTGACGCACGACCGCTACTTCCTCGACCGCGTCTGCTCGGAGATAATCGAGATAGACAATCGCCGTATATACCAGTACAAGGGCAATTACAGCTATTATCTGGAAAAACGCGAAGAGCGCATCGAAGCCAAGACCGTAGAGATAGAACGCGCCAATAACCTGTATCGTACGGAGCTTGAATGGATGCGGCGTATGCCGCAAGCCAGAGGGCATAAGGCACGTTACCGGGAAGATGCTTTTTATGAATTGGAGAAGGTAGCCAAGCAACGTTTCAATAACGACAATGTAAAGCTGGATGTAAAGGCATCCTATATTGGCAGCAAGATATTCGAGGCAGACCACCTCTATAAGTCCTTTGGCGACTTGAAGATACTGGATGATTTCTCCTACATCTTCGCCCGCTATGAGAAGATGGGCATCGTGGGGAATAACGGTACGGGAAAGTCCACCTTCATCAAGATACTGATGGGACAGGAGTTGGCGGATAGTGGTACGCTGGACATCGGCGAAACCGTCCGTTTCGGCTATTATTCGCAGGAGGGTTTGCAATTTGACGAGCAGATGAAAGTCATCGATGTGGTGCAGGACATCGCGGAAGTGATAGAGCTGGGTAACGGCAAGCGTCTGACGGCATCGCAGTTTTTGCAACATTTCCTCTTTACGCCTGAAACGCAGCACAGCTATGTCTATAAGCTGAGCGGTGGCGAGCGCCGCCGTCTCTATCTGTGTACGGTGCTGATGCGCAATCCTAATTTCCTGGTTCTGGACGAGCCTACCAACGACCTGGACATCGTTACGCTGAACGTATTGGAAGAGTACTTGCAGAACTTCAAGGGATGTGTGATTGTGGTGAGCCACGACCGCTACTTCATGGATAAGGTGGTGGACCACTTGCTGGTGTTTAACGGGCAGGGAGACATCCGCGATTTCCCCGGCAACTATACGCAGTATCGTGACTGGAAGGATGTGAAAGCCGCCCAAGAGAAGGAAAAGGAAAAAGAAGCGGCTAAAACTCAGGAAGAAAAGACTGCGAAAGTGCGTCTGAATGAAAAGCGCCGTATGTCTTTCAAGGAGAAGCGCGAATTTGAACAACTCGAACAGGAGATTGCGGCATTGGAAGCCGAAAAGCAATCCATTGAAGAGGCGTTGTGCAGCGGTGCGCTATCCGTAGAGGAATTGACGGAGAAGTCAAAACGCTTGCCGGAACTGACGGACTTGATTGATGAAAAGACCATGCGCTGGCTGGAACTGAGCGAGATAGAGTCGAACTGAGAACTAGCTCCGGTTTTTATCGGCAGACTGATGAGGCGCCGGAATTAAGAATCTAACTAAAATATACGAGAATGAGCAGAAGCAAGAATCTGACGAACTATCATAGTCACAGCCTGTATTGTGACGGACGTGCCAGCATGGAAGATTTCGTGCGGTTTGCCTTGAGCGAGGGATTTACTTCGTATGGCTTTTCATCCCATGCCCCGTTGCCTTTTTCTACGGCATGGACTATGGAGTGGGACCGTATGAACGACTATCAGGCCGAATTTCATCGGATAAAGGAAAAGTATGCCGGAAAGATAGAACTTTATCTCGGCTTGGAAATAGATTATTTAAATGAAGAGAGCAATCCGTCTGCTGCCCGTTTTCGTGAACTGCCGCTGGATTATCGCATCGGTTCCGTGCACATGCTGTATAATGAACGGGGCGAAGTGGTGGATGTGGATGTTCCGGCCGATGTTTTCAGGCAGATGGTAGATAAGCAGTTTGGCGGCGACTTGGAGCAGGTGGTGCGCTTGTACTACGGACGGTTGAGGCGTATGCTGGAGTTGGGCGGGTTCGATGTAGTGGGACATGCGGACAAGATGCACTATAATGCTGCTTGCTATCGTCCCGGTCTGCTTGACGAGGCTTGGTATGATACGCTCGTGAAAGAGTACTTTGAAGACATTGCCGCACGAGGCTATCAGGTGGAAATCAATACCAAGTCTTACTATGATTTGGGCACTTTCTATCCCAACGGACGTTATTTCCCGTTATTGCGCAGTTTGGGCATCCGCGTTCAGGTCAATAGCGACTCTCACTATCCGGAGCGGATTAACAGCGGTCGCCCGGAAGCATTGCGGGCATTAAAGCAGGCAGGGTATGGAACTGTGATGGAGATGTACAACGGGGTATGGCAGGAGATGCCGATAGTGTTATAAGAATCCTGCAAAACGGGAATCCGGTAGTTTGTTCCTCAAAAATTGTATTAAGACGTGCACCTGATGCTCTTTTTAGGCACAGATTTCACGGATTTCCCGTGCCTAAAAAAAGCACACAGTGAGCATTCTCTATTTGGGCATATTCTCTTTACTTGTATATGCTGTTATTTCTTCAACAGGAACTCATCGATAGCCTTTTTGTAGGTTGCCTTGTCGGCAGCTCCGCGGAATAACTGGGGTTCGCCCTGCATTGGAATAAAGACAAACAGAGGAATACTGGTGGCGTTGAACAAGGCTGCCAGTTCTTTCTCCTTATCCACATTGACTTTGTATATTACGATTTTCCCGGCATATTCTTTCGCCAGTTCCTTCATGATAGGCGCTGTCATCCGGCAAGGTCCGCACCAGTCGGCATATAAGTCGATGATGGCGGGTTTGTCGCCTTTATATTTCCACTCTTTGGACTTCTCGTAATCGAATATATCCTTGATGAACATGGCTTTGTTCATTACGATTACGCTACCGTCCTGGGCAGTCTTTTGCGTTTCAGCTTGTTTCTGTTCGGCTCCACCGGTGCAAGCATAAGTCAGCATGCTTGAGAAGATGAGAACCGCCATGGTTATGATTTTCTTCATGTTTCTTAATTATGAGTTTTGTTCGATAATGGCTTTAAGTTCCTTACCGCTGATCACCCCCGAATGACGCCACAAGGCTTCACCCTTTCTGAACAGGATAAAGGTAGGAACCATCTGTATACGATAGCTTGCAGCCAATTTTTCATGCTGGTCCACATCGATTTTTGCGATACGCGCTCTGTCGCCGATTTCGCTTTTCAATGCTTCCAGTACGGGGTGCATGGCTTTACAAGGTCCGCACCAGGTAGCAAAAAAGTCCACTAAAACAGGTTTCTCCGATTGTATTAATTCTTCAAATTTCTCCATAATCTTTGTCTTATATATAGTTTATGAATATATAACGGATAAACGAAGAAATTGTTCACCGTCAATTGCAAATTAGTAATAACTAATTACTTTTTGCTATGTCCGGTTCCGCTTCGCTAATCGTCAGTTCCTTGATGATGTGTGAAGCACCGGCATACTTGTCTATGATAAACAGCGTATATCGGATATCCACACAAGCGGCACGCTGCGAAGACGGACGGAAAGCGATGTCACCCGTCAGACCCTCGTAGTTGCGGTCGAAAGCCGTACCTATCAGTTCGCCTTTGGCATTGAACACCGGGCTGCCGGAGTTTCCGCCCGTATTGTCCGTGTTCACGATGAAGCATACGGGCATCTCGCCGTCGGGCATGGCATATCGTCCGAAATCTTTTGTCTGGTACAATTGCTTCAATTTAGCAGGCACCACAAACTCCCAATTGTCGGGGTCTTCCTTTTCCATTGCCCCCTTCAGGGTGGTGTAATACCCGTATTTCACGCCGTCAGCAGGTTTATACGGCAATACGCGTCCATAGGTCAGGCGCAGGGTGGAGTTGGCATCGGGGTATATAGGTGTGCCGGTTTCCCGCTTCATGTCCATCATGCCTTTTACCCATACCTTGTGAGCGGCATTATAGTTGCGGTTGGCATCCATCATGGCAATGGTAGTTTGCAACAGACCGTCGGTGATGGAGTATTTGAGCAGTGTCATCCAGTCGTTGCCAATCTTATACAAGCTGGGTTTGCGGATGAACTTGGCGAAATTCTTCTTGCTGCCGAAGATGGAATATTCGAAGCAGGCATCGATAAAGGCATCGCTGTCTCCCTTGAAACGCTTGTCGATAACTTTGAAAATACCGATGCGCTGTTCGGCAGGAATGTATTTCATATAGGTCTGTAGCATCTTCTTGCCTACAATCCGCTCCACTTCGGGGAAGGGGACGGAGGCGAAATACTTGTCGGCGGCAACTTGCAGACTGTCGGCGGCGGCTTTTATCCGGGCTTTATCCTTGCTTTTCAAGGCAGAAACCAGGGCAGCGGTACTAGGAATCCGCATGAAGTCGAGTCCCGTAACCAATGCTTCCTGGATGGCCTGCTGATGATAGAGGGCATTGCGGCGATGTTTCACGATGCCACGTATTTGGTCGAAAGCCTTTTGATAAGAGCTGTCGTTCAGGGCACGGCCGCGTGCAAGGAGCTGTTCCTGCTGTGCGCGTTTCGTATTCAGTACTTTCAGGCGGACAAGCCCTTCGTTCATACCGATGGCATTCTTCCAGTAATTGGCGGATGAGGCGTATTTGCTTGCATAGTGGATGCGCACGGCATCGTCTTTCAGCATTTGCTCCATGAGGGCTTTCTGGCGGACGTCGCGCACGTGGTGGCGCATGAAGTTGGTGGTTTGCATGCGTTCTTCTACTTCGTCGGAAATCATGTAGCGCCAGTTGCGTCCGGGAAATCCCATGACAAATGTGAAGTCGCCTTCACGATAGCCGGCGAGGCTGATGGTGAGGTGCTTCTTTACCTGCAAGGGCACATTGTCGGGGTTGTAAGCGGAGGGTTGGCCGTCCTTGCCGGCATAGATGCGGAATAAAGAGAAGTCGCCCGTGTGGCGCGGCCACATCCAGTTGTCCGTATCGGCTCCGAATTTGCCGATGGAAGAGGGAGGAGCACCTACCATGCGGATGTCGCTGTAGGTTGTCTTTAGGAACAAGTAATATTTGTTTCCGCCATAGAATGCTTTCAGTTCCGCTTTACGGCCGGATGTCAGCGTGATGCCTTGCGCGGACAGGAAACGGTCGGCTATCATGGCAAGGTATTTGGGCGATAGGTAATTCGTGCCATTCGGGTCAGAGTCTATCTGCAACTGGTCGTTTACGTAGTCCGTCACGTCCATTATCTCATCGATGTAGGTCACAGTAAGTCCCTTGCAGGGCAGTTCCTCGCTGCGGGACATTGCCCAAAAACCATAGGTCAGGTAATCGTGCTCCACGCTGCTGTGTTGCTGGATGGCTCCATAGCCGCAGTGATGATTGGTCAGTACCAGCCCTTCTGCCGAGATAACCTCGCCCGTGCAACCGCCGCCGAAATGCACTACCGCATCTTTCAGGGCTATGCCGTTGGGGTTGTATATCTGTTCGGCAGGGATAAGCAGGCCGAGCTCTGTCATGGCAACCTCGTTCTGCTGTTTGAGGTCGGTAAGCATCCACATTCCTTCGTCGGCGTGTGCCGAAAGGATGCCGGATATAAGGAATAATGATAATATGATTTGTCTCATGTAACTATGCGTTAGAAGGTGTTCTGAGAGAGGGAGATTCAATATACGACTAAATAGGATTCAGTATACGAGTGAATGGCATTCAGTATACGACCGAATGCCATTCACTTTCATACCCTTTTGGGGATGGGGTTCCTATTACTCAATGATGTTCATTTCTTTTATCAGATGTCCGCAGTCTCCTAGCTTTTCCAGAATGAAGAGTACGTAGCGGATGTCCAGTGCGATGCAACGTTGCAGGTTGTTATCGAAATTGATGTCACCACTCAAGGATTCCCAGTTGCCGTCGAATGCACAGCCGATAAGCTGTCCTTCACCGTTGATGACGGGACTGCCGGAGTTGCCGCCGGTGATGTCGTTAGTAGTCAGGAAGCAAACAGGCATTGTGCCGTCGGCCATGGCATAGCGTCCGAAGTCTTTATTGAGGATAAGCTCCTTCAGTTTGGCGGGCACTACGAATTCGCGGTCTTCGGGGTTTTCTTTTTCAAGAATGCCGTCCGTGGTGGTGTAGTAATTGTAGTGTATGGCATCGCGCGGGCTGTATGCTTTCACATTGCCGTAGGTCAGACGGAGCGTGAAGTTGGCGTCCGGATAAGAGGGTACGGGCAGTTTCATCTCGCCCAGTCCGCGGATGTATGCTTTATGCAGCAACTCAAGACCGTTGCTCAGTGCCTTTTCTTCTATGGAAACGGCTTTCAGCTTTTCTATCTTCGAGCGGGAGTAAGCTGTGGCAGGGTCTTTTTCGATAGCCTTTACCGTAGGTTTCTTCATGAACTTGTCGAAGTTGGTGCGGTTGGCAAGGATGGAGTTGTCGTACATATCATCTACGAAAGCATTGTAGTCGCCTTTGTACTTGCTTTGGATAGTCTGGTAGAAAACGGGCAACTGTTCAGGTTGCAGTTTTTGGGCGAGAGCGGGCAGGATGGCTTTGGCTACGGCACGGTCTACTTCGTGGTCGTAGTCTTTGTTGTGGATGTCGTTGAACACCTCTTCCAACTGTGCTTTGGAAGCAGCAAGCAAAGAGTCGTTTTTCTCTTTCAGCGCCGTCTTTATCTTATGCATAATCATGTACGGGCTTCCGAATTCGATAGCGCCGCTCAAGGCTTCGTACAAGTAGTTGAGCTGACGGGTAACCGGCATTCTCTTGGCAATGATTTCGTCGATTCTCTCTACTACACCCTCGTATTCGGTTTTACCTTTGGCAAATTCGGCAAAGTTCTTTTCCTGTTTCGCTTTTGTGCCCAGTACATCGTTGTCGATGATTGCCTTGTTCATGCCGATGGAGTTTTTCCAGTAGTTGCTGCTTCCGGCAAATTTGCTGGCATACTGGATGCGGGTTTTGTCGCTGGCATCCATGTACTTGCGCAGTACATCGAGGCGGACACCGCGCATGTCAATCATGGCCTGGTTGTCTGCTTCCATGCGTTCTTTCACTTCCGACCGGGTGAGGTAACGGCTGGTGCTGCCGGGGAATCCCATAATCATGGCATAGTCGTTTTCTTTCAGTCCTTTGATGGAAATGGACAGGAATTTCGGAGTCTTCAAAGGTACGTTGCTTGCATTGTATTCGGCCGGTTCTCCGTTGGCATCGGCATAGATGCGGAACATGGAGAAGTCGCCCGTGTGACGTGGCCACATCCAGTTGTCGGTTTCACCGCCGAACTTACCTACCGAGGAAGGGGGAGCGGCTACCATACGCACGTCACTGTACACTTTGTAATAGAACAGGTAGAATTTATTTCCCGCATAGAAAGGGAGTGCTCTTACCTCGATGCCCGGTTTACCTTTCAAATCACTCTTTTCCAGTTCTTCTTTGGCAAGTTTGCCGAGGAACGGGGCGGTCAATGCATCGACTTCCGTCACTTCTCCGGCTTTGACTTTCGCGTTTACGAGGTCGGTGATGTCTACAATGCGGTGTACGAAACGGAATTTCAATCCCGGAGTAGGCAACTCTTCATTGCGGCTTTTTGCCCAGAAACCGTCTGTCAGGTAATCGTGTTCCACTGAGCTGTGCTGTTGGATAGCACCGTAGCCGCAGTGGTGATTGGTGAGAATCAGTCCTTCGGGTGAGATGATTTCGCCCGTACAACCACCGCCAAAGATGCCGACGGCATCCTTCAGCGATACTCCGTTCGGGTTGTATAAATCATCGGCTGCAAGTTTCAGTCCTTGTTTCTTCATCATGTCGATAGAGTTCTGCTGCTTCATCAGTTGCAGTAACCACATTCCTTCGTCTGCACGTGCCGAGCAGACTGTCAGTACGGCGACCGCCGCAATCAAATACTTCGTTACTTTCATCTTTTTTGTTGTTAATTTACTATATGATTTTTAATTGAATCTTCCTTCTCGGATAGCATCCATGATGTTGGCAGGCGGACGCTGGTTCATCAGCTCTTGCTTCATGAAATCCATGTAAGGAGCCACATGCTTGAAGAATTTCCGGTAGCCGGCGCATAGGTAGTTCAGTCCGGGTTCGCCGTCGGCAGTATGTGCAAAGCGGTTTTTAGGACATTCACCGTTGCAGGCAAACAGCCATTCGCACTCCCTGCACTGGGTGGGGAGAGACTTTTGCTTCATCTGTCCGAAGGCTTGCTGACGTTCGCTGTACATCATTTCCACCAGTGTTTTCTGATAGATGTTTCCCAGTTTGTATTCAGGAAATACAAAGTGGTCACAGGCATATACATCGCCGTTGAATTCCATTACACCGGCATGTCCGCAGGTCTTTGCCATGGAGCATACGCCCGGCTGTTCGCCCACCCAGTTGGCAAGGGTGGAGTCGAAGAGCTGGATATAGTAAGTACCTACATCCTGTTTCACCCATTCATCGAACAGGGTACAGAGGAAGTTTCCCCATTGTTCCGGGCTAACGGAGAAGTCCGCCAGTTCCGTAGCCTTTTCCTTATCGGCCAGTGAGGCCAGATGGCGTCCGTCTTGGTGCGGCATGATGCGTTCTACGATAGGAGCGAACTGGATATAATGAGAACCGATTTCTTTGAAGAATTTATAGAATTCAAGAGGATAGTCGGCATTGAAGTCATTTACTACCGCCATCGCGTTCCATTCTACTCCGTGCTTTTTCAGCAGGTTGATGCCTTGCATCACTTTGACAAAGGATGGTCTTCCAAGCCTGTTTTTACGGTATTCGTCATGAAACTCCTGCGGCCCGTCGATAGATACGCCCACCAGCCAATTGTTCTCTTTGAAGAACTCGCACCATTCGTCGGTGAGCAGTGTGCCGTTGGTTTGTATGCAGTTGTCAATCGTCCGTCCGTTGGCGTATTTCTTTTGCAGTTCCATCGCTTTTTTGTAGAAGGCCAGCGGGCGCATTAGGGTTTCTCCGCCGTGCCAGGTGAACAATACTTGAGGCATTGTTTGCGAATTGATATATTCTTCAATGAACTTCTCCAGCAGTTCATCGCTCATCACGTATTTTGGATTGTTTACATACAGTTTGGACTTCTCCAGATAATAACAATAATCGCATGCCAGGTTGCATACAGCCCCTACGGGCTTGAGCATTACATAAAGAGGTTTGGCAAAAGGAGCATAGGTTGACATGTATATTTCTCCGTTTTTTATATTTATGATTGTGCAAAAATACGTAAACCAAATGAAAATTCCTTTCTTTCTATCCCGTTTATAAGGAATATTAATACCTTTGCCACGTATAATTCATAAATCGTTTCCTGCATGATTAGAATGAGTGTAAATCGTATTTTGCCTCTTTTGCTTTTACTCGTGTTTTTCACTTCTTGTGCCCGAAAATACAAGGTGGAAGGCAGTTCTTCAGTGACAAGCCTCGATGGAAAAATGTTGTTTCTTAAAACTCTTCAGAACGGGCAGTGGGTAGCTGTCGATTCTGCGGAAGTTATTCATGGGCTTTTCTCAATGAAAGGTCCTGTAGATTCTGTGATGATGGTAACTCTCTATATGGACGATGAAGGGATTATGCCGCTTGTACTGGAAGACGGTAAGATAGAAGTCTCTATTTCAAATACGCAATTGGTAGCTAAAGGGACATTGCTCAATGATCGGCTGTATGAGTTTATAGAAAAACGGAATGCACTGGAACTGCAGATAGAGGAGCTCGACCGCAAAGAGGCGCGTATGGTGCTGGACGGAGCCAATTTGGAAGATGTCCATAAGGAGCTGGCGAAAGAAGGGGAAACTCTTGTTGAAGAAATGAATAATTATGTGAAGCAGTTCATCATTGACAATAATGAAAATGTTCTGGGTCCAAGCGTGTTTATGATGATGTGCAGCACATTACCGTATCCTGTCATGACTCCGCAGATAGAGGATATTATGCGAACCGCTCCATTGGCATTCAAGCAGAATCAGTTGATAAAGGAGTTCCTTTCAAAGGCGAAGGAAAACATGCAGTTGATTGAGGAACACCAGCGCGTCAGGCAAAACGCTTCAACTGATACTTCCGCCAATAAACCGTAGGCAGTGCGGATGAAAGACTTCAACGGTCTTGATCTTCGTTTTTAACCATTCCTTTAAACTTCTCCGGAAGGCTGCTTTCTACTGCTGTATAGGCTTCCGCCATAGTTGCCTTGATGTTCTCCACTCCTTGTCCCTTAGGGGCAATCGGTTCATGAATAGTCAGTATCATGCGGTGGCGGTGTATCCACTTGCCCGTGCGGGGAAGTATCTCAAACGAACCGTCGATGGTAACGGGCACTACCGCCAGTTGCAGTTCGTCTGCCAATTGGAAGGCTCCTCTCTTGAAGTATCCCATGTGACCGGTGAATGTGCGTGCTCCTTCGGGGAATACTACCAATGATACTCCATCCTTTAAGGAAGCCTCTGCCTGGCGCATGGTGGCCAGTACTTTTTTAGGACTGGAACGGTCTACAAAGATATGTCCCGCGCTTTCGCATGCTTTGCCTACGAACGGAATCTTTCGCAGGCTTTTCTTCATCATCCATTTGAAGTTTCTGCCCAAGAAGCCGTAAATCAGGAAAATATCGAAAGAACCCTGATGGTTTGGGACAAACACATAGGAAGTACGTTTGTGAAGTTTCTCGCGTCCATTTATCTTTACCGGAATGAGTAGCAGGTAGCAAATCAGTTGTGACCATATTTTACCCGGATAATATCCCCAGAAATGAGCGCCCCCCAATAACGAACCGATAATTGTGACCAATGCGGTAAGGACAGTCAGGACCAATAAAACAGGCAGTGCAAAGCAAATCTGGTAAATATTGTAGAGTATCTTCATGGGTTGTGGATTTTATTGCCACAAAGATAGGTCTTTTTTATATTCTGTCACTCTTTCTCGCTAACTAATTTTATGACGGTGACTTCGGGCCATGCACCGAAGCGGAAAGGCAGACCTACGTATCCTATACCGACATTTACATACAGGGCGCGTTTGCCTTCGTAGTACATACCGCTCCATTCAGGGTAGATGAGAGAAGATAACGAGTGTCCGAATATTTCCATCTGCATGGCGTGCGTATGTCCGGAAAGGGTTAACTCTATATCCGAATCAGGCAAAACTTCGCGTCGCCAGTGCGTAGGGTTATGGCTGAGCAGTATACGGAACATGCCTTCCGTGCCTTGCATGGCTTTGGATAAATCGGCGAATTGTGAGAAAGGCGGTTCACCGTCGTTCTCAACACCTATCAGCGCTATGCTGTCGCCCTTATGATATAGGATGCAATGCTCGTTATTCAGCATTTTCCAACCCATATCTTTTTGCTGTCCTATTAGATACTCCAAGTTGGCTGCTTCCTCTTTTCTGTTATGCCAGCGGTAATATGTCCCGTAATCGTGATTGCCGAGGATAGAATATACTCCGTCGGGAGCATGAAGCAGTGAAAGTGTCTCTTTGAAACCGTCCAGTTCGTGGCTTTGCTGATTGACTAAATCACCGGTAAAGACAATGAGGTCCGCTTGCTGTTCGTTCACCAGCGTAACCAGACGCCGGATAGCTTCCGGATTTCCCAACCAACTGCCTATATGTATATCCGATAGCTGAAGAATGCGGTAACCGTCAAAACCTTTGGGAATGTTGGGCGAGCGATATTCGACATTCTTTACCTCAAAGCGCGTGATACCGGCAATGGCTCCGTAAAGGATATTGGCAAAACCGATTATCCCCAATATCAATCCGAGAAGTGTGTAAGGAAGCCGGTGGGCAACGAAAGGAAAACGGGGATTCCTGAACGGCGTATGGAAAATGATGAATGACAAAAGGCGGCTGATTCCCCGCATCAATATGCCAAACAGCGAACAAAGCATGAATACCGTCTTCGGGACGGCAAACAGCATTACGGCCACTGCCAGCCTGCCGATGCCTTGCGGATGGCGTGAAAGCGCATTGTCACCTGTCATATAGATGTAATACATATATATAGCTACCAGCACAACTGTAGGAAGCCAATACACACTGCGCCAAAGTATGTTACGTGTTCTCTTTACGATGTACACCAAGTAGATGTACATGTCCGGTAAAAGCAGGCATAAGATAAGTATGAGAGTTATTCGGTGCATATGTCTTTCAATTCTTCTATGTTCTTTTTAATGCTGTCGAGGTGTTTGTAAACGACTTTTTTATATATGAAATAAATAAGAAGTGCATCCAGGATGATGTAGCAACCGAGCAAGACAGCTTGTATCATGAGAGGCAGTGTATAGTAATCCATTATCCAGAAGAACAGTATGGTGAAGATAACGGTCCAGGCAGCTACTGCCCATATTTCGTAACGGGTCCAGTTACGGAATCTGGTCATGCGTCGGCTCACTTCGGCTACGGACATTTCGTCTATGTGGGTGTTCTTGTTCCAAAGGTAGGTTTTCCAGTCCCACCACATACCGCTGAGAATAGTTACGGTAATGAAAATCAGAAACAGAATTATCTTGTTCTGCAAATGCTCGTTGAAACCGAAGGTAGGCAGTAAGAACCACACCAGCAGGATGACAGCCAATCCTACCGCACCTGTTCCAAGCGAGAAGCGTTGCAGGATAACGAGTCGTCCCAAACTGTGCCGAGTATTTGTTTTATAATTTGCAATCAGTTCTTTTATCTGTTTCTCATCGGCAATAGGTTCCTTTTGCAACTGTGCATCCAGGGCATTCCATGATTTTTTCAGTTCGTCCAGTTCCATATATTAATCCTCCTTATTCATCTTTTTTAGTTTGTCTTTAATACGGTTGAGTTTGGTGGCCACGTTGGTTACGGTCAGTCCGGTAATCTCGGAAATATCTTCATAGCTTTTTTCTTCCAGATAAAGCAGGATGATAGACTTCTCCAACTGTCCCAGCCGGTTTATCATCCGGTAGAGTTGCTGTAACATGGCTTGCGTTTCGTCGTCCTCTTCGCTGCGGTCGGCTTCCTGGGTGAGGGTGACAATCTCCGGAATGTTCTTTTCTTTCCGTATGAAGCTGATACAGGTATTCAAGGCGATACGGTAAATCCACGTCGAGATTTTACATTCCCTTCTGAATTTAGGAAACGCTTTCCATATATTGAGCACTACTTCCTGATACAAGTCATTAAGAGTCGCGTTCGGAGTGGTGTACAGGTAACACACCTTATAGATGACGCGCTCATATTCCCGTATGACGGACAGAAACTCTTGTTCTACATTTTCCATTGTGTATGCTTGCTCGAATCGCTTTTATTCTGTTTGTCGTAAGAGAAACCGGAAAATCACACTTGCAACATTTAACTCTTTAAATTTGCTGCCAGGAACTTTCGCATTTCCTCAATCGGTTTACCGCGCCGGCAGGCATAATCTTCCAACTGGTCTTCACCAATCTTGCCTACGGCGAAATAGCGTGACTGGGGATGTGAAAACATAAGACCACAGACAGAAGCATGCGGATACATGGCTCCGTTTTCGGTGAGCGTAATGCCTATCTGTTTCATATCCAGCAATTCGTCCAATATAAAGTTTACGGATTGGTCAGGTAGGGAAGGATAGCCTACTGCTGGACGGATGCCCTGATATTTCTCAACCAGCAAATCCGGAATGGAAAGCGATTCATCGGGAGCATATCCCCAGACTGTCTTGCGCACATATTCGTGCATCTTTTCTGTTGCGGCTTCGGCAAGCCGGTCTGTCAGGGTCTGTACGAGAAGATGCTTATAAGGATCGTCTTTATAACATCCTTCGCTCTCCGCACTGACAGAAGATGCAAAAAGCCCTATCGTATCCGGCACTCCGGATGAAAGAGGCCGTATGAAATCGCTCAGGCAGAGAAACGGACTTCCGTCCGGATGAGGTGTCTGCTGGCGGAGCAGAGGGAACACCGTATCTTCGATGATGAGATTGTCTCCCTCTGCATTGGCACTGCATAGCCTGTAAATACATTGCACCGAAATTTTCTCATCCAACCGGTTGAGTACTCTGCCGGCTTCCTTAAACAATTGCATAGTCTCGGCGGCTTTGGAGCGTTCTTCTTGCGGAAAAGCCGCAAGCCACATGGCGCGGCAGGAATCGCAACCGTGAATGTTGGCGATTGCTGCAAACTTAGGTTGAAAGCCCCAGGCATGGAAAAAATAAATCCAGTTGATATAGGGGCTTACTTCATGGATTTTATAATTGATAGTTGGCAATTGATAATCTCTATATAAGGTTATGCTCTGAATAGATAATACTATATTATGCTCCTGCCGACGGATAATCAAACCGCAGCTCTTCACCGCGGTAGGAATCGTTCACAGTATTGCCGTTGTAAATAAGATGTCCGTTGGCAAACGTTTTTTCTACTTTCCAGTTGAACGTATGCCCTTCCAAAGGACTCCAGCCGCATTTGCTCAGAATCTTGTCGGTAGTGACTTCCCAGGGAGAGTTAGGGCGTACCAGCACTAAATCCGCCTGATAGCCTTCACGGATATATCCACGCTGGCAAATACCGTATATCCGGGCAGGTGCATGACACATTTTCTGAACAACCGTTTCCAGTGAGAACACTCCTTCGTCCACCAGTTCTAACATACTGACAAGGGAGAATTGTATCATAGGCATACCGGACATCGCTTTCAAAGCCCCGCCCTCTTTCTCGCTCAACAAGTGAGGGGCGTGGTCGGTGGCGATAACGTCAATCAGTCCTGAGTTGACGGCGGTC
>ENA-UESC01000499-UESC01000499.1-human-gut-metagenome-genome-assembly--contig:-NODE-499-length-37200-cov-13.016593_pt1 | contig 37200 bp, 32 predicted proteins | sample MGYA00242998_ERZ507999 | MGnify/ENA primary metagenome ERZ507999 (study PRJEB26167, sample SAMN06115465) | human gut metagenome | host: Homo sapiens | place: China:Hubei | collected 2016-04-27... | reverse complement strand
GAGCAGATGCTGCGGGGCATGTGCAATGGCGGCAAGCACTGCCTGGCCCCCACCACCTGCTCCCACATGATCGTGGACCACAGCGATTATCTCAAGATCCTGCGCCGGGTGCGGGAGCTGCCGGGTGTGAAGAAAGTGTTCATCCGCAGCGGCATCCGCTTTGATTACCTCATGGCCGACCCGGACGACACCTTCTTCAAGGAGCTGGTGGAGTACCACGTCTCCGGCCAGCTGAAGGTGGCCCCGGAGCACTGCGCGCCCAACACCCTGGCCTACATGGGCAAACCGCCCATCGAGACCTTCAACAAGTTCAAGGACAAGTTCTATGAGCTGAGCAAGAAGGCCGGCAAAAAGCAGTATCTGGTGCCCTACCTTATGTCCAGCCACCCGGGCAGCACCCTGAAGGATGCCGTCTATCTGGCCGAGTACCTTTATAAGAACCACATGCGCCCGGAGCAGGTGCAGGATTTCTACCCCACTCCCGGCACCGTGAGCACCTGCATGTTCTACACCGGCCTCGACCCCTACACCCTCAAGCCGGTGTTCGTGGAAAAGACCCCTGAGGGCAAGGCCCTGCAGCGGGCATTGCTGCAATACTATGAGCCCCGCAACGCCGAAAAGGTGGTCAAGGCCCTGCGGATGACCCACCGGGAGGACCTGATCCCCCTGCTGGTGCCCGCCGAGGGCCGCCGCGCGGTGCAGCGCTCGGCCCGCCGCGCCGACAGCCCGGAGGTGACCATCCACAACGACGGCACCTACACCGTGCGCCCCAACCAGAAGGGCAAGGGCAAGCCTGCCCACGGCCCGAACCGCACCGCCGCCCCTGCCGGGCGTCAGCCCAGTCCGGGTGCCCGCTTTGCGCCGCACTCGGCCCCCGGACACAAACCCAAAAAGAATCAACAGAAAGAGAATACATCGTGGAAAACTGGAACAAAGAAAAAGTGACCCCGAAAAAGAAAACCGGCCTGCTGCAGCGGCTGCTGTCGCTGGCCGCTGCGGCCGCACTGGCCCTGAGCCTTGTAGGCTGTGGTTCCTCGGCTGTGGTGCCGGGCGGCAGTGCCGACGTGGTGCCCAACCCTTCCTCTACGGCAGCCAGCGTGGATGCCCCGTTCGAGATGCACTTCATCGACGTGGGGCAGGCGCTGAGCGTGCTGGTGGAATGTGACGGCCAGTTCATGCTGTACGACGGCGGCAATGTGGACGACGGCAGCCTGGTGGTGTCCTACCTGCAGAAGCAGGGGGTGGAAGAGCTGCAGTATGTATTCTGCTCCCACGCCCACGAGGACCATGTAGGCGGCCTGGCGGCTGCGCTGGCCTACTTCCCGGCCAATCATGTATACAGCCCGGTGACGGAGGCCTCCACCAAGTGCTTCCGGGATTTTGTCAAGTACACCCAGCAGCAGGGCCTGCAGGTGGAAGTGCCCGCCGTGGGCACCACCTGGCCCCTGGGCAGTGCTAGCGTGACCATGCTGGGCCCCGTGGCGCAGTACAGCGACACCAACGATACCTCCATCGTGCTGCGCATCGACTACGGTTCCACCAGCTTTCTGCTCACCGGTGACATGGAAAAGACCGCAGAGAGCGACCTTGTGGCCAGCGGTGCCAATCTGAAAGCCGATGTGCTGCAGGTGGGCCACCACGGTTCCAGCACCTCCACCGGCTATGCCTTCCTGAACGCGGTCCTGCCGGAGATGGGCATCATCTCCTGCGGGGTGAACAACAAATACGGCCACCCGCATGAGGAGACCCTGAGCATCCTGCGGGACGCCGGGGTGAACGTGTACCGCACCGACCTGCTGGGCACCATCACCATTGGCAGCGACGGCCAGAACTACACCGTGGGCACCGAGCACTTTGCCACCGATGCCGAGTTGAACCCCACCGACCCGGCGGCTGCCAGCACGGCACAGCAGGCTTACATCGGCAATGTGAACAGCAAAAAGTTCCACCTGCCCACCTGCCCGAACCTGCCGGCCGAGAAGAATCAGATCCTCTTCTCCAGCTACGACGAGGCCATTGCGGCAGGCTACACGCCCTGCTCCACCTGCATCAAATAAGAGTACTCCCTCAGTCAAACCCTTCGGGTTTGCCAGCTCCCTCTGAGATGGAGCCTTCTGACGGAACCGGGATGTTTCCTGTTGAAAGCGGAACATTTCCGGACCGTCAAGGCCCCCTCCCCGAGGGGGCTGGCACGGCGTGAGCTGTGACGGAGGGAGTTTTTGCATTCTCTGGGATTGATAAAATCCCATAGCTGCGGTATACTTAAAACCACTTTATTTCAAAAAAGCAAGGAGGAACCGCAGATGCAGCTGGGGCAGAGCAGGACCCTGCCGGTGGAAAAACCGGAGCAGATCGACCTTGCGCAGGCAGCGCGGTATTTCGGCGCGCGCGGGGAGGCGGACACCGCCACCATGGCCCTGCTGCAGCGCTGCGCCGTACCGTTGCTGGCCGCTGCGACGCCCCGCGCCGTCTGGCTGCGGGCGGAGGTGAAGGCGCTGGCCGAAGCCGGCATCCTGCGGGGCAGCGACGTGATGCGGCATCTGGAGGGCTGCGGGCAGGCCATTCTGCTGGCCGTGACCCTTGGCCCCGGGGTGGACGCCCAGATCCGCCGCGCCGGGGTGGGGGATATCGCCGCCGGTGTAGCGTCCGATGCGCTGGGCAGCGCCCTGGCTGAACAGACCGCCGACGCGGCGGAAGCCGAGCTGCGCCAGCTGGCCGCAGCCGAGGGGACTTACCTCACCGGGCGGTTCTCGCCGGGCTATGGCGACTGGGACATCGCGGTGCAGCCGCTGGTGGCCGCCGCGCTGGACACAGCGCGCCGGGCCGGGCTGTGCGTCACCGATACCAACCTGATGACCCCCCGCAAAAGCGTGACCGCCATTCTGGGGGTCAGCGACCATCCGGTCAAGGGATATCTGGCCGGGTGCGGGCACTGTGTGCTGCGCACCCGCTGCGAATACAGAAAGAGGGGAAAGACCTGTGCAAGTGAGTGAACTTTTCAAGCAGAGCAATACCATCCTGCTGGACGGCGGCATGGGCACCATGCTGCAGGCGGCTGGCCTGAAGCTGGGCGCCCGGCCGGAGGAACTGAACATCACCGACCCGCAGCTCATCGAGGGCATCCATGCTCAGTATGCCGCAGCGGGCAGCCGTATCATCAACGCCAACACCTTTGGTGCGTCGGCCCACAAGCTGGCGGGCAGCGCCTACAGTCTGGAAGAGATCATTGCGGCGGGCATTGCCAACTGCAAGCGGGCCTGTGCGCCCTATGGTGCGCTTGCCGCGCTGGATGTCGGCCCGCTGGGCGAGCTGCTGGAACCCAACGGCACTCTGGCCTTTGAGGATGCCGTGGAGGAATACGCCCGCATCGTGCGGGCCGGTGCGGCAGCCGGGGCCGACCTGATCTTTTTTGAGACCTTCACCGACCTGTACGAGCTCAAGGCCGCGCTGCTGGCCGCCCGGGAAAACTCCAGCCTGCCCATCCTGGCCAGCATGAGTTTTGAAGCCGGCGGCCGCACCTTTACCGGCTGCACGGTGGAGAGCTTCGGTGTCACCGCGCGGGGTCTGGGGGCCAGCGCCGTGGGCATCAACTGCTCGCTGGGCCCCAAGGAGATCTTCCCCATGGCAAAGCGCCTGACCGAGGCCGTGCCCGGCAACTTCCCGGTGTTCGTCAAGCCCAACGCGGGTCTGCCCCGGGCCGACGGCAGCGGCTACGACATTACCCCGCAGCTGTTTGCGCTGGAAATGAAGCCCTACCGGGAGCTGAATCTGTTTGCCGCCGGCGGCTGCTGCGGCACCACGCCGGAGTTCATCCGGCTGCTGAACGGGGTGTTCAAGGGCTGTGTGCCGGGCCGCCCGGCCCACGCCATGCCCTCGGTGCTGTGCACCCCCATGAATTATGTCAACGTGGACGGCATCACCGTGGTGGGCGAGCGCATCAACCCCACCGGCAAAAAGCGCTTCCAGCAGGCACTGCGGGAGAATGATATGAACTATGTTCTGGAACAAGCCGTGAGCCAGGTGGAAGCCGGGGCGCAGGTGCTGGACGTGAACGTGGGTGCCCCCGGCGTGGATGAACCGGCCCTGATGCCGCAGGTGGTCAAGGCTTTGCAGAGCGTGGTCAGCCTGCCGCTGCAGCTGGATTCCTCCAACGTGCAGGCACTGGAAAACGGCCTGCGGGTGTACAACGGCAAGCCCATCGTCAACTCCACCAACGGCGAGCCGGAAAAGCTCAAGGCCATCCTGCCCCTGTGCAAAAAGTACGGCGCGGCCATCGTGGGCCTTGCCATCGACGAGCGGGGCATCCTGCCCGCCGCAGAGGACCGCGTGGCCATTGCCCGCCGCATCACCGAGGCGGCACTGGAAGCCGGAATCCCCCGCGAGGACATCTACATCGACTGCCTGACCCTGACCGCCAGCGCCCAGCAGAAGGATGTGCTGGCCACGGTGCAGGCGCTGGAAGCCTGCAAGAAGGAGCTGGGCGTGCGCACCATCCTGGGCGTGTCCAACATCAGCTTCGGCCTGCCCTGCCGCCCCTACCTGAACACCACCTTCCTCACCATGGCCATGTATGCCGGGCTGGATCTGGCCATCATGAACCCCTCCAGTGAAGAGATGATGGCCGCCGTATATGCCTACAACGTGCTGACCAACCGGGACGCGCAGAGCATGCAGTACATCGAGCGCTACGCAAACCGGGTGCCTGCCTCCACGGCCCTGAAGCAGGCAGCCCAGGCCGCACCTGCGGCGGCAGCTTCCGACGGGAGCGCTGAAATTTCCGGCCCCTATGCGGCGCTGATCAAGGCGGTGGAAAAGGGCCTGAAGGGCGACGCCGCCGCCCAGACCCGCGCCCTGCTGGCCGAAAAGCAGCCGCTGGAAGTGGTGGACGAAGCCCTGATCCCGGCGCTGGACATCGTGGGTGCCAAGTATGAGAAGGGCACCCTCTTCCTGCCGCAGCTGCTGCAGGCTGCCAGCGCTGCCCAGAGCGCCTTTGAGGAGATCAAGACCGCCATTGCCCAGAAAGGCGAAGGCAGCGCCAGCAAGGGCCGCATCGTGCTGGCCACCGTGAAGGGCGACGTGCACGACATCGGCAAGAACATCGTCAAGGTCATTCTGGAAAACTACGGCTTTGAGGTCATCGACCTGGGCCGCGATGTGCCGGTGGAGACCGTGGTAGACACCGTGCGGGAAAAGGATGTGCATCTGGTGGGCCTTTCGGCCCTGATGACCACCACCCTCAAGAGCATGGAAGAGACCATCGCCGCCCTGCATGCAGCCAAACTGGACTGCAAGATCATGGTGGGCGGTGCCGTGCTCACCCCGGAATACGCCGAAAAGATCGGCGCAGACTGGTACGCCAAGGACGCCAAGCGCAGCGCCGACATCGCCAAGGAATTCTTTGGGGTGTAACACTGAATACAAGACCAATACAAAAAGTACAGAAACAAAAAAGCACCCTCTGTTCTCACTGTGCGGGAACAGAGGGTGTTTTACATTATACGCTTTGTTTTTTCTTAGGCTTGTTTGCCAGGCCGTCAACGATCCACGAGGCGAAGAAACCCAGTGCAAGGCCCAGCACAAGGCCGCCCAGCACATCGGTGGGAAAGTGCACATACAGGTACAGCCGGGTAAAGGCGATGAAAGCCGCCAGCACCAGCGCGGGGACGCCCAACTTCCGGTTTTGCAGCCAGAGCGCAAAGGCTGCCGCAAAAGCCGAGGCCGTGTGCCCGGAGGGGAAGGAGTGCCCGTGGGGACGCTTGACCAGAATGGTGATCGCCGTGTTCACGTCGCAGGGGCGGGGCCGGGCGAACAGCGGCTTGAGGATGCAGTCCCCGGCCAGCAGATACAGTACCAGCGCCGTAGCCATGGCGCACCCGGCCTTGCGGGTGCGGCGGAACAGCAGCAAAAGCAGCGTGAACGCGATCCAGATCTCACCGTGCTCACCGGCGTAGTTGAGAAAGACGGCCAGCGCATCCAGCACCGGGTTGTGGAACTGCTGCAGCCAGTCCAGAAATGCGAATTCAAACGGCATAAAGAACCTCCTGTCTGTTGGTTCTATGGTAACACATCTTCCGGCCCACCACAACCCGGCAGGCAAAAAACAGGAGTGCAGAAATAAGTTACACCTGTTATATTGGAATGCGATATTACAATGCGGAAAGCGAAAACGCCCGTTCCGACGGCAAAGGCCGGAACGGGCGCAGGATGCGAGAGGATCAGAGGCCCATCTCGGGCAGGGTGGGGTAGCTGTCGATGGCACCGTGCTTCTGTACGCTCAGGCCGCAGAACCGGTTGGAAAAGTCCAGGTACTTCTCCAGCTTTTTGCAGGACAGCTTTTCCAGCTTGTCCACCGTCACGTCGTCCCGGCTCAGCTGCCACAGGAAGGAGCCGATGAAGCCGTCGCCCGCACCGGTGGTGTCCACGGCCCTGACCTTCTGGCAGGGGGCAAAGGCATGGGCGGCGCGGGTGTAGGCGTAGGCCCCCTTGCTGCCGCAGGTGTACAGCACCAGCTGCACATCCCCGGCAAACAGCTGGGGCAGGGCGGCTTCGATGTTGGCGGTGCCGGTGAGGAACTCCAATTCCTCGTCCGAGACCTTCAGGATGTTGGACAGCGGCAGGAACTGCAGCACGGTCTGGCGCAGCATCTCCCGGTCGGGCCAGAGGGGGAAGCGGAGGTTCGGGTCAAAGCTCACGATCGCACCGGCCTCCCGGGCGGCTCCGATGGCGGCCAGATGGGCGTGGCGCATGGGGCTGTCCACCAGCGAGACGCTGCAGAAGTGCAGGGCAAAAGCGTCGCGGAACCAGGCCAGGTCGATCTGCTCCGGGGCATACAGCAGGTCGGCCGAGGGCTTGCGGTAAAAGCTGAAGGTGCGGTTGCCGTCCTCCTCCAGGCTCACGAAGGCAAGGGCGGTGTTGGCCTTGTCGGTGAACACCAGATGGCTCAGGTCGATGCCGCAGGCTTCCAGCTCCCGTGCGATTTTGTGGCCGAAGGGGTCATCGCCCAGCTGGGTGAGAAAGCTGCTGGCACCGCCCAGACGGGCAAAGGCAGCGCAGACATTGGCCGGTGCGCCGCCGGTGCGCGGGCTGAAGGACGGCACCTCGTCAAAGGCGCATCCTACGCGGGACGGGATCATGTCGATCAGCGCTTCGCCGATGGAAAACAGAGTATTGCCGGGCATAGAAAACCTCCAGATCACAAATTGCAGAGTTCACAACAGGCTGCCCCGGTCAGCTTTACGCTCACGTCGCCGGGGGCAGGGTAGTACCGGGTGCTGAACACCGTGGCTCCCCCGTTCAGGAAAATTTCCAGCGAGGAATTGTCGCCCACCACCCGCAGGCTGCGGCAAGGGGCTGCCAGCCGGGCGCGGCGCACGGTGCGGCCGTCGGCCAGAGCGGGGTCGGTGAAGCGCAGGGTGCAGGTGCAGTCCTGTTCAGTATACACCAGCTGCACCCCCTGCGCAACCGTCAGGCAGAAGTCTCCGGCGGGTGCGGCGGTCAGGTCGAAGCGCGGGGCAAGGAACACTTCCTCGCCGCTGGCGGCATGCAGGGCGGCAGCGCTGCGCTGCGCGTCCAGCTCCGGCACCGGGTTCTGCAGCAGGGTGCCATCCGGCCCGGCCGTCAGTACGCGGGGCACGGTGAAGCAGTGCTGCCAGCCGTAGGCCACGGTGGGCGCGTTGCCGTAGTCGGCGTCCGGCATGCCCATCCAGCCGATCTGGATGCGGCGGCCGTTGCCGTCCACAAAGCTCTGGGGGGCGTAATAATCAAAGCCTGCGTCCAGCTCGTGGAACTCGCTCAGGGTGCAGTCCCCGCGCCAGTCACCGTAGATGGCAAACCAGCCGCAGCCGTAGACGTTCTGGCAGTCGATGCCCTGGGGGGACACCGCCAGATACCACTGCCCGTCCAGACAGAACAGGTCCGGGCACTCCCACATGTAGCCGAAGGGTTCCGGGGTGGTCAGGGTGTTGATGTGGGTCCAGCGGAGCTTGTCGGTGCTTTCCAGCACCAGCACTTCGCCCTTGTCCTCCAGCGTGCGGGCACCCAGCACCATGTAGTACCGGCCTTCGTAGGCGAACACCTTGGGGTCCCGCACATGGCAGGTGAGCCCGGCGGGGTAGTCGCGGTTAGTCAGCAGGCACTGCTTGCTGTCGAGGGTTACGCCGTCCTTGCTGACGGCCAGGCAGACGTTGTGCCCGCGGCCCTCTTTGATGTAATCAAAATTGCCGGGGTGCTTGACGTTGCCGGTGTAGTAGAGGTACATGGTGCCATCCTCCACCAGGGCCGAGCCGGAGTAGGCACCGTGGCAGTCAAAAGGCTCGTCCGGATAGAGCATCACCGGCAATTGCTCCCAGTGGAGCAGGTCGGTGCTCACGGCGTGGCCCCAGTGCTTGACCCCGCCGTTCACGTCGAAGGGGCCGTACTGGAAGAATGCGTGGTACTGCCCGCCGTAGACGCACAGACCGTTGGGGTCGTTCAGCCAGCCTACCGGCGGCTGCAGGTGGAACCGCTGGCGGTGGGGGTCGGCGGCAACGGTTTCCTTGCCCAGCGACTCCACCAAAGGCACCAGCTTTTTCAGGTCGCGCTGGAGTGCGTTCATGCCTTGACCTCCTCAGGGCTCCAGATGACCCAGGTCACGGCGAAGGACACGCCGAAGGAGATGGCCATCATGATGATGTACTGCAGCGGCATATGCAGGTGCAGCAGGATGCCGAAGATGCCGGTGACGCCGGTGCCGGTGGCACCCAGCCCCACGATGCTGGCGTACCATGCACCGCAGGCACCGCCCAGCAGGCCGCCGATGAAGGGCTTGAAGTAGCGCAGGTTCACGCCGAAGATGGCAGGCTCGGTGATGCCCATGCAGGCGGACAGGGCAGAGGGCAGGGCCATGGACTTGACCTTGGTGTCCTTGCTCTTGAGGGCCACGGCCAGAGCGGCACCGCCCTGTGCCACGTTGGCGGCGCTGGCCAGCGGCAGCCAGTAGGTATAGCCGTAGCGGGCCAGCTGGCCCAGGTCGATCAGGGTGTACATGTGGTGGATGCCGGCCACGACGGTGACCGCGTACAGGCCGCCCATGATGAAGGAGCCGATGCCGTAGGGCAGGGTGATGAGGGTCTGCACGCCGGTGATGATGCCGTTTTCCAACTTGGTGAACACGGGGCCGATGGCGGCCAGGGTCAGGTAACCGGTGACGAACACGGACACCAGCGGGGTGACGAACAGGTCAAACATGGCGGGCACCACCTTGTGCAGCCGCTTTTCGATCTGGCACATGAGCCACACGGCGATGATGACCGGGATGACGTGGCCCTGATAGCCCACCAGCGGCACCGAGTACAGGCCGCCGAACACCGGCTGCATCACGTTGACGCCGTTGGAAACGGTCCAGGCGTTCTGCAGGTCGGGGTGGATCATGATCATGCCGATGACTGCACCCAGATAGGGGTTGCCGCCGAATACCTTGGCGGCGGAGTAGGCGATAAGAATGGGCAGGAAGGTGTAGGCCGTGTTGGAGAACAGCTTGGCGAACACATACACCGAGCCGGTGGTGTCGATGTTCAAGAAGCCGTTGTTCACCATGAAGTTCAGCGCTTCCATGATGCCCATCAGGAAGCCGGAAGCCACGATGGCGGGGATGATGGGCACAAAGATGTCGCCCAGGGTCTTGATGGCCCGCTGATACCAGGGTGCTTTGGCGGCGGCCGCCTGCTTCACGTCCTCCTTGCTGCCGCCCTCGATGCCGGCCAGCTGGATGAACTCGTCGTATACCTTGTTCACCGTGCCGGTGCCAAAGATGATCTGCAGCTGGCCCTGTGCCTCAAAAACGCCCTTGGCGCCCTCGGCGTTTTCCAGCTCCTGCTTGTTGACCTTTGCGTTGTCTGCGATGACCAGACGCAGGCGGGTGGCGCAGTGTGCGGCCGACAGGATGTTGTCCTTTCCGCCGATGCAGTCCAGAACCTGTTGTGCTGCGTGTTTGTAATCCATAGTGCACTTCTCCTTTGCTTGATGCTTCCTCTTCCAAAGACCGACCACTGAGTTGTAATCGGTTTCACTGGCATGATTATACGATAATCAGCGCAATATTTCCATTCGCAGAGGGCATAAAGTTGGGATGCGTTCTGTTATTGATTTCACATGGTTTCATATCGCTCAGTCCCCCGTGCTCTCCCGACAGACCAGCTCATACCCCAGCATCTGGCTGCGGGGCACGGTGTGGGGGTCGTTGAGCAGGTCCATCAGCAGGGCGGCGGCGTCCCGGCCGGAGGTCTTGTAGTGCAGGTGGGCGCTGGTCAGCGGCACAAAGGTATTGCGCCCCACACTGCTGTCGCCTACGGCGGCGATCATCACATCCTCCGGGATGCGGATGCCTGCCTTCCGGCAGTACTGCATGGCACCCAGAGCAATGGCGTCGGTGGCGCAGAACAGGCAGTCGATGCGGGGGTCGCTGCCCAGCAGGCGGGCGGCCTGCTCGTAGCCGGACGCGGTGCTGAACTTTGCCACCACCATGCGCTGGGGCCGCACCGGCAGCCCGGCGTCCTTCACGGCGGCTTCAAAACCTGCCCGGCGCTGCTGCCCGGCGGCCTTGTCCAGTAGGGTGACCCCGATGTAGCCCGGGGCATGGCAGCCCTTGGCCAGCATGTGGGCCGTGGCAGCCTGTGCCGCGCCAAAGTCGTCGTGGTACACGCTGCAGCAGCCCGGAAACTGCTGCCCCAGCACCACCAGCGGCACATGCATCCGCTCCAGCACGGCCTTGTGCTCCGGGGTGTACACGGTGGCAATGAGCAGGATGCCGTCCACCGTGTGGCGGCACAGGGTGTCCAGGGCGCGGAGTTCCTTCTGCGGGTCGTTGGCGGTGTTGATGAGCAACAGCTGGTAGCCGGATTCTTCCAGCACGCTGCCGATGCCCTCCACGATGCGGGGGCAGCTGTCGCTGGACAGCTTGGGCAGGATGACCCCCACCTGCCGGGTGCGGCGGGTGCGCAGCATCTGGGCCTGTATGCTGGGGTGGTAGCCGGTGGCTTCCACAGCGGCCTCGATGCGTGCCCGCTTGTCGGCACTGAGGTAGCCGCCGTTGAAGTAGCGGCTCACCGCCGCCTTGGATACACCGGCATACTGGGCAAATTCGGTGATGTTCATGAAATGCCTCCTCATAAATACGGAACAGCTGGCGGAGCAGAAGTTTCTCTGAGGACCGTCCGCTGGGTGGGACCCTGCTGCCGCAGGCAGTAGGGCGGGCGATGGAATGGCCCGATTCGTGTCCGAAGAGAAAGCTTCTGCTCTGCGGGCCGATAGGCGTATGTGACCAATGCCACGCGGATGAAAGCGATATTTTCTGCGCTGCAGGGCAGTTTTGGAATTGACTTGACGCGCGGGGTGTGCTACAATACCGCTTTGTGTATGACAATTTCCGGGAAAAAGGGAAAACCAAGATGAATCTGACAAAGCAGTTCTTTAAATATGTATCGCAGAATATTTTCGGTCTGCTGGGCACGTCCTGCTATATTCTGGCCGATACCTATTTTATCTCGCAGGCGGCGGGCACCGACGGCGTGACCCTGCTCAACCTCTGCCTGCCCATTTACAACTTTATTTTTGCCATCGGTTCCATGATCGGTCTGGGTGCGGCCACCCGCTACGCCATCCTCCGCGCACAGGGCGAGGAGCGGGCGGCACAGCGGTATTTCTCCAATGCCGTCTTTTGCGCCTGCCTGCTGGCCGTGCCCTTTGTGCTGGTGGGCATCTTCTGCCCCGGCACACTGCTGCGGCTCATGGGCGGCGATGCCGGCATCGTGGCGCTGGGCATCCCCTATGCGCGCATCTTTCTGCTGTTCACGCCCTTTTTTATGTGCAACTACATCGTGTCGGCCTTTGTCCGCAACGACGGTGCGCCCTCGCTGGCCATGGTGGCCACGCTGAGCGGCAGCCTGTTCAATGTGGTGTTCGACTACATCTTCATGTTCCCCATGGGGCTGGGGCTGGCCGGTGCGGCACTGGCCACCGCCGTTTCGCCGATGCTCAGCATCGCCATCTGCAGCCGCCACTTCTTCCAAAAAGACAACACGGTGCAGTTCGTGCGGCAGCTGCCCTCGGCAAAGCTGCTGGGGCAGAGCTGCCAGCTGGGCATCTCCGGCTTTGTGGGGGAGATGTCCTCCGGCGTGACCACGACGGTGTTCAACTTCCTGCTGCTGGGTCTGGCCGGGAATGTGGCCGTGGCGGCCTACGGCGTCGTGGCCAACTTTGCGCTGGTGGCCACCGCCATTTTCAACGGTGTGGCCCAGGGTGCCCAGCCGCTGGTGAGCCGCTGCTACGGCCACAGCGACCGCGCCGGAGCCCGGAAGCTGCTCATTCTGGGCAGCTGCACCGCGCTGGCACTGGCGGCCGTGCTGTACGCGGTGGTGTTCGGCATGACCGATACGCTGGTGAGCTGGTTCAACAGTGAAAACTCGGCGCAGATGGCCCGGTTTGCCCACAACGGCATGCGGCTGTACTTCGTGGGCTACTTCTTTGCCGGGTTCAACATCGTGGCGGCGGGCTACCTGAGCGCCACCAACCGCCCGGTGGAAGCCTCGGTCACCTCCATCTGCCGCGGCGTGGCGGCCATTGTGGTCTGCTCGCTGGTGATGAGCGCCCTCTTTGGCATGAACGGCGTGTGGGCGGCCTTCCCGGCATCGGAGCTGCTGACGGCGGTGCTGACCCTGTTTTTGCTGCTGCGGAAGAAAAAGCAGACTGTGTGAGTTCCAGCGGTGAAATATCCGCAAAAAACAGAATGCTTGACAGGAACTTTACTTGAATGGGCGGGTATGACCTGCTATCCTTACGGCAGAGACCGGAATTTGCCGGTAATTGTGTGGATACGAGGAACGAAAGTGAACAGCTATTCTACTTATTATACTGCAAGTATTTGGTTCACAGTGTTTGCCATGGTCATCATGCTGGTGGCAGTGGGCATCAACCCTGCCATGGATGAGAGCCGCAGAAGAGTGACGCGCCTGTTGATGGTCGCCCAGTGCCTGCGGGATGTCTCGACGGGCTATGCGGTGTTCGACACCAGCAAGGAAGAACTCGGCAGCGCGGTAGAACGTGCAGACGCCGCGATGTACCGGGTGAAGAACGAGAAAAAGGCAGCGGCAAGATCTTAAATATAAAGTTCCTGCTCGCGCAGAGCTTCTTCGGGCGAAAGCCCGGACTGCGCAGTGTGACCGGCCAGTGTCCGCCATTGTGCGGGGGACTGGCCGGTTTCTTTTTTGAACACCCGGCACAGGTAGTTGGCCCCGGAAAAGCCGCACAGGCTGGCCACCACGTCCAGCGTGTACTCCCGGTGCAGCAGCAGCCGCTGGGCGGCTTCCACCCGCACCCGGGTCAGATAGCGCCCTGGCGGGATGCCCAGCGCGGCGGTGAAGGTGCGCACCAGATGGCTCTTGGACACCCCCAGCCGCTCGCTGAGCTCCTCCACGCCGTACAGGCCCGCGTAGTTGGCCCGGATGTCCGCGATGGCGGCCTGCACCAGCGGCGGCAGGGCGGGGGCGGCGCTGTCGGCGTCGGCCAGCTCACACAACAGGGCAAAGGCCAGCTGGCTGCGCACCCGGCCCGGCAAGTCCTGCTCTGAGGCAAGGCGGTCCAGCAGCTCGGCGGCGGCGGGGCAGGTCTCGCCCCGGGCCAGAAAAGGCAGCTCGTGTAGCCCGGCCAGAAACTGGGCGCTGGCCTGCCCGGTAAGCTGGACGCACAGCAGGTGGCAGCTGCCCTCCGGCTCCAGCACCAGCGGGGCGCGGCTCAGCACCAGATGCCCGGCCGGGACGCTCTGGGGCGGCAGCAGCAGCGCAGCCCCGGCGGGCAGGGGCCCGGCGGAGGGCACACTGGCGGTGCACCGCCCGCTGGAAACAAGGCAGACCCACAGCCCGTCGCCGGTCAGGGTGAGGGGCGCGCAGGGCTGCACATCCTGCACCTGACCGGGCGCGGCTACGGCATTCCAGTCAAACAGCAATATCCGACACCTCAAATCAATAAAATGCTATTTTATATCACAAAATAATCTGTTATTATAATACCAACGAACCGAAGCGCCGTCAAGGGCGCTGCAAACACAAGATTATGGAGGCAAACGATTATGGCTTCGATTAGCTGCCAGCACATCTATAAGATTTACCCGGGCGCTACCGCTCCTTCCGTCACCGACTTCAACCTGGAGATCCAGGATAAGGAATTCATCATCTTCGTCGGCCCCTCCGGCTGCGGCAAGTCCACCACCCTGCGCATGATCGCCGGCCTGGAGGAGATCTCCAAGGGCGAAATGTACATCGGCGGCCGTCTGATCAACGACGTTCCCCCGAAGGACCGCGACATCGCCATGGTGTTCCAGAGCTACGCTCTGTACCCCCACATGACCGTTTACAAGAACATCGCATTCGGTCTGGAGCTGCGCAAGACCCCGAAGGACGAGATCGACAAGCGCGTGCATGAGGCAGCCAAGATCCTGGAGATCGAGCACCTGCTGGACCGCAAGCCCAAGGCTCTGTCCGGTGGTCAGCGTCAGCGTGTTGCTCTGGGCCGTGCAATGGTCCGTAACCCGGCAGTCTTCCTGCTGGACGAGCCCCTGTCCAACCTGGATGCCAAGCTGCGTACCAGCATGCGCACCGAGATCATCAAGCTGCACAAGAAGCTGGCTACCACCTTCATCTACGTTACCCATGACCAGACCGAGGCTATGACCATGGGCGACCGCATCGTTGTTATGAAGGACGGCATCATCCAGCAGGTCGATACCCCGCAGAACCTGTACGATATGCCCTGCAACATGTTCGTTGCCGGCTTCATCGGCAGCCCCCAGATGAACTTCCTGGACGGCACCGTGACCAAGAACGGCGATCAGTACGCCATTGACCTGGGCGGCGACACCATCCCCCTGCCCAAGGAAAAGACCGCTGACGGCAAGCTGGATTCCTACGTTGGCAAGAAGGTCAAGATGGGCATCCGTCCTGAGGATATCGACGACGAGCCCGAGTTTATGGCAAAGCACCCCGACTGCCACCTGGAGGCTCAGGTCGATGTGTCCGAAATGATGGGCGCTGAGATCTACCTGTACCTGGAGTACAAGGGCAACAAGATGACCGCCCGTGTCGCTCCCACCTCCAAGGCACGCAACGGAGACACCGTCCGCGTTGCATTTGATCCGCACAAGGTCCACCTCTTTGATGTCGAGACCGAGCAGACCATCCTGAACTAAGTTCTCCAGGGATCATCTTTTGATCCTCCTAATAAGCAAAAGCCGCCGGGAAGCGATTTCCGGCGGCTTTTGTCTAAAAGAACACACATTGGAACATTATAAGGGAGATTTCACCATGGAACACATGATGCTTCTGGTCACCTACCGTATGCTCCCCGGCCAGCGGGACGCTTTTCTGCAGGAGGTCGCCGCTGCCGGCATTCTGGCAAAGGTCCAGCAGGAGGACGGTTTTGAGCGCTACGATTACTACCTGAGCGCCGCCGACCCGGACGAGCTGCTCATCGTTGAGGAGTGGGACTCCGAAGCCCAGCAGCAGGCCCACGTAAACACCGACCACATGGCCCAGCTCCGCGCCATCAAGGAGAAGCATGTCGCTTCCACCGCGATGCAGCGCATTGCCAAAGCCGACTGAGCACGAGAGGATAGAAAAGCACCCGCGGCCTGCTGGCTGCGGGTGCTTTTTCCAAAGGAGAGAACGGAATGCTCAGCCCTTGACACCGCCCAGTGCAACACCACGGACGATGAACTTGGACAGCAGCAGATAAACGATGATCACAGGCAGGATGGCAATGGCCACCAGCATATAGACCTTGCCCATATCGAACTTGAGGAAGTCGGCACTGCGGAGCTGTGCAATGAGGATGGGCAGGGTCTTTTTGTCTGCCGTATCCAGCACCAGTGCGGGGATGAAGTAGTTGTTCCAGCTGGACACAAAGGAGAAGATGGCCTGCACCGCCAGAGCGGGCTTCATAATGGGAAGCACGATATGGTTGAAAGTGTAGAACTCCCCCGCGCCATCGATGCGGGCGGCTTCCACGATCTCCATGGGCAGGCTGGCATCCAGATACTGCTTCATAAAGAAGAACACCGCCGGGGCCGCAATGCTGGGGATGATGAGGGGAATGAAGCTGTTCTTCAGCCCCATCTTCGTGATGAGCTGCAGGAAGCCCAGCGCCGAGACCTGGGTCGGCATGGTCATAATGAGCAGGATGATGGCAAACGCCGCCTTTTTGAACCGGAAGTTATAGGCGTAGATGCCGTAGGCTGTCAGAGCCGAAAAATAGACACTGAGGGCCGCCGAGCAGCCGGACACGATCAGGCTGTTCCGCACACCGGTCAGCACCGGGATGTTGGCATCCGACAGCACGTTTTTCAGGTTGGTCATCAAGGATCTGCCCGGCAGAAAGGAAAAGCCCTTCTGGATCTCAAAATGGGTGCGGGTGGAATTGATGACCAGCACATAGAAGAAGAACAGGCATAAAAAGCTCAGCAGCACCAGCGCCGCATAGCACACCGTGCGGCGGGCCGCAAGGGTCGCTTTTTCGGATCTTGTCTTGACTGCGTGTGACATTATGCTTTTCCTCCCTTCACCTGTTTGGCCGCCTGCCTGCGGGCCTTGCGCTCGGCCTTGCTCAGGCCGTCGTCCTCCTTGGTCAGGGCCATGTAAACGATCACGCAGAGCACTGCGCACACCAGGAACAGCACCACCGAGACCGCGCCTGCCATGCCGTAGTTCTTGCTGAACAGGTGGTTGTTCAGGTACATGATCATGGTGGTGGAGGTGCGGTCGGGGCCGCCCTTGCCATTGGTCAGGATCTGCGGCACATCGAACATCTGCAGGCCGCCGATCATCGAAGTGATCATCACATAGACCAAAATCGGCCGGATGAGCGGGATGGTGATCTTCCAGAACATCTGGTTCGGGGTGCAGCCGTCCAGCTCCGCTGCCTCATACAGGGTGGGGTCCACGCCCATGATGGCCGCCATCAGCATGATGGTCGTATTGCCGAACCACATCAGGAAGTTCATCAGGCCGATGAGGCCGCGGTTGCCCCAGACACTGTTCAGGAAGCTGAAGGGCTCCTTAAGGATGCCCATGCCCACCAGTGCAGCGTTCACGGGGCCGTTATCCGAGAACAGGGCAAAGAACAGCATGGCGAACGCCGAAGCCATGATGAGGTTGGGCATGTAGATGACTGTCTTGAAGAAGGTCTGGCCCTTCAGCTTCAGGCGCAGGTCAGTGAACCAGGCCGCCAGCAGCAGCGAGATGGCGATCTGCGGGATGAAGCCGATGATCCAGAGCAGCAGCGTGTTGCCAAAGTATTTGGGCAGGTCGGTTGCAAACAGGGTGATGTAGTTCTTCAGGCCCACAAAGGTAGGGCCGATGATCTTCAGGCCGCTGCGGTAATATTCAAAAAAGCTGTAATAGATCGTAGACCCCAGTGGAATGAGCTGGAACAGCGCAAAGATGAGGAAGAACGGTGCAATGAAGATATAGCCCCACTTTGCATAGCTGATCGAGCCGTTCTTCTTTGGTTTTGCTCCCATAGTAACTGCCCTCCTGACGTACACTGCCCAAAGCTAAACGGGGCGGGCGGGATCAGCGTCCGGCCCGCCCCATTCAGATTCGGTTCAAAAGGTTTTCAGGTTCCGGCTGCGCTTATGCGGGCCAGACCACCTCGGTCAGCTCGGGGTACTTCTCCTTGATGGCGGTCTCGAAGTTTGCCTTTGCGGTATCCTCGTCCACCGTGCCGGTAAAGTAATCCTTGAAGGCATTCTGGAAGCTCTCGTTCAGGCCCTGATCGTACGGGCCTGCGTTGGACATATCGATCTTCTTTGCAGCTTCTGCAAACAGGGCGATATGGTTCTGGCCTCCCAGGAAGTCAGAGGCATAATCGCTGTTTGCGATCTCTTCCATGGCCTTCTCGTTGTTGGTGTAATCCTGCGTATCCAGGGTGATCTGCTTCATAATGGCTTCGTCGCAGGTCAGCTTCTGCATCACGTCGCGGATGATATCGGTATTATCGGTACCGGCTGCCGCGCAGATCCAGGTGCCGCCCCAGTAATAGGGCTGAGGACCTTCGCAGACTGCGTAATCGCCGTAGATGCCGTTGCCCACTTCTTCCTTGCCGCCCTCGGCCACAGGGGTCTCCAGAGAGTTGCCCAGCAGGGTGAAGTTGATGCCCCAGGTGGAGTAGAAGAAGCCAAACACCTTGCCGCTCGGGCCCTGATCGGCTGCCCACTGGCTGTCCCACAGGCTGGACTTATTGTTGTAGCCCTTATCGGTGTACTCCTTGGTCTGATCGACCCACTTCATAATGTTGGGGTCTACCTTGACGGTCGTGCCGTCCACCCAGGGAGCGTCCACGTTGTTGGAGAAGGTGCGGTAAGCATCATCGAAGCCGGACAGCATCTTGTAGCCCTTGGCATAGGCCTGTGCAGCCACCTCGTTGAACTTATCCCAATCGGACAGATGGCTCTGCACCTCGGTGGGATCATCGGTGCCCAGCACTTCCTTGGCGATGCTGCGGCGGTATGCGAACAGACCGGGGGTCGCCTGCCAGGTGGTGCCGCGCTGGCTGCCGTCCACGCTGACAATATCCTTGGTGTACTGGTACTGACCGGCCAGATCGGCATCGGTCAGGCCGATGTCTGCCTTGACATCCAGTGCGTAATCGGAATCCACATACTTCAGTGCGTAGTCAGCCTCGATCAGGAAGATATCTACCTTGTCATCATCGGCGGCAGAGTCCTGATTCAGCAGGGCCTCATCCAGCTTATTCTGGTAGTTGTTGTTCTCGTTGGCGTTGATGGTCCACTTGACAACGGTGCCATCTTTCAGGGTGGTGGTGGATTTGTCCTCAGCGATGGAGGCGACCTCGGGGTAATAGTTATTGAAGCGGCCCTGGAACTCGTCGTTCCAGCACCAGATATTCAGCACCTTGCCCTGAGCTGCCGGAGCATCGGAAGCGGCGGAAGAAACTGCGGCAGAGGATGCCGCGCCGGTAGAAGAAGAGGAGCCGCCGCATGCGCTCAGTGCTGCACTGATGGTAACTGCACCGGAAGCCAGCAGGAAATTACGACGCGAAATCTTTCTCATAATGAAAAACCTCCTTCAATGGTTTTCGTGAAAAAGCGTTTCAAATTCAAGGCTCCGGTTCGCCCGGAACCAAATCCAACCCATTCATTCGATGCTGCGCACCGAGCCACCCTCCAGCAGTTTTCCTGTCACCGGGATCTGCTCGGCCAGCGTCACACGGGGGTGCTCGATCATCTGCACCAGCTTATCCGCTGCCATCCGGCCCAGCATTCTGGTGTTCTGCTGCCAGGTCACCAGCTGGGGTTTCATCACGCGGGAGAGGTAAATGCCGTCATATCCCATCACGGAAATATCCTCCGGGATGCTCAGGCCCGCTTCCTGCAGAGCGATGCAGCCGCCCATGGCCGAGAAATCATCGGGGAAGAGGATGCAGCTGGGCCGCTGGGGCAGTGCCAGCAGGGCCCGGGTCTCCTCGGCACAGCGGTCGGGATCGTGATACACACCGCAGCGCACATATTCTTCGGGGACCTGCAGCCCCAGCTCCGCACAGCTCTTGTAGAAGCCCGCCAGCCGGTTCTCCGTCACCGCCGTGCGCTCGCCATGGATAAAGGCGATGCGGCGGTGGCCGTTGGCGTAGGCGTACCGCACCAGCGCCGAAAGCCCGTTGACATTATCGGAAAGGACTGCCATCCGGTTGTTGAACACATGGTCGATGGTCACCACCGGCACATCACTGTTGACCAGCTCCACCACCTGCGGATCGTTGAAATCCACGCAGGCGATCACCGCTCCATCCACGCCCCGGTAGTGGCAGTGCTCCAGATAGGTCATTGTTCTGCCGCCGAGGTTCCGGTTGACAAAGGTGATATCATAGCCCAGCTTTTCCACCTGCACCTTGAAGCTGTCCAGCACCGCCGAGAAGTACTCGTGGGCCAGGCCGCTCTGCCGCTCGTCCACAAACAGAACGCCAAGGTTGTAGGTACGGTTGGTCTTCATTGCGCGGGCCGCCATATTGGGCACATAGCCCATCCGGCGGGCCGCCTCGCGGACACGGTCGCGGGTCGCAGCAGAGATGTCCGACTGGCCATTGAGCGCTTTGCTCACCGTTGCCACCGAGACACCGCATTCACGCGCCAGATCTTTTAAGGATGACATTTCGCCGCCCTCCCTCACAGGGACCCGCTCATGGCTCCCGAACGAATCCTAAATCGTTTTCGCAATTTCAATATAGCGCACTTTGCACTAAAAATCAAGCAGAAGAAGAAAAGTTTTATTTCAAAAGACTGCTTTTCAGCAGGTTGCGAGATTTCATTTCCTCAGAATTATGCAGTCTGTATCGTTTTCGTTACATTTCGTTACCGTTCGATAATTTTTTCGTTTCCATACCGATTTCCACCCCTGAACCAGCCCGCTGCACCCTTGTTGTATATTTCAGGTCCGCTCTTGATTTTTCCCGCAGGATAGACTATTCTTAGGGTGACAAGTGCCTTTCCCACCCTTGGGCCGCAAATTCTAAATCGTTTTCGCCATCAAATGATTTCAGCATTTCCGGTTTACCCTATAAGGAGGAACAAGGCTATGAGATTCGGACATTTTGATGATGCGCGCCGGGAATATGTGATCGACACGCCCCGCACTCCCCTGCCCTGGATCAACTATCTGGGCAGCGAGGACTTTTTCAGTCTGGTGTCCAACACCGGCGGCGGTTACAGCTTTTACCGGGATGCCCGGCTGCGGCGGCTGACCCGCTACCGCTACAACAATTCCCCGCTGGACATGGACGGCCACCGCATCTACATCAACGATGGCGGCACCATCTGGAACCCGGGCTGGCAGCCCGCCAAGACGGAACTGGACAGTTACACCTGCCGCCACGGTCTGGGCTACACGATCCTGCAGGGCGAAAAAAACGGCATTGCGGCCGCTCAGGAGTTGTTCGTGCCCCGGGGCGATGCCTGTGAGATCGACCGGCTGACGCTGGAAAACAAGACCGCCGCCCCCCGCACGCTGGACGTGTTCAGCTATGTGGAGTTCTGCCTGTGGGATGCCATGGACGACAGCTCCAATTTCCAGCGCAACTTTTCCACCGGCGAGGTGGAAGTGGTGGAAAGTGCCATCTATCATAAGACAGAGTACCGGGAGCGCCGGGATCACTACGCCGTGTTCTGGGCCAACGCCCCCGTTACCAGCTTCGACACCAGCCGGGATGCCTTCTGCGGCGTGTACGGCGGCCCCGCCGCACCGGAAGCGGTCAAAGCCGGTCACTGCTCGAACAGCATTGCCCACGGCTGGGCTCCGGTGGGTGCCCACCATTTCCATCTCACGCTGGCACCGGGTGAGAAAAAGAGCATCATCTTCGGGCTGGGCTACATTGAAAACCCGGTCGGGGAAAAATTCAGCGCTCCCGGCATCATCAACAAAGCCCGGGCCGAGGCCATGATGGCCCGCTATGCCACCGACGCACAGGTGGATACCGCCCGCAGGGCACTGGCCAACTACTGGCAGGAGCTGCTCTCGGGCTGGCAGCTGACCTCCGGCGAGGAAAAGCTGGACCGGATGGTGAGCCTTTGGAACCAGTATCAGTGCATGGTCACCTTCAACATGAGCCGCAGTGCCAGCTATTACGAGAGCGGCATCGGCCGCGGCATGGGGTTCCGGGATTCCTGTCAGGATCTGCTGGGCTTCGTCCACATGATCCCTTCCCGCGCACGGGAGCGCATTCTGGACATTGCTGCCACCCAGTTTGAGGACGGCAGTGCCTACCACCAGTACCAGCCCCTGACCAAAAAGGGCAACAGCGACGTGGGCAGCGGCTTCAACGATGACCCGCTCTGGCTCATTGCGTGCACCGCCGCCTATCTGCGGGAGACCGGTGACTGGTCGATCCTGGACGAGCCGGTTGCCTTTGACAACGACGTGACCAGAGCACAGCCCCTGATGGAGCATCTGCGCCGGAGCTTCCGCTACACCCATACCCATCTGGGCCCCCACGGCCTGCCGCTGATCGGCCGGGCCGACTGGAACGACTGCCTGAACCTGAACTGCTTCTCGGAGCACCCGGGCGAGAGCTTCCAGATCACCGGCCCCAGCGAGGGTCCCGTGGCTGAGAGCGTGTTCATTGCGGGCATGTTCGTGAAATATGGCCGCGAGTACGCCGAACTCTGTGACCACCTGCACCTCACCGAGGAGGCCGCCAGTGCCCGCACCGCCATTGACGCAGTAGAACAGGCCACCCTGACCGCCGGCTGGGACGGCGCATGGTTCCGCCGTGCCTACGATGCCTTTGGTGCCCCCGTAGGCAGCAGGGAATGCGACGAGGGGCAGATCTTCATCGAACCACAGGGCATGTGCGTGATGGCTGGGATCGGCCGGGAGACCGGTCAGGCCGAAGCTGCACTGAAGAGCGTGGAGGAGCGGCTGGACACCCCGTACGGCGTGGTACTGCTCCAGCCCGCCTACACCACCTACCGGCTCAATCTGGGCGAGATCTCCAGCTATCCCCCGGGCTACAAGGAGAACGCCGGTATCTTCTGCCACAACAACCCATGGATCAGCTGTGCTGAGACCGTGCTGGGCCACGGTGACCGGGCCTTTGCTGTCTACCAAAAGACCTGCCCGGCCTATATCGAGGACATCAGCGAGATCCACCGCACCGAACCCTACGTTTACAGCCAGATGGTGGCAGGCCGCGATGCCCCCACCTTCGGCGAGGCCAAGAACAGCTGGCTGACCGGCACGGCGGCATGGACCTTCGTGAACGTGAGCCAGTACATTCTGGGCATCCAGCCCACTCTGGACGGCCTGCGCGTTGACCCCTGCATCCCCCACACGCTGGCAGGCTACACCGTCACCCGCCGCTACCGGGGTGCCGTGTACCACATCCGGGTGGAGAACCCCCACGCCGTGCAGAAGGGCGTGCAGAGCGTCACCGTGAACGGCGCTCCTATTGCGGGCACCCTCCTGCCGCTGGCAAAGCCCGGTGAAAGTGTAGAAGTTGTCGTGACCATGGGCTAGGCGCATAGCTTCTGTTTTGTAGAATTGTAAAGCTCCCGTTTTTCAGCTTTTCCTGAGAAACGGGAGCTTTTGTTTGTGATTCATTGAATTCACAGTGGATTCGTGTTATTCTACTAATAAATCTGAAAAGTAGCGGGAGGATTTTCTATGAATGCGCATAAAGCGACAATCACCAGCATTTTTGATGGAACCACATTGATTGAGATTCCATTTTTTCAACGTTCTTACGTCTGGGACAAATATCTTTGGGAGCGCTTCCTAAATGATATGGAATTCACGGTCAAAACAAAGTCCCCACATTTTCTTGGTACCCTGATTTTCAAAGACAACGGAACGCCAAAATCGTCCGAGCCTTATTCCACGCAGTTGCTTCTGATCGATGGTCAGCAGCGATTGACAACATATCTCATCTTCTTGAAAGTTCTCTGTCTAAAGTTAGGGCAGTCTCTTACATTTGATTCTCATTATCGATTTCCAGACACGAATGATTTGAGCCTTCAGCATGGAAAAAACGATCGTCCCGCCTTTGAAAAGGTAATGGGTATGACCGCACCAGTTTCTATTACAGATGACTTTTCAAAATCCCGTGTCGTTCAGGCTTACAACTTTTTTGTAGAATCATTGGATACATCCAAATTAAATTACACCACGATCGTTGGAAAAACTCACTTTGTTCGGATCGACCTGGATGCGAATGATGATGAACAGCAAATATTCGATTCTCTGAACTCTCTTGGAGTCAGCCTGACCACCTCTGAACTGCTCAAGAATTATTTTTTCAGTCGTAATAACCTGACAGATTATCAGACAATCTGGGAGCCTGTCTTTGATAATAGCGCCGCAACAAAAGAATACTGGGATACCATTATAGAGACCGGCCGCATTCGCCGTCCTCTGATCGACATCTTTTTTGATGCTTATTTTCAATTGTTCATCCAAAATAAAAAATACAGTATCAGCACAGAGGACAAGTTGATTTATGCCCGCACAGATCGACTGTCAAATTCCTATCAGAGCTTTGTGGACAACTACTGCGGCGGAAGCAAGCAGATCATCCTTTCCTCTCTGAGGGAGTATGCCGAGTTGTTCCGTAAGACATTTCAGCCGGATATCTGCGATACTACAATTCCATCCACATTTGGTATCGAGCGGCTGAATGTGGTTATCTTCGGTCTAAAAACAACAACGTTGATTCCGTACGTTCTCTATCTTGCCAAAAATATTTCTGATACGACTGCTTTGAACAAGATGTATGGAATTCTGGAAAGCTACGTTATGCGTCGTATCGTGACCCATGCAACATCTAAAAACTATAACAATCTTTTTCTTTCTTTGATTGCTAATGAGATTCTGGATGCTGACGATCTGCGCACCCGATTACAGGCCGCTAGTGGAACGAATTCTTATATTCCGACAGATACTGAGCTTCAAGACGGTTTTGAACACTCTAAACTGATGAACCTTTATTCTAAAGGTGTTCTTTATCTGATTGAAAGCCACATCCGCCCTGCTCAGAGTGCTGTTGTGCTGCATGGTTTCAACAATTACAGTCTTGAGCATCTGATGCCCAAAAAATGGCGTAACAACTGGCCCGCCTGTTCTACCCCGCTGGCCGCAGAAAAGAGAGATTCTATCCTTCTGACTCTGGGAAATCTTGCAATCATCCCGCAGTCTTTGAACGCCTCCATCCGGGACAGTGACTGGAGCACAAAGAAAGCCGGAAAGGGCCAAGAAAAGCCCGGTCTTACGCTCTGCGCATCGGGCCTTTCCACGCTTCAGAATGCCCTGACAAAAACGGACTGGAACGAGAGTGAGATTCAGACCCGTGCCCTCTGGCTTTACGAACAGGCACAAAGTCTCTGGAAATTTTAAACCATTTAAAAAATGCCGCCGCACGAATTTGTGCGACGGCATTTTCAGCTTCAATTACAGCATCCTGGAAAGGAAAGCCTTCAGACGAGGATGCTTGGGGTTCGAGAAGAGCTCCTGCGGGGGCTCATCTTCCTGGATCTTGCCCTCATCGATGAAGATGACGCGGTTGGACACCTCGCGGGCGAAGCCCATCTCGTGGGTGACCACCAGCATGGTGATGCCGGTGTGGGCCAGTTCCTTCATCAGCTCCAGCACCTCGCCGACCATCTCAGGGTCAAGGGCGGAGGTGGGCTCGTCGAACAGGATGACATCCGGGTCCATGGCCAGAGCGCGGGCAATGGCAATGCGCTGCTGCTGGCCGCCGGAAAGGCTCTTGGGGAACACATTGGCTTTATCGGACAGGCCGACACGGGCCAGCAGCTCCTCGGCGCGCTTGGAAGCCTCCTCCTTGCTCTTGAGCTTGAGCAGCTCCGGGGCCAGGCAGAGGTTCTGCTTGACGGTCAGGTGGGGGAAGAGGTTGAAGTGCTGGAACACCATACCCATCTTCTGGCGCACAGCATCAATGTGGGCATCATCCACCTCGATGCCTTCAAACTTGATGGAGCCGCCGGTGGGGATCTCCAGCCGGTTCAGGCAGCGCAGGAAGGTGGACTTGCCGCAGCCGGAGGGGCCGATCAGGCAGACCACATCGCCGCGGTAGATGTCGATATCGATGCCCTTCAGGACATCCAGGGTGGGGGTGGGCTGCTTTGCGCCCTTTTTGACCTCACCGCCGTAGGTCTTGGTCAGACCACGGACTTCCAGGATCTTTTCAGCATGATTAGCGGTCACCTTGCGCCATCCTCCTCTCAAACTTCAACAGCAGCCATGTAAAGATCATGACTAAAATCAGATAGACCACTGCAACACCCAACAGGGGGAACATGGCCTCGTAAGTACGGTTCATAATGCCCTGCGCCGCATACAGCAGCTCCTTGCCGCCGATAACGGTGATGAGCGAGGTATCCTTGAGCAGGACGATGAACTCGTTGCCCAGTGCAGGCAGCACCGCGCGGATGGCCTGCGGAATGACAATGACCACCATGGTGGTCATGTAGTTCAGGCCCAGGCTGCGGCCGGCTTCCATCTGGCCGGGGTCCACCGCCATCAGGCCGCCGCGGATGATCTCCGAGACGTAAGCGCCCGAGTTGATGCCCAGTGCCAGCGCACCGACCATGGTAAAGTTGCGGCTGTTGGAAAAGATGACCATGCTCATAATGAGCAGCTGGACCATCATGGGGGTGCCGCGGATGATGGTGGTGTACACCTGACAGACGGCATTGAAGAAGCCCAGCACCGGGTTCCTGCGGCCGGGACGCTGCTGGTCGTGCGCAACACGCACCAGTGCCACCACACTGCCCAGCACCACGCCCAGTGCCAGCGCAATGGCGGTGACCAGCAGCGTAGTGCCCACGCCCTGGATGTACTGCACCCAGCGGTCGTTCAGGATGAACGCCTGATAGAATTTGAAGAACATTTCCTGCCCGAAGTCCAGCTTCGTGCCGCTGTTGAGCAGCTCTTTCAGCAGTTCGTATTGTGCGGCCATTCGCATCCTCGCTTTCTAAAATTGTTAGAATTTTGTAACCTGTTCTTTCCAAAAAAGGGGAGGTGCCCCAGATGGGGCCGCCTCCCCGTGATACAAGGTACAGCTGAATTATTCAGCGGTGATGTACTTGTCCACGATGGACTGCAGGGTGCCGTCAGCCTTCAGCTCTTCCAGAGCGGCATTGACAGCATCCTCCAGAGCGGAGCCCTTTGCCAGACCGATGGCGTAATCCTCCTCGGCGTAGCTGGTGTCCAGAATGACCAGACCGGGGTTGGCAGCAACGAACTCCTTTGCAGGGGCATTGTCGATGACAACTGCATCGACCTGGCCATTCTTCAGAGCCTGCACAGCGGTCAGGCCGTCGTCGTATGCGACCACAGCGTCATCGCCGAAGTCATCAGAGCAGTAGATGTAGCCGGTGGTGCCGCGCTGGGTGCCGATTTTCTTGCCTGCCAGATCATCGGGAGAGGTGATATCAGAGCCCTCGGGAACGATGATGGACTGGATGCCGGTAGCGTAGCTGTCGGAGAAGTCCATCACAGCCTTGCGCTCGTCGGTCACGGTAACGCCAGCCATGACGATATCGGCCTTGCCCTGCTGCACGCTCAGCAGTGCTGCGTCGAAGTCCATATCATCGATCTGCAGCTCCAGGCCCAGCTTCTCAGCAATGGCCTTGGCGGTGTCGATGTCGATGCCCTCAAACTCACCGGCATCGGTGGTCATCTCGTACGGAGGGAAGGTGGCGTTGGTGGCCATGGTCAGCTTGCCAGCTTCAACGGTGGTCAGCTCAGCGGCAGCGCTGGTGGAAGAAGCTGCACTGCTTGCAGTGGAAGAAGCGGTGCTGGAGGCGGAACCGCCGCAGGCAGTCAGAGCCAGAGCGGCAGCGGTCAGACCAGCGGCAGCCAGAAAGCTGCGGCGATTGATCTTTTTCATATTCAAACACTCCTCTGTTGATTGTATATTTTTTCACTTTCCCGGCACGATGCGCTTTATCGTGTCATCCAGGAACAGAATTAGTATATGTTGTACAAATAAAAAAGTCAAGTGTTGTGCAAAAAATCGGAACAAATGAAACCCTTTTGAAAACATTTATACATGCAGCGCCACATTCTTTGTGTATATATGCATTTCGTCCCGATGTTTCTGCCTTTCCGCTGCATTCTGCCGGCAAATGTTTCTGCGGGACTTAATCCCGGACATTGACAACTTTTCCTTCCAATTGATATAATCAGGCTGGAACAACGGTAAAAAGTAACCAAGCTCAAACCGCGTTGCCCCGCCGGGATGCGGGGAGAAAGGATCCTGCTATGAAAAATCGTATGCTGAAAGCCCTGGCCGCCTTTGGTCTGTCCGTCTGCGTGCTGGCGGGCAGTTCTGTGGTCGGCATGGCCGAAGAGACCCCGGGCAAAACCGAGTGCAAAGAACACACCTGGAAGACCACGACAGAGTATAAGACCGAGTGTGTGGAGACCACCTTCCAGCATAAGCTCCCCGATGGCACCACTGAGACCCTTACACTTTGCCCCGAATGCGGCAAAGTAAAGAACAACACCCAGCTGACCAAGGTAAACGGTGTCTTCTCCAACTTTTCCAACCTGACTGTTCACACCGGGACTCTGAAAAACGGTGAGCAGGTAATGACAGCAGCATTCTACTATCCCACTGTTATTGAACGGGTCATCTGCGAAAAGTGCGGCACCGTAAAGAGCGAGGAGGTCACCCCCGCCCGTGTGATGGCCCAGCCGGTCATTGCCAGCATCGAGGTACCCGCCAATACCGTTTCCGGCTACAGCCTGATGCAGATCAATGCCGACGGTACTGAAACGCCGGTCAGCGTCTCCTACAACACCGAGCTGAACAAGGCATACTTCCAGCTGGATGTCACCACCGGGGCCCAGCTGCTGCGGATGGTTCCCACCACCTGATTTCCCCGCATAACCAACGAGACCGCCCGGTGGGCGGTCTCGTTTTTGTTTTATCGGCGTTTCTGCGGCAGGGGGATGCCCAGCACCAGGGCAATGCCCACGGCCAGCGCCACGGCGATCTTGAAGGTAGAGATGCCGTTTGCCAGCGCCAGAGCGTTGTTGCCCTGAATGAAGTAGTAGGCGCTATAATAGATGCCCGCACCGGGCACCAGCGGAAAGATGCCGGTGAGCAGGAATACCGTTACCGGTGTCCTGAGGGTCATCGCAAGGATGCGGGCCAGCAGCGTCAGCGGGATGACCGCCAGCAGCGAGGCTGCAAAGGCTTCCATCCCGAACAGCTCCGCGATCTCGTATACCAGCCAGCCCACTGCGCCCACCAGCCCGCAATAAGGCAGGGTGCGTTTGGGGCAGGCAAAGAGGATGGCAAAGCTCAGGGTGCCCGCCCCGGCCAGCAGGAACTGCAGGGCCAGACGGCCCAGCTGCTCCCCGGTGAAAAGAAGCGCTGTCATACCACGGCCACCCCCTTCAAAAAGGCATAGAGGCTCAGCACAAGGCCGGTGCCGATGGCGATGCTGGCCGCAATGAGCAGTGCGTCGATCATCCGGATGGTGCCGGACAGGTAATCTCCCTGCACAAAATCCCGGATGCCCATGGTAAAGGCGATGCCGGGGGTCAGGATCATCAGGGTGCCAATGATGGCGTGGCTGGGCTCAGTGCCCAGCAGGCCGCAGCCCAGAATGCAGCACAGAGTGATGAGGGCGGCGGTGGAGATGGTGCGGAACCCGCCCCCCACGCCGTGCCGCCCGCAGAACAGCAGATAGGCGTTGGCCGCAACACCGGCCGCAGCGGCGGCAAGCCCGGCTTTCAGGTCGCCGCCAAAGATCAGCGCAAAGCAGAACGCGCCGCCCATGCCCGCCGCAATCTGCACCCAGTCCTTCGGAAAAGGGATGCACCTGGCCTGAGCCAGCCGGGTCTCGGCCTCATCGATGGTGTCCACTTCCCCGGACGCGATCTGCCGCGAAAGCTGGTTTACTGCCGCCACCCGCCCCAGGTGGGTAGTACGGGTGGGCACGTTGCGCACCTCGCTCATCTCCGCCGTACCTGCGCTGGCAAAAATGCCGTTGGTCAGCACATAGACATGGAACTCCCGCAGGTGGAAGCTGGCCGCCATGATCTCCATGGTCTGCTCCACCCGGAACACCTCTGCCCCGTTCTCCAAAAGGGTCTGCCCAGCCGCCATAATAAAATCCATGATGCGGCGACGCTGTTCCCCGTCCGGATACAATTCCCTCTCTGCCATGCTGTGGTCTCCTTAAAATTGGCATAAAAAATGACCGCCTCAACGTTTCAATGCCTGAGCGGTCATTTTTCTTGACGAATCTATTTGTAGTATAGTCAATCTCCGGCGGCTTGTCAAGCAGGCACGCCGTTTTTTCAGAACTTGAACAGGTTCACGATCCGCTGCCACAGGCGGGTGAAGAAGTTGCCTTCCTGCACATCGGCGGTGGTCTGGGCGGTAACATCCGCAGCGGCGACCGTCTCACCGGTCTTATAGATGAACTTCACACTGCCGGAAGCATCCTCGGACTTACCGGCAAAGCTGGTGTAGTCCTCCAGGCGGCTGGTCATCTCGTCCAGCACGGTCTTCAGGCCATGGATCTGCTCCTCGTCCAGAGCACCGGTCAGCTTGGAAATGCCCTCCTCATTGAACTGGTTCAGGCCATCGTTCAGCCGGACCGTACCATCGCTGAGCTGGCCTGCGCCATCATTCAGGGTGGTCACGCCGTCATACAGGGTCTTGGTGCCATCGGCCAGCTGGGCGGCACCGTCCTTTGCGGAGTGGGCACCGTCAGCAGCAGTGGCAACACCGTTGGTGTACTGGTTGACACTGGACACGAAATACTGGATCTGCGCCAGGCTGTTCTTCAGGGCACGGACATCTGCGATATCCTGGCTGTTCTCAGCCTGATACTTCAGCTCGTCATGCACGGTCTGCTTGGCGCTGGCAGTGCTCAGATCAAGCATGGCGCTGAACATGGAGGGGTCGTAGCTCTGCATCAGCCGCAGAGCAGCTTCCAGGTCGTGGTTGGTCTTGGTTGCGGAGAGATACAGGGCAATGTCCAGCTGGCTGTCCTTGAAGCTGGGCTCCTGCTCCCAGACGGTGCGCACCATCTTCTTGCGGGCAGCGGCCAGTGTCTTTTCGTTCATGGTCAGCACTTCGTCAATAACGGAAGCGTAGTTGTCCCAGGTCATGGGGGTGTCGATCAGGCCACCCTCCATCAGGGTGCTGTTGGCAGAGGCCAGAACGCCATCGGCCACCTGCTGGGCACCGGCCTGCAGGGCAGCATTATTGGAGCTCAGGGTATCCAGGCCGTTGGTCAGCTGGCCCAGACCATCGTCCAGGGCGGAAGCACCGCTGTTCAGCTGAGAAGCGCCGTCCAGCAGGGCCAGGGTACCGTTGGCCAGCTGGGAAGCACCGTCCACCAGTTGGGCGGCACCATCCATCAGCTGATTCATGGCATCGTTCAGCTGGCCGATGCCATCGGTCAGTTCATTGATGCTGCTCAGGTCAAAGGCATTGGTGCCCAGCGCATCGGCGTTGGTGGCACAGGCCAGCATGACCTGCGGTGCGGTCAGGTTCTCAACATCGGCTTCCACGGTGACGCTGTCCTGCAGATAATCCTCCACAGTGGACAGGTCATCGGGCAGCAGGCCGTCCAGAGAGTCCTTCACGCCGGGCAGGCAGACGAAAGCGGCCACGCTGCTCTTGGCGGCAGATTCCAGCATTCCGTGCTCGGCGCTCAGGTTGGTGGCATCCTGACCAAAGATCACGCCCACAGCAGTGATGAGCGGGGTGACAACGGTGCGCTCCTTGCCGTTGACGGTCACGGTGCCGGTCTCGTTGTTGGTCAGGTCGACAGTCACGGTCAGGTGGCCGCTCTTGCCGATCAGGTTCTCAAGGCTGTCGGTCACGCCGTCCAGCGTATAGGTGACATTTGCGGTGATGGGCAGGGCCTTGTCGGTATTGCCCTTATAGTACACGTCGGTGTCGTCGGTGTTCCAGACCAGCTTTTCGCCGTCCTGGGTGAACGCGGCATCGCTCTCGGTGTTCTGGATATCGGTCAGGGTGCTCTCATCGGTGACATTGGACAGGCCGGAAGCGCTGTACAGGTGCTCACTGACGGTGGTGGACTTGATGGAGCCGTCGGCGTTCATCACGGCGTAGACGGTCTCGTCCTTGGAATAATCGGCCTTGGCGGCTGCAAAGGCGGGCAGGGTCATGCCTGCGGCGAGAGTCAGCGCCAGCGCCGCACTGGCGAAACGAAGCGATTTTTTCATGGTAGTTACTCCTTATCAGACTTCTTGGCGTTGGAAGATTCAGGGACCAGCCAGTGCATGGTGGTGTGGCGGATGACCCAGTCCAGCAGCATCAGGGCGGCGGGCAGAACGACCAGAATGACAGCCATACTGATCAGTGCGCCGCGGGAGATGAGCCGGCAGATGCTCTGCAGCAGCTCCATCTTACTGATGGCGGCCACGCCGACGGTAGCGGCAAAGAAGGTCAGGCCGCTGGTCAGGATGGACTGGCTGCAGTGCTCCAGCGACTGCTGGGCAGCTTCCTGCGGGGTGCGGCCATAGCTGCGCTCCTCGTGATAACGGGTGGTCATCAGGATGGAGTAGTCCACAGTCGCGCCCAGCTGGATGGTACCGATGACGATGCTGGCGATGAAGGGCAGCTGGGTACCGGTGAAGTACGGGATGCCCATATTAATGGAGATGGCGGCCTCGATGCTGGCAACCAGCAGCACAGGGATGGACAGGCTCCGGAAGGAGATCAGGATGATGGCAGCGACTGCCATGATCGACCAGACGTTGACGTTCTTGAAATCCACATCCGCAACCTCGATCAGGTCCTTGGTCATGGCACCCTCGCCGGTGATGACACCGTTGGGGTCAACCGCCTTGATGAGGCCGTTCATCTCGGTCAGCTGGTTATTGATGGCATCGGTGCCGGTCTTATAGGAGCTGTTGGCCAGAATGAGCTTGTAGCCGCCGGACTGCAGGATCTCGGTCACGCTGTCGGGCAGCAGCTCGGTCTGGAAGCCCGGGCCGGTGATGGAATCCAGGCTCACCACCTGAGTGATGCCGTCCACATCCTTGAGCTCATCGCAGAGGTCAGACACCTGCGTTGCGGTCAGGTCCTCATCCACCAGAATAAAGTGGGAGGTGGTCATGCCAAAGTCCTCGCCCAGCTTGTTGGTGCCAACGATACCGGTCAGGTCCTGGGGCAGCGAGTCGAACAGGGTGTAGTAGACCTCGGTCTTTTGCTGGGCCACCACAAAGGGCACCAGCAGCACAAGAAAGACGACCACGATGGGCATTGCGTGCTTGGAAACAAAGTAGCTGAGCTTGGTCAGCTTGGGCACGATGGTGCGGTGCTTGTACTTTTCGACCTGCTTATCAAAGGTCAGGATCAAAGCAGGCAGAATGACGATGGTGCAGATAACACCCAGCGCCACACCCTTTGCCATAACAACACCGATATCGCGGCCCAGCGTCAGGCGCATGGCGCACAGTGCCAGGAAGCCCGCAATGGTGGTCAGGGAGGAAGCGGTGATGGAGGTCATGGTCTTGCAGATGGCGGTCACCATGGCTTCCTCGTTGGAGGAGCGGAGTTCCTTTTCCTCCTGATAACGGTGGAGCAGGAAGATGGAGAAATCCATCGTCACACCCAACTGCAGCACCGTGGAAAGCGCCTGGGTGATGTAGCTGATCTGACCCAGGAAGATGTTGGTGCCAAAGTTGTACGCAATGGGGAACAGCAGGCCCAGCATGAACAGCACGGGCGTGATGGTGCTCTCCAGCGAGAGGAACAGCACCAGCATACTGGCACCCACAGCGCACAGGATGTACAGCGGCATCTCTTCATTGATCAGCGCCTTGGTATCCTGCAGAATGACGCTCATGCCGCCAAAGTAGCAGTCGTGCCGCAGCACCTGTTTGATCTGCTTGACGGCGTTCATCGTCTCATCGCTGGCGCTGGGCGCATCAAACCGGACGATGAGCATGGTGGAATCGTTTTTGCCGAACATGAACTGCTGGACATCCGCAGGCAGCATCTCGGTGGGGATGCTGGGGTCGATGACATCGCTGAGCCAGAAGGTCTGTGTGACACCGGGCACCGCATCAATGTCCTTCTTCATGGCGATCAGTTCATTGGTAGGCAGGCCTTCCACCGTGATCATGCCGGTGGAGGCCAGATGGAAGTCGTCCTCAAGCGCTACCTCGCCGATCATGGAGTCAAGCTCCTGCGGCAGATAGGTCAGGACATCATAGTTGATGCGGGTAGCAACCGCGCCGATTGCGGAAGGGATCAACAGCAGGACCGCTACTGTTAAGATCAGCTTGCGCAGACGCACGATGCTCTGTGCGATCTTTTTCATGGGAACCCTCCATACGAAAGTTGATTGGATCTGCCCTAAAAATGACCCGTGGTCATTTCTGAGCAAGCACTATTATAACCAATCGACGCAAGGTGTCAAGATAAAAAATGACCAAAAGTCAGTTTTCTTATCACAAAGCAAAAATTGTATAGCTTGTCCGGGGGCTTTTGCTCTTGCGCTCTTCCCTTCTCCCTGCTAAAATATTGTTTACACGACAAAACAACGTCAGAAAAGAGGATGCAGCAAGCTATGAGCACCGTGGAAGGAAAGAAACAGGAAAAGCGCCGCGCGCTTCTGGACGCAGCTTACGAGCTGTTTCTGGAGCGGGGCACCTCCAAGACCAGCGTGGAGGATATCACCTCCCGCGCCAAGGTGGGCAAGGGCACATTCTACCTCTATTTTGCCGATAAGGGTTCGGTCACGCAGGCCCTGCTGGCCCGGGTGAGCTACCAGCTGCTGGACAACGCCTGTGCCGCCGCCGAGCAGCACGCCGCCGAGCTTACCAGCTTCCCCGACCAGATGATCTTTGTCATTGACCATATCATCGAAGCCCTGCGCGCGGACACCCTGATGCTCCGCTTCCTGGAGCGCAGCTTTGTCTGGCCCGGGCTGGATCAGATCGAAGCCAGCGGCGAGGCCGAACCGCTGATGCGCAAGGTCCTCCAGATCGTGATGTGCAGCCCCGAGATGGCAGGCCGCACTGAGCGGGAGATCTACCAGCGCATCACCGCCCTGGGCAGTATGTGCATATCGGTGTGCTACACCTCTGTATTGGAGGGCAAGCCCGACAACATCGACAACATGAAGCCCATCCTCTATGACATCATCCGCCGGGCGCTCTGAGCGCACCTCTCCCCTGCCAGCCCCCGCAAAGGGGCCTTTGCGCCAATCCCTCGGGGCAAAAAACGGAAAAGGCAGACTTTTTTCAAAAAGGCCCTTGCAATTGCGCGAAAAATGTGGTATCATACTCAAGTCGATACGACATCTGGACGGTTAGCTCAGCTGGTAGAGCATCTGCTTGACGTGCAGGAGGTCACAGGTTCGAGTCCTGTACCGTCCACCATACAGTTCGTACCCGAACCCGATTCTCTATGAGAAAGGGTTCGGGTACGTTTTTTGTTTACGGGAGGTTCGCGGTTGCGGAGTGTAACGAAGCAATGAAAGCCCCAGTGGGGCTTTCAAGCGACAGAACGGTCTTGCGCAGCAAGATGGAGGGGCCTCGCCCCGACAAGTTCCTGCGGAGGCACTACTCAGAACGGTAAGCAAGAACGAGCAAAGGCAGGGTATCACCATGGCGGTGGTGCCCTGCCTTTTACGTTTGTCCCTCCTATATGCGTGTTTCGGGTCAATCGCTGCGTACGTCCGTACACAGCCCGTACGCACGTACGCAGGAAAATGAGCAAGTTCTGGCATATAGGGGTGGTCTTTCGGTTGGCAGTATGATATACTCGGCTCAACATAATAGTTGTAGACAAATGCAATTTTGAAAGTGTATCAATCGTATCTTAAATAAACGCACCATCTAAAAAGGAGGTCTTAGCTATGAAAAAAGCATCGAGCATTTGGGTTCGCAGAGGTGTTTTGATTCACCGCTTGCATGGTCAAGGGTTGGCATTAGCTCTCCTATTAAAGCAAAAGCCGATGTCTGCTCCGCAAATTTGCTCATCCCTTTTGGAAAAGGAAATTCACGTTGACCGAAAGAAGATTGGGAAACTTTTGGCAGACCTTGAATGGTGGGGAATTGTTTCTAACGAGAATGGTATATACAGCTGTCAGTGTGCTGCGTTGGATGGTTTCCAAGAGAACTATAATGAAAGCCAACTGATTGATTTGATTGGGCTGACTCAAAACACTGTAAATGGCCAGTCTTTTTACAGTTCTGTGCCTCCAATGAGTGTTAGTTCTCGTGGGCCTAGCGGGGCATGATTTTCGGATAGTAAACAGCAGGGTTTGGGGCAGGCACGCCCCAACAAGAAGCTGTCCCAAAGGGGCAGAAAATTTTCAAGAATTGAAAATTTGTGGCCACGGGACGGTTCTTGCCCTCTGCAGTTTCCATCGGTGTTATAATCGCCGTCCTTGAAAATTCGCCGTATTTCCGTTATACTATAAGAAAAAGAGGTGATAGGATGTTTCTGCAATACTATGTGACCGAATCAACCACCAGAAACCGGGTCAACATTGAAATCAATGCAGCCACCAAAGCTGATTTGGATGCAACACGGAACGGCTGGCAGACAGTCTGGAACACAGATTTCATCCTTGACCCTCAAAAGGAAAAGTATGCAGCCAAAACCGAAGATGGTGAGATCATCGCGCTGGGAGCCTATCGTGTCCGGAAAGGAAGCGTTGCCGTTTACATTGCCTATATTGAGAGCCAGCCAGAAAGCAACCCAACTTTAGTGGAACACAAAAAATATTCCGGCATCGGCAAAGCTATGATTGCGTTCGGCATACAGCTTTCTATTGATGCAAGCTGCAATGGCGTCGTAGTGTTTGAAGCAAAGACCGATGATCTGGAACAGCACTATATCCGTGATTTTGGTGCACGACCAGTCGCATCTCTGTATCCAGATGGCCCGAAAACCTTTATGATTGCAGATGAAGCCGCGAAAAACATCTTTTCTTCTTACCTTTTCTGAAATTGAAGGAGGAAACCGTATGAAAGAGTATAACAAAGATTTGGATATCGTCTTTTCTCCAATGTCCGATGAAACGATGTCGTGGCTGGACGAATTGTTTTCAACATGCAAACGCTTCGGTGTGGATTATTACAACGCTTCCGAAAAAGACCGTGTCTTTGTGGAAGCTGTTGCTCGAAAGAACTATGGTTTGAAACAGGCATCTGCCAACGGAAAAGCCGCTTCTACCGTGGAGCCGTTCTTTGGGATTCACCGGGCTGTATAAGGTTTTCGGGTTCGACTGCTGTGGAAAATGCTCCACCATGATCCCCAGGCCATTCGGTCTGGGGATTTTTTGTGGTGGCGGTACAGGACTTGCACACGGTCCGGCCTGCCGTTCCGGTCGTCGTGCCTCCCAGTTCAGCAGGAAAAAGAGCAATAAAAAAGCAGTTCTGCCGAAGCAGAACTGCCAGGTTTGCGATACGGGATAAATCAGCGCTTGCTGAACTGGGGTGCACGACGTGCAGCCTTCAGACCGTACTTCTTACGTTCCTTCATACGAGGATCGCGGGTCAGGAAGCCAGCCTTCTTCAGGACAGTGCGGTTCTCGTCGCTCTGCTGCAGCAGGGCACGGCTCAGGCCGTGGCGGATAGCGCCAGCCTGACCGGAAACACCGCCGCCGGAAACGCGGACGACGACGTCATACTT
>ENA-UESC01000494-UESC01000494.1-human-gut-metagenome-genome-assembly--contig:-NODE-494-length-37365-cov-5.433008_pt1 | contig 37365 bp, 29 predicted proteins | sample MGYA00242998_ERZ507999 | MGnify/ENA primary metagenome ERZ507999 (study PRJEB26167, sample SAMN06115465) | human gut metagenome | host: Homo sapiens | place: China:Hubei | collected 2016-04-27 | study... | reverse complement strand
CCCCGGTTCAAATCCGGGTGTCACCTCCAGAAAGTTTAGGAATTTAGGCTTTTGCTTGAATTCCTTTTCTTTTTGCTTTCAAAAGTTTTGGCTTCTTATTTTTGAACTTGCGGTTTTATCAAAAATACCCTTCGGGAACAAGGGCCTGTATTTGGAGAAAGCCTGATGAGACGGTAAAAAAGGAGCGTAATATAATGAAAATTGGATTGCAATTTGCCATGCCTGCAGAGTTTCATGCCCTGCCGGGGGCCAAGGAGCTGGAGGCATTTGAGACCGTGTCCGGTGTGCCGTTCTACGAGGCTGCACCGGGGATCATTGCCTGCGCCGGCGGTGTCAGCAAGGTGAATGCCGCCATGGCGGCAGAGATCCTGTGCCTGAAGTACGGTGTGGATATGATCGTCAACGCCGGAGTGGCCGGATGCCTGACGGGGCTTCCCACCGGCAGCCTGGTGGTCGCCGAGGACTTTGTGCAGCACGATGTGGACACCTCTGCCATCGGTGATCCCGTAGGATTGGTATCTACGGTGAACCGGGTGTCATTCCCCACCTGGAAGCCGGAGCGGTGCGTGGAACTGCTGGCAGCACTGGGCCGCAAGGCGGCGCTGGGGCGGGTGGCCACCGGAGATTGGTTTGCTGTCCGCAGCGACCGGGCAATCTTCATCCGGGACACGTTCCACCCTCTGCTGACAGAGATGGAGGGCGGCGCAATCGCCCAGGTGTGCCTGCGGAACAATGTGCCCTTCGTGGCGGTCAAATCTGTGTCGGATCATCTGTTCCGGGAGGGCCAGACGGAGGAGTTTTTCGATTTCGCCCACGCTATGGAGGATCTGGGCGCAGTGGTACTCCCACTGGCGCAGGCTTTACAGAAGGAGACGCTCTGAGCGGGGCAAACCGCGCTGCGCCTGCCATATAGTTTCCAGCCGGAACGAGCAATCGTTCCGGCTTCTTTCTTCCTATGGGTATGGGAAAAACAGCCGGAGGGAGTGAAAGTGAGGGCGGATAACCGCCGCTGGGCTGACATACGCTTTTTGTAAGAAGAACCATAAAATGGAACGGGTGTTCGTGAACGAGCAGTGCTTTTTCGGCTTTTTCCGGGAAATTTCATATTTGGGACCCTAATTTGGGGAAATTAGGGTTAACAAAACGGGGATTCCATGGTATACAGAAGTTAGGCCATATGATCTGCGAATTAAAAACGATAGGGAGCCGACAGGACCCGCTTAAAGACCGTCCCGTTGGCAGAGCTTCAAGCCCTTTGCCGGCGAACGGCCCCTCCGGGAATAATCCAATCCTCTTGGCGGCATCCGTATTCCGGTGACGCAGGACTGTTGAGCGTAAAGGAGGCACAGCTGTGAAAAAAAGATGGACCGCGTTTTTCTTGGCGTTTCTTCTGGGGCTCGGCCTGACTGCCTGCGGCAAAACACCGGGGCCGGACACAAATACGGATGCGCCACCCTCTGCTGCCGAGGATATCCGGCAGCAGACCTCCGCACCGTTCAGCGCGGACTACTGGACCGCTATGCGGCACGAGAGCTATGATGCCATGAACGACTGCATGAAAACCAGTGCTATGCCCACGGAGGCGTGGTGGGCGGACCTCTATCTCAACGAAGACGGAACGGCCCAGTTTCGGGATGTGTTAGGCTCGTACTACAATACCAGCCTGCTCGACGGAAACTGGTGGCTGGGCGCGGACAGCACCCTGCGGTTGACGGGAACGATGAATACCGGCGAGCCGCTGACCTTGGACGGTCGGATCGAAAGCACCGATTCTCTGGCGATCGAGACCCCTTACGGAGATACCTTCTACTTTGCCCCGGCAGAGCGGCCGGGCCCCGGCGGAGAGATGGGGATCGCGGACCTCTACGGAACGTGGCGCATGACCCACTATGAGGAGGACGGCCGGGAATACAGGCCCGGAGAGGAACATATCGCCTCTATGCTGTGCTTTGATCGCCTGTGGTCCGATCTGTTGGAGGGCTATGTGATGCGGGCGGACTGGTACCACGCCGCCGGGCTGGATACGGACACCCCGCAATACCGGTCAGAAAAGCATCTGCTGGCGGAGCAGATAGAGGAACCGCTGATGCCGGGGCTGCCCAATGAGACTTGGAGCGTGCGGCTGACCGACGAGGAGACTGGCGCGGCGTTTTTCGCCGCCCTGACGAACCGGAATAGCCTGCTTGTGCGGATACCTTATGAAAAGAACGGGGGCGAGGGGGGCCGTACCGTCACCTATATGCGCTCCAGCGGCTTCCTGCCGCCGGCCTTGGAGAACGCCATGACAGGGGAGCCGGAGAAATCGCTGATCTTCTACTGGCGGGACCCGCCCGCCGAGGTGACGGAGCCGCTGTCGGTGATCCCCATGAACGCATTGGAACCCAACGGGCAGAATAAGCTGCTGCTGGTGGGCCGATGGTACGAAACGGACATCCAATTCAGCGTTGGAACGCCGGTGCTGAATGATGACGGCACCCAACAAAGTTGGATCTCGGAGAAGGTGGTGTATGAGGGGAAAATCAAGATCAATGAGCCGCTGTTCTTCTCCCTCACCATTCCGGAGGATACGGCGCAGGTGTGCCTGTTTATGAAGCGGCCCTGGGATGTAAGCTGGTTCACCTGGCCCATTACGGATCAGACTCCGTTTTATGTCAGTGGAGACACCTTCCTGACGGGAGGGAGCTGAGGCCTCGTTTTACCTAAAAAAAACAGGCAATTTTATAAGATGTGATCAAAAGCGAATGCTGAAATCAAATACAACAACAGGAAAAGGAGAGTAGAATTATGGGACTGATCAAAGCGGCAATGGGCGCGGCTGGCGGCGTGTTGGCCGACCAGTGGAAGGAATACTTTTATTGCGAGGCCATCCCCTCTGACGTGCTGGCGGTCAAGGGCAAAAAGAAGGTCACGGGCCGTTCCAGCAACACCAAGGGCGATGACAATATCATCACCAACGGCAGCCTGATCGCCATTGCGGACGGACAGTGCATGCTCATCGTGGAGCAGGGCAAGGTGGTGGACGTCTGCGCCGAGCCCGGTGAGTACACCTACGATATGTCCACGGAGCCGAGCATCTTCTCCGGCGATCTGGGCGAGAGCGTAAAGAGCGTATTCCAAAATATCGGCAAGCGTTTCACCTTCGGCGGTGAGGCCCCCAAGGATCAGAGGGTCTACTACTTCAACACCAAGGAGCTGACGGGCAATAAGTACGGCACCCCCAGCCCCGTCCCCTTCCGGGTGGTGGACCAGCGGGCTGGCATCGACATTGACATCGGCATCCGCTGCTTCGGCGAGTACAGCATCCGGCTGAAGAACCCCCTGCTGTTCTACACCAACGTCTGCGGCAACGTCAGTGAGGACTACAAGACGGAAAATATCGCGGGTCAGATGAAAACGGAGCTGCTGACGGCTTTGCAGCCCGCTTTCGCCAAGATCAGCGAAATGGGCATCCGCTATTCCGCCCTTCCCGGCCATACTCTGGAGCTGGCTGACGCCCTCAACGAGCAGCTTTCCAGCAAGTGGCGGGATCTGCGCGGCATGGAGATCGTCTCCTTCGGCGTTTCCAGCGTGAAGGCCAATGAGGAAGACGAGCAGATGATCAAGGAGCTGCAGCGCAACGCGGCCTTTATGGACCCCACCCGCGCGGCGGCGCATCTCGTCGGCTCTCAGGGCGAGGCGATGAAGGCGGCGGCCGCCAACACCGGCGCCGGTCCCGCCATGGCCTTTATGGGCATGGGCGTGGCCGGACAGATGGGTGGCATGAACGCCCAGAACCTATTCCAGATGGGGCAGCAGCAGGCGGCGCAGCCCGCTCCCACACCTGCGGCGCAGGGCTGGACCTGCACCTGCGGTCAGGGCGGCATCACCGGTAACTTCTGCCCCAACTGCGGCAGCAAGAAGCCGGAGCCGAAGCCTGCCGGGGACAGCTGGCAGTGCGCCTGCGGCGCCACCGCCACCGGAAAATTCTGCCCGGAATGCGGCAAGCCCAAGCCCGCCGCCGCAGCGGACGGCTGGACCTGCACCTGCGGCGCGGTGAATAAGGGCAAGTTCTGTGCCGAGTGCGGCAAGCCCAAGCCTGCCGGAGTTCCTCAGTACAAGTGTGACAAGTGCGGCTGGGAGCCCGCCGACCCGCAGCATCCCCCCAAGTTCTGCCCTGAGTGCGGCGACCCCTTTGACGACGGGGATATCGTGTAATGAAACGGCGGATGATTTGGATTTTCCTGACGGGCGCGCTGGTAGGGATCGTCCTTTCGGGCCTGTATAAGCATTTTGTCACGGACCAGATCATGGATGGGGGCAACGGCATGGAGAATCCGGATCAAAACCTGTTCCTGCTGGACGGGGACGGTACTTATGTGGACAATTCCCTCCTCTGGCCAGTGCTGGAGGGAACATGGGAAAGTCCGGAGGACGGCTGGCAGGCGGTCATCAACGAAGAGGACGGCCTGACCCTCCGGTTGGACGGCGAGACCGTTCTGGAAACCCCGCTGGACTTCACCTACATCCCGCGTAAAAAGATACAGGACACAGGGCTGATGTTAGACAACCGTGTTCTCCAAAAGGCGGACGGCACGGAATGGGGGAAGATCCTGGACGTTTACCACTGTGCCGGGGCCGGCGAGGACAGCGGCAGACTGGAGCTGACGGTGGACTGGTCGGAAGCGGCGGACAAAGTGGTGGAGCTTCAAAAAGTTGAAGAATAAGAGCGAATAGCGGATTTTTTGGCGAATACCGTCCCCGGCCGCGGGAGCCACGGCCGGGGACAAGATCCCGGTTCCGGGTGGACAATGCAATGTGAGCCGTTACGGCGACTGAAAACAACAGGAGGAAGCTATTATGGGATTGTTTGATAAGAAATACTGCGACATCTGCGGCGAGTAGATCGGACTGTTGGGCAATCAGAAACTGGAAGACGGCAACCTCTGTAAGGACTGCGCGAAGCAGCTCTCTCCCTGATTCAGTGACCGCCGCCGCTCTACGGTGGAGGACATCAAGCGGCAGCTGGCCTACCGGGAGGAAAACCGGGGCAGGGCGTCCCAGTTCCGCACCACCCGCTCCTACGGCGAGGATTGTAAGGTCCTGCTGGACGAGGAGCATCGTTGGTTCACCGTTACCCGTGCCCGGGATCTGGCGGACGCCAACCCGGATATTCTGGACTGCACCGCGCTGACCGGCTGCCGCGTGGACATTGACGAGAGCCGCACGGAGCAGAAGCGGGAGGGACCGGACGGCAAGGAGGTCAGCTACAACCCGCCCCGCTACGAGTATTCCTATGACTTTGAAGTGATCATTTCCGTCAATAACCCCTACTTTGACGAAATGAAGTTCCGCCTGAACAACAGTTCTGTGTACATCGAGCCGCAGAACACCATGCAGCGGCCCATGATGGGGCAGCAGGGTATGATGGGCCAGCGTCCTATGGCGGGCCGTCCTCAGAGCGGCATGGCGGGTCAGCGGCCTATGATGAATCAGCCGGGCATGAACCAGCGTCCTATGGCAGGTCGGCCCCAGAGCGGCATGACACAGCGCCCCATGATGGGACAGATGAATTCTGTGGGCCGGATGAATACCATGGCTGCCGGCTTCGATCCGGAGAGCAATCGGGAATATCGCAAGTACCGCGAAATGGGCGACGAGATCCGAGCGGCGCTGCTTCAGGTGATGGAGACCGCCCGTGGCGGCGGCACAGTTCAGACAGCCCCCCTGTAGCAGGAGGCCCCCATGCAGCAGCAGGAGACCTTCGCTCCCGCTCCGGCAGCAGCCGGTCCGTGGACCTGCCCCGCCTGCGGCGGACAGAATGACGGAAAATTCTGCGAGTACTGCGGTGCGCCCAGAGGATAAGGGAAACAGATCGGAGAAAACGGCTCAACAGCGTCCGCCCGTCTACGGGCGGGCGCTGAACGGAAAATGAAGAAAGAAGGGTGAGAGCAAGCATGGCAGCACAGGTGACCAACTATCAATGCCCAAGCTGCACCGGCCCGCTGCATTTTGTGGGCGCATCCGGCAAGCTGGAGTGCGATTACTGCGGTAGTACCTATGATGTAGCAGAGATCGAGGCGCTTTACGCGGAAAAGGAGGAACAGGCCGCGGCGGCGCAGCAGTCGGCAGAAGAAAAAACGGCGGCGGAAAAGAAGGCAGCCGAGGAAGGCGGCTGGGAGTTGCCGGACCTCAGCGCCGACTGGGGCGCAGAGGGCGACGGCATGAAGGCTTACAGCTGCCCAAGCTGTGGTGCGGAGCTGATCTGTGACGCAAGCACGGCGGCTACCTCCTGCCCTTATTGTGGAAACCCAACGGTGGTGCCGGGGCAGTTTGCGGGAACGCTGAAGCCGGATTTCGTGATCCCCTTCAAACTCAGCCGCGAGGACGCTATCCGCGAACTCAAGAAGCATTACAGAGGCAAGGTGTTCCTTCCCAAGAGCTTTTCCAAGGAAAATCACTTACAGGAGATCCAGGGGGTCTATGTACCCTTCTGGCTGTTCAGCGGTGAGGCGGAGGGCAATGCCCACTATGAGTGTACCCGGTCCCACAAGCGCACCGAGGGTGAGTATGAGGTGATAAAGACGGAGCACTTTGACGTGTACCGTGCCGGAACGATGCCCTTTGAAAAGGTACCGGTGGACGCCTCGACTAAAATGCCGGATGATCACATGGATTCCATCGAGCCTTACAATTACGAAGAGCTGAAGCCCTTTTCCACGGCTTATCTGCCGGGCTTCCTGGCGGATAAGTTCGACGTGTCGGCGGACAAGAGCCGGGAACGGGCCGATGTCCGCTGTCTGGGCAGCTTGAAAAAGGCGCTGCAAGGCACCGTAACGGGATACGCGACCTGTTTCCCAAGGGGCGAACACGCAGACATCCAGCGGGGCAAGGTCCACTACGCACTGCTGCCGGTGTGGCTACTCAATACCAAGTGGCAAGGCAAGGATTTCCTCTTCGCCATGAACGGCCAGACCGGAAAGCTGGTAGGAGACCTGCCTGTGGACAAGGGGCGGTTCTGGGGGATGTTTGCCGCCATTGCCGTGCCGCTGTCCGTATTGAGTTCGGTCATCGTCCTGCTGATGCGATAAGGAGGGACGGACATGAAAAGAAAAGTCACAGCTTTGCTGACGGCGCTCCTGCTGACGCTGACTCTGTGCGTCCCCACTCTGGCGTGGACGGAATACGGCGCGATCTACGATGAGACCGACGCGCTGGACTCGGACGAATTGTCCGATCTGGGTCAGTACACCCTGGCCCAGCTGACGGAGGCGCTTCACCTTGACCTGCGGGTGGACATATTTACCAATGAGGATGTGAGCGAGGGTACCACCGCCGGAGATATCGCCACATATGTTTACAAAGATTCCGGCTACGGCTGGGGCGAGGAAAAGGACGGCATCTCGCTGACGCTGGTGATGGAGCCTCTGGCGGACGGTTCTTACACCCTGGCGGAGACCGACTGGTGCGTCTACGCGATGCTGAGCGAGACGCGGGGCGACGGGCAGGAACTCTCCGGCTTGGTGTATGACGCGGTGGAGCCCTATCTGAACAACGCGCAGTCCTGGACCGGTGAGGACATGGCTGCGAGCGCCGAGGCGCTCTGTCAGGCGGTGAACGCCATGGCGGCGACGGCGGCGGACTATCTCTCCGCAGACTTCCCAACGGAGGCGCAGCAGCCCGAGACCGTCCAGTCCGGCGAAGCTCCGGAGTTGGGCAGCACCGGCATGAACTATGTGTTCGATCTGCGGGGAATGCTCTCCGACGGGGAGCGGGAAGAACTGGAGGATCGGGCCGAGGATATCGCCCTCCGCCGCAGTTGCGGCATCTATACCCTTTTTGTGGAGGACTTTACAGCTTACGGCTATGGTGACGATCCCTATACCGCCCTGTATCAGATCTACCACGCCGAGGGTCTTGGCGTGGGCGAGGACCGGAACGGCGTCATCATCATGCTGAGCATGAAAGAGCGGGACTACGCCATGTTCGTCTACGGCGAATGGGCGGAGTATGCTTTTGACCGATACGGCGCGGAGCAGTTGGAGAATCGGTTTTTGTCCTACTTCAGCGACGGTGATTGGTATGGTGGCATATCCAATTACCTCACCGCCTGCGATGAGTTTTTGGAGCTGGCTGAGGCCGGAAAACCTGTGCGGTCCAGCCCCCTGCCGGCCATCGGCATTGCGGTGGCAGTCTCCTGCCTGATCGCGTTTCTGGTGTGCATGATCCTGAAGGGACAGATGAAGTCCGTGCGCAAGGGTGTTGATGCCAACGTGTATACCACGGCGGGCGGTGGATTGAAGCTGACAGACAGCTATGACCACTACACCCATACCACGGAGACCCGCCGTAAGATCGAGAGCGACTCCGGCGGCGGTGGCAGAAGCAGCGGAGGAACTGTAAGCCGCAGCGGCGGAGGAGGTCACGGCCGCAGCGGAAAATTCTGAGAAGGAGGCAGAATCATGAAGCGCTTGACTTTGCACCGGCTGGCGTCGGCGCTTCTCTGCCTGACGCTGGCTCTGAGCCTGACTGCCTGCGGAGGGAAAAAGAAACCGGCCCCGGCAACGGGAAACGGCGGCGTAAAGGAGACGATCTCCGACAGCAGGACCGATCAGACCGGTCAGGCCGATCCTGTGAAGCCTTCCGAACCGGAAGCGGAGGTGGACCCGAAGCTGGTGGAGGAATGTTTTGACAAACTGGGCTTTGATTTGGAATACGGCGGCTATCCCGGCGCGGCGGCCTACCTCGGCTGCCGGGAGAAGGGGGACACCTCCAAGCTGTCGGACTGGATGCTGGAAAACTGCCTTGACTTGACAACGGAAATGCCGGTCATGCTGACCATCCCCTCGGAGTGGGTCCTCGGTCCGGGGTACGGCAAGCTGTTCTGCGTCATTCCGCGGGGAGAGAACACCAGTCTTGCCGTGAACCACATCACATGGCAGTCTCAGGGCAACGGCCTGCATCCGGTGGCGGACGAAGTCCTCTACCGGGAGGAATATGCCCAGCCTGTTTTGCTGTTCGTCGATCCGGAGGAGCCGGATATGGAGGTCAACCTTGTTGCCGATGACGGCACGGTGGTGAACTGGTATCCGCAGGAGGATCTGTACGGCGATCTCATCCTGCCTGCCAGCGAGGAGGGCCGATTGCTGCTGTTCGACTTCTCCATCTACACGAACACCATCGCCATCGACCATCCCGAAGGCTGGGAGCCGTCCGGTGACGATTGGTGGTGGCCCCCTACGGATCTGGGGCTGGCCGATACCTCGTGGGATTGCGATGAGTGGACGCTGGAGCTGCATTACGGCGACTGTGACCCGGACTATGCGGGGCTGGCTAATCTGTACGAGTGCTATGACGACCGGATGGATCTGCGATTCTTCGGCGTATGGCTCATGGAGGATGACTGCCTGCGGCTGGATATGTCCGCCGGGGTGGGCAGCTCCCTCAGCGGCAGCTTCCCAGTGCTGATCTCCCCCTCCGGCGAGTATCTGTACTTCCAGCGCTCCCGCATCGGTGAGGGGATGCCCTTCCTGCGGAACGGCGAGGACTCCACTACCTTGAGCTTGCGCTACGGTTGATGAAACCTTTTATACGAAACAGACCCGGCAGCTGATTTTCAGCCGCCGGGTCCTTTTTATTGGCTATATGCGTGGAAATTTTCTGTGGGTATCAGAAAGCAACGTGCATGAACAGGGCCACGCAACAGAGAATGACTGCCAGAGGGACGTACACATACCGGCCCACATTGTACCAGAGATCGCCGCGTTTTTTCGTACTGCCAGTGTTGATGGCGTCCAGCAGGGCGTCCTTCTTCATCACGTAGAACCAGGAGACCGCGCCCAGTGTAGCGCCGATGGGGATGATATAAATGGACACCAGATCCATCCAGGGACCCCACTTGCTGATGGTCTCCATGCCGATGCCGAAGCCCAGGCACAGCGCGCCCAGCAGTACCAGGACGGTAACGCGGTTGAGCTTCGGGAACTTGTGCATCAGGGACTCCGCCACCACCTCAAACATATTCTGCAAAGAGCTGACGCCAGCGAAGATCATGGCCATATACAGGATGATGGCGAAGAGCTGACCCATGGGGATGTCCTGCAAGATGGTGGGCAGGGTCACGAACAGCAGGCTGGGACCGGCGCCCACGTCCAGACCGTAGGAGAAGCAGGCGGGGATAATAACCAGGGCGGCTACCACGGCGGCAATGGTGTCAAAGAGGGCCGTGTGCTGGGCCACGCCCACCACATCCTCGTCCTTGGAGAGGTACGCACCGTAAACGATCATGCCGCTGCCGGTGACGGACAGGGAGAAGAATGCCTGACCCATAGCCCAGATCCAGATCATGGGATTCGTCAGGGCCTCCCAGCGGGGGGTGAACATAAAGACATATCCCTCCGCAGCGCCGGGCAGAAGGGCCACCCGCACGGCCAGAATCAGGAAGATCACAAAGAAGACAGGCATCATGACCTTGTTGGTCTTTTCGATGCTGCGGGCGCCCAGAAACAGCGTCAGCAGCGTGCCCACCACCACAACGATATGATAGGGAATCACAGAGTAGGGGGTGGAGGAAAACGCGCCGAACCAGGCGGCGGTGTCTGTGGTCAGCAGTGTGCCCAGCAGGGAATCCACCAGAGCCTTGAGCACATAGGTGACGATGACGGCATAGCCGATGGCGATGCACAGGGAGCCAGCCAGAGGCAGCCAGCCCAGCAGACCGCCGACTTTACCGGCAGACTTGCTGCGGGTGTCCCAAGCGTTTTCGTAAGCGCCCAGCGTACCGGTGGCGGCACGGCGGCCCATGGCAAACTCCGCCGGAAGGCCCACATAACTGAAAATAAAAACAAACAGCAGATAAATCAGTAAAAATGCGCCGCCGCCGTTGCTGCCCATTTTGTTGGGGAAGCCCCAGACGTTGGCCATACCCACCGCCGAACCGACGGACGCAAGGATAAAGCCCCAGCGGCTCGCAAAGCTCTTGGTGTTTTTCTTGTGTTCCATGTTTTTCTCCCATCCAGCCGTAAAAAAACCGCACGGGATCGGGGCCCGTACTATCGGCTTCTATCTGATCCCGGACTTCCGGGGGAAACAAACCCCTCACAGGGAGGGCGCTTTACTATTTTAAAGCTTTGCTGACAAAAAGTCAAGGGAGGAACAATAGTTGTCCGCAGTAAAAAATACGCCGCGAGGGAAAAATGACTTCTGCTGAAAACAAAGCGCCCGCCTGCGTGGAAACGCAGGCGGGCGGGCGATGTATGGTCAGTGCAGGAGTTTTTCCAGATCGGTCTTCATGGTAACGGTGAACCGGGGCAGATCGTGGAGCCCCTTGGCCAGATCGGCACACTTGGGCGTGGTCATCAGAGTCACCGGGAACAATTCGTCCACAAGGGCCTTGGCATCCGGGTCGGAGCAGCCGAAGGGATAGGCGAAGCAGGTGACGCCGCCCAGCTCCTCTGCGATCCGGTCATGGCTCAACTGGATGTCATCCAGCACACGGGTCTGAAAATCCGCGTCGGACTCGTTGGGACGGCGCTCCACGCCGTTGGCCCCGCCGGACTCAAAATTGCCGCCGTCGCCGCCTAAGTTGTGGAGGCGGTAGCTGTGGGAGCCGATCTCTACCAGACCGGAGGCCGTCATTTCCCGCAGCTGGTTCCAGGTGCAGAAGTTGTCCGTAGGCAGATCCGGCATGAGGACGATGATGGAAATGCAGGCCTTTACGCCGTATTCCCGTAAAATGGGGTACACCAGATCGTAATTGCTGCGGTAGCCGTCATCAAAGGTGATGAGGATGGGCTTTTCCGGCAGGGCGTCCCCGGCGGCCAATTCCCGGGGCAGCACCGGCGTATAGCCCATCGCCAGAACGGTCTCCAAGTCGGCGCGGAACTTGCCGGGGGTCACGGTCATGTCATTGCAGTCCTGCCCGTCCGGGACCATGTGGTGATACATGAGGACCGGCAGCGGCTCCCGCACCGGCTGCGGTAATCGGTAAACGAATACGCTCAGGGCCGCGGACACCGCCAGCATTACCAGCGGCACGGCGGCGCGGAAAAATTTCTGCTTCATGCTTTCCATATACTTCCTTTTCATTGGATGCAGCCATTGCGGCCGTCCAATCAGTCAATGAATCCGCCGGTTATGTTCTTTTATTTTTGCCAGACTTTTCTGAAAAGATCCCCCTCAGAGGGCAAACGTCCCCTTCCAGCCGTCCGCCGTCTGGTACAGCAGGCCGGAGCGGGTATCCAGAAAGGCCCCGCCGCCGGGCATGGGTCCATATTCGCCATGATAAGCTCTGGCGCTGCTGTTCACCGTCTGCTGCTCCTTGGAGCGGTAGTTCCCCGGCACGAAAATGCGCTCGTTGGTGAAGGTGAAATGCAGGCCTGCCAGCAGTTCCGGGTCATACAGACCGGCCGCCGGTTCCACGCTTTCCACCGTGACCCGGTTCTGCACGAAGGAATTTTCGTACTTGCTGCCCGGCGTCACCTGATGGATGGTCACATCGCCCACGGCGTCCAGCCAGCTCTGAGCCAGTTCCTCCCGGTTCCGGCCATCCGCCGGAACGATCAATCTGTCCACCAGCGCGTTGAATTCCGCCTCATCGTACCACTTCCGCAGATAGGTAAACACAGTGTTGCCGTCATATGGGGCAGAGGAGGTGGAGGCCGCCATCAGCCATGCGGTTTCCCCTGGTTCCTCGCAGCGCACGATAGAGGAATTCTCCCACGCGGTAATGGTGCAGCGTCCGTCCGGGCTTTGCAGGGTGATGCTGCTGCCGGAGGGATCGCTGTCCGAGGCCGTGGCCCAGTAAAAGCTGCCGGAAAAGCCCTGCGCCCGGACAGCGCCGCTGCCGTCGGAAACGCCAACGGTATAGTCGCCGCCCCGGACGCCGTCGGCAGGTTCCAGACGCATCTGCACCGCTCCGCCGCCGGTCAGTGCGTCCATCACAGCCTGCGCCCGGTAGGCCGCCTGAGACGAGCGGGCGGAATGCTCCAGAAAGTAGTCGTAGGCCTCCCGCTGAGCGCCGTCAAAGGAGTGAGAACACCACGCCATGGTCTGCACCGCATCCAAATAAAGGCTCTGCTGCTCCGCTGTGCCCTCCTGCAAAATGACATCCAGCTTCTGGCATACGGTTTGCCGGTCCGTTTCGCTCATGGTGTTGAGCTGGGTCAGGAATTGGCCGCCCTTGCCGTCATAAAGCTGAAACAGCAGTTCCTCCGGCGCGGCATCCGACACGGAGGCCAAGCCCAGTTCCACCGCCCAGCGCTGCATCTCTGCCTCAAAGATCTCGGAGCCGGGGCCGGCGTCATTAATCATCTGTTCCTCAAGGAAGGTGTATTGACCGTTCCGCTCGATGAAAAACAGATAGTGGCAGTAGGGATAGTCCGGCATGAGCCAGCCGTCCTCATCCACATAGGCCCCGCCTGCCAGCATAACATTGGCGGGCTTTTGAGCGTGGTACTCGTAATTCAGGTCATAGGCGATGAGCGCTCCGGTGGGATAGGCCCGGCGCCACGATTCCGACAGATACTCCACCCGCCAGTTATCAAGATCGGCGCCGGAGTCGAATCCGCCGTTTTTGTAGTCCTGATAGGCTTTCTGTACGGTGGCCTTGGCTGCGGCCAGAACAGGCTCCGGTACATCGGGCGTTCCGACTACATGATCCGCTGTCTGGCTGTCCTTATCAGGCTTGTAGACCAGCAGTTCCCCATCCCGGTAGTAGAGATAGCGGGTGAAATCGGCGTCGGGCTGGGGATGCTCCGCCGTGGCCCACGCAGGCATGGACACAAAACCACGGACTGTCAGGCGGCGGTAGTTGAGATCCCAGCTGGCGTGATCCCAGTAGTTCATTTCCGGCCAGGCATCCTGCAAAAGAGCCTTGACGTCAGCTTCGTAATACCGGCCGTCCCGCAGGAAGAAGATCTGCCCGGAAACGCCGGAGGCGGCGCAGAGCTCCAGCGCACCGTCCCCATTCAGGTCGATGAGCTGGGCGTCCCCCTTGGCGTGGGCCAGCAGGTAGGGAGTACCGCTGTTGTCCAGATAGTAGTAATCCGTGACGGTGTCGATGTAGCCGCCCCGACCCGGCCCGCCGGTGAGATAGTCCGAATAGGACACCGTAAAGCCGCTGTGACCCAACAGATCGTGGAAGAAGAACAGCCGAACATCGTTGACATCATTCCAGCCGTCCAGCGCCGGGACGGTGAAAAATACGTCGGCCTCCCACTCCGCCATACCGTTCCGCCCGGCGGCTTCGGCCTGCATGACCGCCGCGTAGACGTTGCCGTCAGTGGAACGGTAGATCCGGACGGAGTGCGCATCATTGCCATCATCGCTGTCAATGATGAATCCGGCCCCCTGCTGGGCGCAGTCATCAGAATGGCGGGCAAGCGCCATTTTTTGCGGTTCATAAGCCCGCAGACCATCCAGGGGGATCGTCAGCCACGGTTCCTCCTCCGGGTAGGCAAAGGCGGAGGGAATGTCGCCGTCCACCAGCAGATGGGACACGAACCAATACTGTCCATCCCCCCGGTCCAGCAGAATGACGCACTCATTGGTTTCGCTGCCGTAGAAATAATCCTTCCAGTAAAGCCGGATATAGCTGCCCTCCCGCTCACCACTGGTAAAGGTGACGGAGCGGTAGTTGGTGTCGCCCTTGGTCAGATAGTAGGCGTCATAGTCCGGCAGGTAGTCAAACGCGTCCAGATCCACTTTGTTGGTCTGCGCCAGCGTCAGGCCGGTGTTTTCCAGCAGAAAGGCGTCCATAGCCGCCGTGGTCAACTTATAAGTAGGGCAGATCTGGCTGCCGTCCTCCGCTAACACGCCCAGCTGCTCCAGCTCCGCCTGACTGGGCGCTTCCCATGTACCGGCGCCGTTGTAGAACAGGTCAAACAGGTTGATGTCCTGAGGACCGGCATACAGGCAGGTGAGGAATTGGTTGTGGAGCGTGGGCTGTACGCCGCCAAATTCGTTGGTGGTCTGGCTGTTGAAGAACTGCGTGTTGAAAAAGGCCAGCTCCTCGCCGGTCAGGGGGCGGGAGGACAGCAGAGCGTCCGGTCGGGCGCAAAGCTGGTTGGAGCGGAACTGGAAGCCGCCGCCCGACTGGGGGGCCACCGTGACCTTGGCCCAGACCTCCTCCCCGGAATCGGCGGTATCCATGAGATAAACGCCGCACTGCTCTGGCTGATAGTAGAGGGCCACGGTATCGCCGCTCCGCTCCCCGGCATAGAAACAGACATCACCGAGGGCGTTGGTGTCTCCGTGGAAGTGGTAATAGGCGTCATAATTTGCAAGATAGGCAAAGCTGCCCATACTCAGCGCGTCGGTTTCTGCCAGGGGCAGATCGACCCAGCGCACCAGAACGTGATCCGCCTGCTCTGCGGTGATCTTGATGAGATCCACCTCCGGGTCATAGCCGTCATAGCAGGTGTCCACCAGCTCTTGCCGTTCTGCGGCGGAAATTGGCTGTTCCGGTGAAACGCTGTTGTAAAACAGGTGATACATATCGATCTTCATGGGATCGTCATAGACGGAGGTCAAAAACTGGACGGGACGGAGGCCGCAGTCATTCCCGGCAGAGTCCTGCCAGCGGTCAGCGGTGTTGAACGCTAGCGCGTACTCGGACAGCTCCTCGCCGGTCAGAGACCGCACGGAGGGCTTTGCCCCGGTGAAGGTGAGGGCACATACCAGCGCGGCGGCGGTCATCACCGCCAGCAGAGCAACGCCCACGGTGCGGCGGTTTTCCGCGATGCGGGTGACACGATCCTTCAATTCCCGCTTTCCCGCCGTCATGGTGGTGGCGGAGAGCATGGGGCTTTCCGGCCGTCCGGCCACGGGGATCAGCCGCAGCAGCGTTTGACCGTAAGGGATGCGCTCCGATTCTCCCAGCTGCCGCAGCGCGCCCTCGTCACAGGCCAGCTCGCAGTCCCGGCGGGAGACGATGGCGGCGATCCACACCAGCGGGTCGAACCAGTACACCGCCAGACACACGCACCGCAGCAGGCTCCACAGGGGGTCCAGATGGCGGGCGTGGGTGGTCTCGTGGATCAGAACATGCCGCAGGGTCTCCGGGGATTCCACGGCGGCGGGGGTCAGGTAGACGGCGGGGTGAAACAGGCCGAACAGACAGGGGGAGGGCAGCTCCGCCGTCAGATACACCGGATAGGGGCAGTTTTCCACCGGGTAGGGTCTCCGGTTCCGGCGGAGACGAAGCATGAAGCGGAGGTTCGCAAGCAGGAACCACGCCGCCATGACATACATCCCGGCGTGCCAGACGGCTTTCAGAACGGGGGTCAGAGGGATCTGACTTTTATACTCGATGGAATGGGTGACATTTTTCCCGTCGGTAAACGTCACGGTGCTGTCCTCTGTGGCGGTGTCCACCCGGAAGGACTGATAGGGGGCGGGGGTTTGGAAGACGCCCGGCGGGGCGGAGACAATGGTCTCTCGGTAGGGGGTCACATACAGGGCCGGGGCGGTGATCCGGGCCGTCACCGGCTCCGCCGCCGTCAGAACATTGTGCTCCATGGCGGGCAGGCTGACCGGCGCCAGCAGCCGCAGAGCTACCAGCCCCCACAGGGCGTACTGCACCCGGCGGGAGATGGTTTTTCGGAACAGCAGCCGCAAAAGCAGCAGGGCAAGGATCAGAACGGAAGAAGTCAACAGGATCTCTTTCATGGTTTTCCACCCGCTTTCTCCAAAATGGCGGACAGCTCCGCAATGTCATTCTCTGTCAGGGCGTTTTTTTCCACCATGGCGCTCATCAGCAGGCCCAGCCCGCCGATCTTATCCAAAAAGGTCTCGGTTTCTGATTCGATGGCGTCCTCCCGGTCCACGGCGGGGAAATACAGCTTGGCCCGACGGCCTTCCTCGTGGCGGACGGCCTCCTTGCCCTCCAGACGGGAGAGCATGGTGATGACCGTGTTTTTCGACCAGCCGGTGTCCTCCCGCAAGGCGGCGGTCAGTTCCGTGATGGTCATGGGAGAGGTCTGCCACAGGCGGTTCATCAGTTTCCATTCGCTGTTGGAGAGATCAATTTTCATAGCGCACCTCGCTTGGTATACAGCTGTCTACCTCTTACACCACCAGCGTAGCAAAAAGGTAGACAAATGTCAACCTTGATTTGGTTACAAAACGGATACGGAAAAATCGGCGGTTCCGCCGTTGACCGTGGCCGCTTTTTGCCGTAAAATAGAGGTCAGTTTGAGAAAACAGAGAGAATGGAGAACAGTATGACTGACTTTGAACAACGGTATGTGACCGCCCGGAAAGCGGTGATCGCCCGGGATCTGGCCCGGCTGAACCCCATGCAGCGTCAAGGGGCCATGACCACCGAGGGACCTCTCCTGCTGCTGGCGGGGGCGGGCAGCGGCAAGACCACGGTGCTGATCCAGCGGGTCTACAACCTGCTGACCTATGGCCGGGGCAGCGACAGCGATGAGGTGCCGGACTGGGCCACGGAGGAGGACCTCGCGTTTTTGGAGCAGTTTCCGGATCGGCCAGACGGAGACGAGGTTCGCCGGGTCCACCGGCTCTGTGCCGTGGACGCCCCCCGGCCATGGGAGATCATCGCCATCACCTTCACCAATAAGGCAGCGGGAGAATTGAAGGAGCGGCTGGCGGCCCGTCTTGGCCCCGCCGCCAACGATGTGTGGGCCTCCACGTTCCACTCCGCCTGCGTCCGCATCCTGCGGCGGGACATTGACCGCATTGGCTTTGACAAGGACTTCACCATCTACGATACCGATGACGCCAAGCGGGTCATCAAGGATATTCTGAAGGAGCAGAATCTGGACGAAAAGACCTTCCCCATCCGCAGCGTCCTCTCCGCCATCAGCGCCTCCAAGGACCGCTACGAGGGACCGGAGGTGTTCCGGAAGCGGGCGGAGGCAACAAACGATTGGAAAAATACCCGCATTGCCAAGATCTACGCCGCTTATCAGCAAAAGCTCAGCACCGCCAATGCCCTGGACTTTGACGACATCATCTACCACACCGTGACCCTGCTGCAGAAGGAGCCGGAGGTGCTGGACTACTACCAGAAGAAGTTCCGGTATGTGCTGGTGGACGAGTATCAGGACACCAACCACTTGCAGTACCTCCTGACCCAGCTGCTGGCCGGGGGATACCGGAACCTCTGCGTGGTGGGCGACGATGACCAGTCTATCTACCGTTTCCGGGGCGCCAACATCGAAAACATCCTGAACTTTGAAAAGCAGTACAAGGACGCCCGGGTCATCCGCCTGGAGCAGAACTACCGCTCCACCCAGCACATTCTGGATGCCGCCAACGCCGTCATCAAGAACAATGAGGGCCGCAAGGGCAAGACCCTCTGGACGGACAACGGCAGCGGCGACGTGGTGACGGTAAAGACCAATTTTAACGAGGGGGACGAGGCGAACTTTGTGGCCGGGGACATCCTCATGGGGGTCAACCGGGGACGGAACTTCCGGGATACCGCCATTCTCTACCGGATGAACGCCCAGTCCAACGCACTGGAATACGCCCTGAAGCGCAACGCCATCCCCTATAAAGTTGTAGGCGGCATGAAGTTCTTCGACCGGGCGGAGGTCAAGGATATGCTGGCTTACCTGTGCGTGCTGAATAACCCCATGGACGATCTACGGCTCCGCCGCATCATCAATACGCCCGCAAGGGGCATCGGCGCGACCACAATGGACAAGGTGGCGGAGCTGGCGGCAGAGCAGGGTGCGTCCCTCTACGAGGTCATCCGCAACGCGGATCTGTTCCCCACCCTGAAAACCGCCGCAGGCAAGCTGACAAAGTTCGCCGATTTGATCGACGGCCTGCGCCGTGCCGGAGGGACGCTGGCCCTGCCGGAATTTTACGATGAAGTCCTGAACCAGACCGGCTACGTCCGGGCGCTGGAAGAGAAAAAGGACATGGAGAGCCGGGGCCGCATCGAAAACGTGCAGGAATTGAAGTCCAACATTCTGGGCTTTTTGGAGCAGGACCCGGAGGACGCCACCCTGTCCGGGTTCCTGAACGAGATCGCCCTGTACACGGATCTGGACAGTGTGGAGGCGGATGACAACTGTGTGACCATGATGACCATTCACTCTGCCAAGGGCTTGGAATTCCCGGTGGTGTATGTGGTGGGCATGGAGGAGGGGATCTTCCCCGGCACGGCTTCCATGTATGACGAGGAAGAGCTGGAGGAAGAACGGCGGCTGTGCTATGTGGCCATGACCCGGGCCCGGGAAAAGCTGGTGATGACCAACGCCCGCCAGCGGATGCTCTACGGCCGCACCAGCGCTAACAAGTCCAGTCGCTTTTTAGATGAGATCCCGGCGGAGGATATGCGCTGGGAGAGCAAGCCGGAACCGAAATTCGGCACCTATGACGAGGACGGCTTCGGCGGCAGCCGCTGGGGCGATGATTTTGGCGGAGGTTCTTTTGGCGGCAGTTCTTACAGCGGAAGCTCGAGCCGTTCCGGCGGTTATGTCAGCGGCGGCGTCCATACCTACAAGAGCACCAAACCCGCGGCCCAGACCCTCCGCACCAGCAGCCGGGGCAGTACCCCTGCCGCACCGTCGGTGGGACTGATCCAGCTCAGTCAGGGAGACCAGGTGGAGCACACCGCTTTCGGCAAGGGCACTGTGGTGTCGGTAAAGCCTATGGGCGGCGACGCCCTGGCGGAGGTAGCCTTCGAGGGCGGTACGAAGAAGCTGATGCTGAAGGCTGCCGGAAAGCATCTGAAAAAACTGTAAAACCGTCTGTAAAGCAGATTTTTCTGCCAAATAGTTCAAAAACCGTCCCCGGAGGCTTCCGAGCCTCCGGGGACGGTTCGTATATCGCTTAAGTTTTGGACTGCTTGGCGGGGAGACGGCCATAGATCCGGGTCATCTCACGGATGCCGCTGATCAAATCCACCGTCAGTTCACCGGGAAGGAGCCGCCACTGCCAGTTGTCCCGGCCTGTGCCGGGGGTGTTGATCCGGCTGCCTTCGCCAAGCTCCAGCCAGTCCTGCATCTGGGCCACGAACAGGGACGCGGGGGAGGTCATGCCGCCCCGGAGCACGCCCCGGTTGAAGCCCTCCCGCTCATTGAGCCCCAGATACTGCACGGCAAAGTCGATCTCCTCCGGCTCTGCCTCTTGACGCCACAGGGCCAGCGGGGCGTTGTCATGAGTCCCGGCATAGCACACGCAGTTCTCTACGCAGTTATGGGGGAGATAGGCGCTGTCCGCTGTGGGGGAAAAGGCAAATTCCAGAACCCGCATCCCCGGCAGACCGGAATCTGCCAGCAGCTTCGTCACGTCGGGAGAAGGCTCACCCAGATCTTCTGCGATGAAGCGGATGCCGTGGAACCAGCCGGTGAGGACGTTCAGCAGATCCAGCCCCGGCCCCTTGACCCAGCGGCCGGTTTTGGCGGTCGGAGAACCGTAGGGCACCGCCCAATAGCTGGCGAAGCCCCGGAAATGGTCAATGCGGATCACGTCATACAGTCTGGCGGCGCCGTCCATCCGGCGGATCCACCAGCCGAAGCCGTCCCGCTTCATGGCGTCATAATCGTAGAGCGGATTGCCCCAAAGCTGGCCGTCCTTGGAGAAGTAGTCCGGCGGAACACCGGCCACCTCTGTGGGAACGCCCCGGCTGTCCAGACGGAACATGGATCGTTCCGCCCAGACGTCAGCGGAGTCCATGGCCACATAAATAGGCAGGTCGCCGATGATACCGATGCCAAGGCTGTTGATATAGGACTTCAAGGCGGTCCACTGGCGGAAGAACAGAAATTGGATATAGGTGAACAGTTCCACCTCCTCCCGCAGCAGCTCCCGGTACCGGGCCAGAGCCGCAGGATCGTGGAGCCGGACAGCCTCATCGGGCCATTCCTGCCAGGACTTCATGCCGAAATGCCGCTTGAGGGCCATGAACAGGGCGTAGTCCGGCAGCCAGGAGGCGTTTTTCTCTGTAAAGCCCGCCACCGCGCCGCTATCCCGCATCCAGCCTCGTTCCGCCGCCTTTTTCAGCAGGTCCAGACGGTTTTCATAGAGCTTGCCGTAGTCCACATGACGGGGATCTTCTCCCCAGTCCCGGTCACAGACCTCCTGCTCCGTCAGAAGCCCATCCTCAATCAGCAGATCCAAATCAATGAGATAGGGATTGCCCGCATAGGAGGAAAAACTCTGGTAGGGGGAATCGCCGTAGCTGGTGGGACCGAGGGGGAGCATCTGCCAGTACCGCTGACCGGCGGCGTGGAGCAGATCGGCAAAGTCATAAGCCGCGAGGCCCATAGTGCCGATACCGTAGGGGGAGGGCAGAGAAAACAGGGGCAGCAGAATACCGGAGGAACGTTCCATAGGATCAGCCTTTCCCGGCGTCGGAGACGCCTGTATACACAAATTTTCCCTTATTGTAAAGCTTTTTGTAAAAATTGTCAAAGGGAGGACCGGACGCCTTGACGGATACGGCATTCTGGTATAAAATCGGCAAAAAAGAGGGCGGCGCCGAAGCCTCTTGACAGCGGCGCTGAATCCTGAAGAAACCGAGTGCGGCGGATGGAAAGGGGAACGATCTATGAGAATCGTAGTCAAGGTGGGGACTTCCACACTGGCCTATGCCACCGGGCGGCTGAATATTCAGCGGGTGGAGCGGATGTGCAGAGTGCTCAGTGACCTGAAAAACGCGGGCCACGAGATCATTCTGGTGTCCTCCGGCGCTATTGCCATGGGCTTCGGCAAGCTGAACCTCCGGGAGCGGCCCCACGATATGCCAACCAAGCAGGCGTCGGCGGCGGTGGGACAGTGCGAGCTGATGTATGTGTATGACAAGCTGTTCACCGAATACAATCATACGGTGGCCCAGCTTCTGATCACCGCGCCGGACATCGCCGACGGCGGCAGCCGGAAGGAGAACTTCCACAACACCCTGGACCGCCTGTTGGAGCTGGGGGCCTTGCCCATCATCAACGAGAATGACACGATTTCCACGGAGGAGATCGCCGTGGGCGATAATGATACCCTTTCCGCTGTGGTGGCCGCCACAACGAGAGCGGAGCTGCTGATCCTCCTGTCGGATATTGACGGTCTGTATGACAGCGATCCCCATAAGAATCCGGATGCGAAACTGATCCATGAAGTGTCGGAGATCGACGGGAAAATCCTCTCTCTGGCGGGGGGCAGCGGCTCCGAACTGGGCACCGGCGGCATGGTGACGAAGCTCCATGCAGCGCAGATCGCCACGGAGGCAGGCTGCGAAATGGTGATCGCCAACGGCTGGAACCCGGATCTGCTGTACGGCATCGTAGAGGGAGAACCCATCGGCACCCGATTTTTGGCAAAGAAGGTGAGCAAATGACTACGTTGGATATCATTCGGAAAACGAAAGCCGCTTGGAGCGCCCTCCGGGACGCGGACGCGGAGACGAAAAACCGCTTCCTGACCGCCATGGCGGACAGCCTCGTGGAACACACGGCGGAGATCCTGACCTGCAACGAAACGGATCTGGAAGCAGCCCGGGGCCGCATTTCCGATGTGATGCTGGACCGGCTGCGGCTGGATGAGAGCCGCATCGCTGCTATGGCGGAGGGTATCCGGGCCACGGTGAAGCTGCCGGATCACACCGGGCGGATTTTGTCGGAAACACACCACGCCAACGGTATGACCATCTATAAAAAGCAGGTGCCCTTGGGACTGGTGGCGATCATTTACGAGAGCCGCCCCAATGTCACCTCCGATGCGGCGGCACTGACAGTGAAAAGCGGCAACGTCTGCGTTCTCCGCAGCGGGAAAGAGGCCGTCCGCACCTCCACCGCCATCGTAAAGGCGCTGAAGCAGGGAATTTCCGCCGTGGGCGGCGACCCGGACATCGTGAATATTCTGGAGGATACCAGTCATGAGAGCGCCCGCGTTCTGATGACGGCGGACGGGCTGGTGGATCTGCTGATCCCCCGGGGCGGGGCGGGACTGATCCGGGCCTGCGTGGAGCAGGCGACGGTGCCCTGCATCCAGACCGGCACCGGTATCTGCCATGTGTATGTGGACGAATACGCCGATTTGGACAAGGCGGTGAAGATCATTGTTAACGCCAAAACCAGCCGCCCCTCCGTGTGCAACGCCGAGGAGGTGTGTCTGGTCCACAGAGCCGTGGCGGAGCGGTTTCTGCCCATGCTGCGGAAGGCACTGGTAGAGGATCGGACAGCCGCGGGGCAGATCCCCGTGGAGCTGCGGCTGGACCCACGGGCTGCCGCCGTGATTCCCGGAACGCCGGCTGGCCCGGCGGATTTCGACACGGAATTTTTGGACTATATTCTGGCTGTCAGAGTGGTGGACAGCGTGGACGAGGCAATCGAGCACATTCAGGCCCACTCCACCCACCACAGCGAGGCCATCGTGACGGAGAATGACGTCAACGCGGAGAAATTTGTCAACGGAGTGGACAGCGCGGCGGTGTACGTCAACGTCTCCACCCGGTTCACTGACGGCGGAGAGTTCGGTCTCGGCTGCGAGATGGGCATTTCCACCCAGAAGCTCCATGCCCGCGGCCCGATGGGGCTGGACGAACTGAGCACCTATCAATACATCATTCGGGGCAGCGGACAGACCCGGTAAGGAGAGGCGTATGGCATATCAGTATGAGGCCGGTTTTATCGGCGCTGGAAATATGGGCGGCGCTCTGGCGCGGGCAGCGGTGAAGACCGTGGGCGGGGCGGCGGTGGCCGTGGCTTGCTCCACGGCGGAGCACTCCGCAAAGGCGGCGGCATCCATCGGCTGCGCTGCGGAGACGGCAGAAGCGATCCTGCGGGAGAGCCGATTCGTGTTTTGGGGAGTGAAGCCCCAGATGTTTGCCGGTGTGACGGCAAAGCTGGCGGAGGACATTGCGGCGTCTGACGCTGTTTTTGTCTCCATGCTGGCGGGCGTCAGTCTGGACCGCTTGGCGGAGATGCTGGGCGGAGAGAAGAAGATCATCCGCATCATGCCAAACACCCCCAGCGCCGTGGGACAGGGGCTGATGCTGGTGTCGGCAAATGACCGTGTAACGGCGGAGGAACTGGCGGTCTTCAAAGCTCTGATGGCAGAATCCGGCTTGCTGGATGACCTTCCGGAGCAACTGATCGACGCGGCCAGCGCCGTGTCCGGCTGTGGCCCCGCCTATGCCTATGTGTTTGTGGAGGCATTGGCAGACGGGGCGGTGAAGTGCGGTGTGCCCCGTGCCAAGGCTATGCGGTACGCCGCCCAGATGCTTCTGGGCAGCGCGTCCCTGCTGCTTGAAACGGGAGAGCACCCCGGCGCTTTGAAGGACGCCGTGTGCAGTCCCGGCGGCAGTACCATCGCCGGTGTGGCGGCGCTGGAAGATCGGAGATTCCGTGGGGCGGCGATCGCCGCTGTGGAAGCGGCCTATCGCCGAACAAAAGAATTAGGATAAAAAATTCCGGGTGCACTGCACCCGGAAATTTTTTGACCTTCATTCAATTAGCCGTTCCAGGAACACAAAAGTTGGAGGCCCATAGCGATGATCCACATATACGCGCAGGTCTTGGGAATCATCAGCAGGCCCACCTTGGGTTTCGTTTTGCTGAACAGCGTGACGGGCAGATAGCAGCCGAAGGAGATCAGGATGGCCGCCACCATTTTCGTCATGTGATACCCGCCGGCGTTCCCGGAAATGGCGTACAGGATCATGACGCCGATGCCGGTGACGGCGAATACACCGTTCCGGAGGATGGACAGCTTCAGATTGCCCTCGTCTGTGCACCAGTTGTTCTGGGGCAGCAGGCACACGGCGATCCGGATGATGGCGGAGGCCCAGATCATCACCTCCACCGCCGCAGGAGCGGCGAAGCCCGGGAAGGTGAGCTTCCAGATGAACAGCAAGATCACATAGAACGCCGTCATCGTGATGGAGGAGATCTGCAGGCCGGTGCCCATCAGATGCTTGATCTTGGGGGTGCTTCCACGGAACGCCCGGAAGATCCGGGGAACGAGGTGGAAGGCGTCGCCGCCGCAGAGGGTCAGGGTCAGGATGCCGTAGAGAACAAACAGGGGGCGGCCTTGCGCCATGGCGAAAAATACGATGCCTGCTACGAGGTCGAACAACAGATATATCGCATCAAATATGGCCTCCATAATATCGGGCATTTTGGGCTGATAGGTTTTGTGATCCATGTTTTTATCCTTTCTGTTTGATGCATGCTTCTGCATTGCTGCATACCTGTTGGAATACGCGCTTACAAACGGCGATGTCCTCCGGCGTCAGGCCCCGGAGCATCTGTTCCGCGAACTGCCGCTGGGCCAGAAGCCCGTCCCGGACGATCTTATTTGCCGGTTCCAGCAGATCAAGCTCAATGTGCTTTTTGTTTACCGGGTCTGTCTTTTTTGCGATAAAGCCCCTGTCCTCAAGAGTTTTCAGTGAGGTGGACACGTGGGACTTGGTGGATTTCCGGACCCTGACGATATCTGCCGCCGTGCGATACTGGGGATTGTTGTGCAAAAACATCAGAATATCATATTCCAGATGCTTGAGCTGATATTTCTCGCACACGGATGACATCAGAATCTCATAATACCGCGTAATGGTTTTATGCTGATCCCAAAAGTGCATAGGTTCTCCTCCCATTAACGTTCTATTTAGAACGATTATACAGAGGGGAACCTCAATTGTCAAGAACAAAATTTTGGCAAAAAAACGGTGCACCGCAGACTGCCCGTATGGGCGGGCGGCAGCCTATTCCTCCCGGCCAGCCACCATATTGATTCTGCCGACAGGCTGCGGTCAAAACGAAAACCCCCGGCAGGCATCGTAAATACGATCGCCTGTCGGGGGTTCTGCGGGGTCAGCCGTTTCTCTCAGAGGAGAGGAGCGGCTGACCGCCGCGGATTTTTTTCGGTGGATGATCCGTTGGGATCAATAGCACTTGCGGTAGATGGCCTCTTCGCTCTCCAGATCGAAGGGATAGTAAGCGTTGGTCATCAGGCGCTGCTGGTTGGTCTCTACGGACTGGGGGAAGATCTTGAAGTCAGCCTCGGTGAAGCCGCAGTCACGCAGGGGACGCAGAGGCAGGATGCGCTGCAGCAGAGCGTTCATCTCGGGGATGGCGTCCTTGACCTCGCAGCCCAGGATGCGGGCCACCAGCTCCTTGAACTTCATGATCTCGCCGTCGGGCTTGTTGGCGTCATAGTAGTCCATGATGGCGCCAAAGAGCATGTAGTTGGACTCGCCGTGAGGAACATGATAGGTGCCGCCCAGGGGGAAGCTCATGCCGTGGACAGGGCCGCAGCCAGCCTTCAGGAAGGCAATGCCGGCGTAGAAGGAGGCAGTGACGAACTCATCCAGATACTCAAAGCGGGCGTCCTGACCCTTCTCGTCGATGAGCTTGAAGCCCTTGAGGATCATGTCCATGGCCTTCTCGCTGAACAGCTCGGAGGTCATGGTCTTGCGGTGGGGGCTCAGGAAGGACTCGGTGGCGTGGACCAGCGCGTCGATGGCGGAGCAGGCGAAGGGCTTGTAGGGCAGGGTCTTGAGCAGGTCGGGGATCAGGCACACCTTGTTGGGGATGATGTCATCGGACACCAGGCCCAGCTTGGTTTCGCCGCCGGTGAGCACGCCGTCCTTCTCGTCCTTGACGATGGCCACGGAGATGTTGGTGCACTCAGAGCCGGTGCCGCAGGTGGTGGGGATGGCGATGACGTCCTTCTCGTGGACCACGGGGAAGCGCTTGAAGTACAGGTTGTGGACGGTGTCGGGACGCTTGCAGCCCAGCAGCTTGCACAGGTCCATGATGGCGCCGCCGCCCACGGCGATGACGCGGTCATAGCTGTCGTAGGGGATGGCGTCGTACATGACCTGGATCATTTCCTCGCTGGGCTCGCCGGCACCGAACTTCTCCTGGAATACATAATGGCACTTGAGGCCCAGATCCTTCATGAAGGGGGTATAGATGAACTCGTTGGTCAGCACCACGTCCCGCTCGTTCAGCTTGAACTCCTCCGCCATCTGGGCGAAGGTCTGGAACTTGTACACTGTGGGAGCGAAAATAATCTCCCGCTTGTCAGCCATCAGGGAAGCGGAAAAAGCATCCATGATTCTTGTCTCCTTTTCAAAATGATATATGGCGATACAGGCAGGGCCCCTGAGGGACCCCGCCGGGTATCTGAACTTATTTGCGGGCGATGGCCTTCTTGACGGCGGCCACGATGTTGGCGGCGCGGAGGCCGTACTCGTCCATCAGGAAGTCCTGGGGACCCACCTGACCGAACTGGTCCTGCACGCCCACAAATTCCTGTACGGTGGGGGCGTTCCTGGACAGGCAGTTGGCCACAACAGAACCCAGGCCGCAGGTGACGTTGTGGTTCTCGGCGGTGACGATGGCACCGGTCTCCTTGGCGGCCTTGACCACCAGCTCCTCGTCCAGGGGCTTCCAGGTGAACATGTCGATGACCCGGACAGAGATGCCCTCTGCCTGCAGAGCCTCATAGGCCTTCAGGGACTCGTCCACCATGATGCCGGAGGTGATGATGGTGGCCACGTCCTTGTCGCTCTCGTGGAGCACAACGCCCTTGCCGATGGGGAACTCGGAACCGTCCTCATAGACCTTGACGATGCCCTTGCGGACAAAGCGGGTATAGGTCACGCCGGAAGTGATGCCGGGCAGCTGACGGGTGATGCACTCCAGCTGGGCATAGTCGGCGGGATCCAGCACCACGGTCTCGGGGATGCTCAGGTACATAGCGGCATCCTCCAGAGGCATATGGGTGCCGCCGTTGAAGGCAGCGGTCACACCGGCGTCGGAGCCCAGCACGTGGACGGGCAGACCGGCATAAGCGGCGGACATATAGATCTGGTCATAGCAGCGGCGGGAGGAGAAGGTACCGAAGGAATGGAAGAACACCTTTTTGCCGGCGGCAGCGAGACCCGCAGCCACGCCGGCGCCGTTGGCCTCGGCAATACCGGCCTCAAAAGCGCGGTCAGGATAGTTCTTCCTCAGCATCTTGGTGTTGATGCAGCCCATCAGATCACAGTCCACATAGACGATGGACTTGTCCTCGGCCATCATTTCGTTCAGAGTCAGGGCCAGCGCGTCGCGGCAGGCGCGGGAGTCCTTTTCATGCTTACCAATTACTTTCACACTCATTACTCGCACCCTCCTTTAAGCGTTCTTGACAGCTTCCAAGGCCTTCTCGGAAGCGGCGATGGCCTCGGCCCACTGCTCCTCGTTGGGCTGAGAGGAGTGGTCATGCTTGGGCTCGGCAAAGGTAGCGCCCTTGCCCTTGCAGGTATCCAGCACGATGCAGCTGGGAACGCCCTTCTTGGCGTATGCGTTCTGAATGGCGTCATAGATCGCCTGAACGTCATGGCCGTCGATCTCCTGCGTGTACAGGCCGAAGGACTCCGCCTTCTTGGCCAGATCGCCGTGAGCCAGAATGTCATCGGTGGGGCCGTCCAGCTGATAGCCGTTTTTATCGATGAAATAGATCAGGTTGTCCAGCTTGTGGGCATAGGCGAACTGGAAGGACTCCCAGACCTGGCCCTCGTCCGCCTCACCGTCGCCGATGACGCAGAAGACGTGGTTGGTGCGGCCGTCGATCTTGTTGCCCAGAGCGGCGCCGGCAGCGGTGGAAGCGCCCTGGCCCAGAGAGCCGGTGGTCAGATCCACGCCGGGAGTCAGCTTGCGGTCAGTGTGGCTGGGGAACTTGGTGTGGGGCTGGTTCAGGGTGTAGGCCTCCTCCATGGGATAGAAGCCCATGAGACCGAAGGTGGCATAAGCCACGGGTCCGGCGTGGCCCTTACTGAGCACCAGCCAGTCGCGATCCTCCCAGCGGGGGTTCTTGGGATCGAACTTCATGACCTCACCGTACAAAACGGCCATCAGGTCTGCTAGATCCATGGAACCGCCCACGTGACCGAAGCCCCGGGAGTGGATGACCTTCAGGGTCTCCAGCCGGATCTCAGCCGCCAGAACTTTGCACTTTTTTTCGTTCATGGGGTGTTTCTTCCTTTCCTTCACTTAAATTGCACGCCGCGCGGAAACCTGCGCCGCATAGGTTCGACAGGGGGACAGGTCGCTGAGAAGTGAGAATGCAATGTGTGTGCGCCAACAGAAAAAGCAAAACGATTACTTCGCTTTCAGAATACCACAAATTCCAAAACATGAAAAGGGGGGTTATCAAAGGTTTTTGAAAATTCGTCCCGCCGGTGGTGCCGTGGGGCGAACCTGAAGAAGCGTGTATCGGCGGATTTCCCAATGTCTGCACAAAAATATGGTGGTTTTGACCAAAAATCAACCCTGACATTTTCTATATTTTACCCCATCCTCCTATACGGAGTCAATATGAGTTTGAATTTTCACAAGAATAACTTCCGGAGATAGGAAGGTACACAGGCGCAGGGGGGAGTGACTCTCCAGAGAAAGGAAAACCATGGAAAGCAGCACTTCAAGGTTTTCCTCGATTTTCCAGAAACACCTACGGGCGGCAAGGCTTGCGGCGGAAGGCCCTGCATCGTTCTGTAATTGACAAGCCCCGGCAAATTCGCTATTCTATATGGGACGGCATACGCCTCCGGCCGGCTTTGGCGGGTGGGGAAAGCGTTTGCGCAGAATGCGCCGCACCGGCGGCGGGAAAGGCAGAGTCAGATGAAGAACGTCACGCTGAAGGACGTGGCCCGAGCGGCGGGCGTCTCTTATTCCACAGTCTCTCGCTCTCTGTCAGGCAGCCCACAGATCGGGCGGGAGACCCGGGAGCGGATCCTGCGCCTGTGCGACGAGATGGGCTACACCAAAAACTATGTGGCCCGCTCCATGGTCATGCGGAGGACGGAGCTGATCGGTCTGGTAGTGCCTTCTATTGACAATCAGTTCATGGCAGAGCTGGCGTACCACGCGGAGATGAGCGCCCGGGCGCGGGGCTACAATCTCATGCTGTGCAACTCCGGGCCGGATCTGCGGCAGGAGAAGGCGGTGGTAAAGCTGCTGGTGGGCCGCCAGGTGGACGGGATGCTGATCGTCCCCCAGGAGCACCGGAGCTGTGAGGAGCTCCGGGTCTACACGGAGCAGGTGCCCACGGTCTTCCTCAGCGAGGATCTGCGGGACGAACCCCTCAGCTGTGTGACCACGGACAATACCGGGGCCACCTACCTGGCCATGGAATACCTGCGGAGCCTGGGGCACCGGGAGATCCTGTACTTCGGCCGCAGGCACACCGTCACCCACCAGCTGCGGGCAGAGGGCTACCTGCGGGCCTGCCGGGACATGGGGCTGACACCGCGGATTGTGGACAGCAGCTTTCCCCGCTCCTCAGTGGCCGGCGGCTATGAGCTGGCCCGGGAGCTGTTTACCAAGCCCCTGGACTATACGGCCATCCTGGCCTCCACGGACTCCAACGCCCTGGGGATTCTGCGGGCGGCGGACGAGCTTGGGATCAGGGTGCCGGAGCAGCTGAGTCTGATGGGATTTGACAACATCGCATCTGCCGCCATGCCGCGGATCGACCTGACTACGGTGGAGCAGTCCAAGCGGGAGATGGCCCTTCAGGCGGTGGAGATTCTGTTGGATAAGATCGAGCGGGGCACCCAGGGCTACGTCCATCAGATCCTGATGCCCAGTCTGGTGAAGCGCAGCTCCTGCAGGGCGTTGACATGAGAGACGTCTGCCGTTCTGCGGCGCGGCGCACTGCTTGACGGATAAGAAGAGGCGATCAGCTATGAAAGAGTATCTCTACGACCCCCACACCCACACGGCGGAGACCAGCAAATGCGGCCATCTGCCGGCGGCGGAGGTGGTGGATCGCTATGCTAGGCACGGATTTTCCGGCCTGGTGGTGACGGATCATCTCCACCCGGAGTACTTGTCCCGGATTGACACGGACCACAACTGGGACCATGTGATCGACCACTATCTTGCCGGCTACCGGGCCTCCAAGGCCCGGGGAGACGAACTGGGGCTGGATGTGATCCTGGGGGCGGAGCTGCGCTTCCCGGAGAACGACAACGACTATCTGGTCTATGGCATTGACGAGACGTGGCTGCGGGCGAACCCATATCTGTGCTGCATGAGCGCCCGGGAGTTCTACCGGAAATTCCACGACCAAGTACTGATCGTCCACGCCCACCCTTACCGCGACGGCAATACCACGGTATTTGAAGATGCTGTCCACGGCACGGAGATCCTCAACGCCCATCCCCGCCATGAAAACCATAACGACCGGGCCCTGGAGCTGGCGAAGCGCCACCCGGAGTATCTGCGCTTGGCAGGGTCTGACACCCACGAGGATGGTGACGAGTGCCGGGCTGGCGTCCTCCTGCCGGAGCGGGTGCGGGATTCCTTTGCCTACCGGCGCATGATCGAAGGGCGGTGCTTCCGCCTCTGGTCGCCCGTCTTTACGGAGCTGGCGGCGGCGGATGAGGCTCTGCGCCGGGCAGAACCTGCGGAATAACAGCTTGTCCGCGCCGCGGAGCCGAACAGAAAAGCGCTGCCTTTGGCGGCGCTTTCTTGCTTGACAGCGGGGAGCGGAGCCGGATATAATGGAAAAAACAGGAGGTGATGGGATGCGAAAGAGCATTGTGGTGCTGATCGTTGCGGTGCTGGCAGTGGCGGCCGGAGCGGTGGTGCTGTCCCTGTCGGCTCCCGTGTTGGACGAGGAGGTGGAGTACCGGCTCACCTCGCTCTATTACCGGGGACAGGAGATCTCGTCCCAGGTGGACGGGGACGAGGTGCTGGATCTGCTGGAGGGCGCCTCCCGCGGTCTGATTTCCCGGGGCGGACTCCCGGCGCATTCCTTCCGGGATATGGTGGAGGTGAACGTCGTCGGCGGAGAGGAGGCCCTGCACGTGGTACTCTCCATGGAGGACGGGCTCTTCGCCGTCTATCAGGATCCGGATTGGAGTTATGCCATTCGGGAGGGTGAGGCGCTGGCCGCCGCGGTGGAGGCGCTGCTGCCCGCATGAGAGGACCGTAAGACAACCTGAAAGCACCCCGCGGCCGTCGGCCGCAGGGTGCTTTTTCCTGTTTCGGGTTCAAACCTTGGCGGGCTGCATCTGTGACATCTGGCGCAGTACATACAGTTGAATGGGGACAGCCGCCGCCAGAGTGAGAAGATCGGAGACGGACTGGGCCATCTGGACGCCCAGAAGTCCCAACGGGGACAGGGAGAGAAGCCACACCAGGGGAATGAAGAAAATGCCCTGCCGGGCCATGGCGACAAAGGTGGCGGGAACGGTCCGCCCAATGGTCTGGAGCATCATGTTGCTCATGGTGATCCACGCCTGGAAGAAGAAAGTCACGCACTGGAACCGCAGGGCTACCGTGCCGATGGCGATGACCCCCGGGTCATCCCGGAACAGGGCGATGAGCTGCGGTGCAAAGGCGAACCCCAGTGCCCCGATCACCAGCAGAAAGACGGCGGCCACCTTCACGCAGAACCAGAAGCCCTCCTTCACCCGGTGATACAGCCGGGCACCGTAGTTGAAGCCGCACACCGGCTGGAAGCCCTGGCCGAATCCGATCATGGCGGAGGCGCCGAAGGTGGTGATCCGCTGGACCACGCCCATGGCGGCGATGGCCGCGTCTCCGTAAGGCATGGCGGCGTGGTTGAGGCAGATGGTGGCCACGCTGGCCAAGCTCTGCCGGGCCAGGGAAGGCAGCCCGCCCTGGATGATGAGCTTGAAGTAGGACCATTTCAGCTGGACGCGGGAGATGTGGATGTGAAGGGTGGCGCCCCGGGTGCAGCCCGCCAGCAACAGACAGAACCCGGCGAACTGGCTGATGATGGTGGCCCAGGCGGCGCCCGCCACTCCCAGGTCAAAGACGAAGATCAGCAGGGGATCCAGCCCGATGTTCAGCACGGCGCCGCTGGCGATGCCGATGGTGCCGTAGATGGCGTTGCCCTGGAAGCGCAGCTGGTTGTTCAGTACCAGGGAGGCGGTCATCCACGGCGCGCCGATGAGGATCACGCGCAGGTAGTCCTTGGCATAGGGCAGAATGGTGGGGGAGGAGCCCAGGAACGCGGCCAGGGGCGTCAGGAAGATCTCGCCGAAAACGCAGATGAGGAGTCCGGTGAACAGGGCGGAGAAAAAGCCGGTGGCCGCCATGTTGGAGGCCGAATCCGTATTGCGCCGCCCCAGCTCCCGGGAGATGAAGTTGCCGCTGCCGTGGCCGAAGAAAAAGCCCACAGCCTGGATCACCGCCATCATGGAAAACACCACGCCCACAGCGCCAGTGGCAGCGTTGCTGCGCAGCATCCCCAGAAAAAAGGTGTCCGCCATGTTGTAAAAAGCGGTCACCAGCATACTGATGATGCAGGGAACGGCCAGATGGGAGATCATCCGGCTCACCGGTTCTTCTGTGAGCTGGTGGAATTTCTGTTCCTGTTCTTCACCCATGGAGAGCCCTCCTCCTGAAATATTTACATGATCCTAACAGAATTATAGCACGGCTCTGACAAAAGGGAAGGGTATTTTCCGGGGATTGGCACATCGGCGCCGGTATGGTATAATGGAAAACAGCGGATCCGGAGGTTCCCTCCGGTGCCCTACATTCATTATAGAAAAAACAACCAGAGGAGCAAACGCAATGGAACATCTGACTGCCTTTTTGACGCGCATGCCCAAGGTGGAGCTCCATGTCCATCTGGAGTCCACCATGCCGGGGGAGATGCTGGCGCGGTTCGCGGCCCGGCAGGGGCGGGAGCTGCCCCGCCCGGCGGAGCGGCTGTACGACTGCTCTGCTGAGGACCTGAGCGACTTCCTCGCCTTTCTGGACAACATCTGCTCCTTTGTGGGCACGCCGGAGGAGCTGGCGGAGGCGGCGGAGCACGCTGCGCTGGAGAGTGGACGGGAGCATATCCTGTACAGCGAGATGATCCTGAACCCCACCCACTGGCCCCAGTTCTCGGTACCGGAGATCATCGCCGCGGTGACCGCTGGGTTTGACCGGGCTGCGGCACAGGGCGGCGCAGACTGCCGATTCACGCTGTCTCTCTCCCGCACCCAGACGGGGGCGGAGGCCATGGCCCTGGTGGAGGATATGAAAGCCCACCGGACCCACCGGCTGGCGGGCCTCTCCATTGACGGGAACGAGGCCCTGGCGGGCCGAACGGGGGAGCGGTTCCGTCCGGCGTTCCTGGCGGCGGGTGCGGCGGGCTTCGGCCGCACCGCCCACGCCGGGGAGAGCAGCGGGCCGGATGGCGTGCGGGACGCCCTGGATCTCCTGGAGGCGGACCGGCTGGACCACGGCGTCCGGGCGGCAGAGGACGCGGATTTGACGGCCCGGCTGGTGCGGGAGCGGGTGCCGCTGAACATCTGCCTGACCTCCAACCTGACACTGCTGTACCGGCGGCGGGAGGATCATCCCCTGCGGCGTCTGCTGGATGCAGGGGCGGTGGTGACCCTGAGCCGGGACGATCCTACCTTCCTGGGCGGGCTGACCCTGACGGAGGAGCTGCGCCGGGCCGCAGAATTCGCCTATATGAGCCGTGAGGAACTGCTGGCCTGCCAGGAGGCGGCGGTGGACGCCGCCTTCTGCGGACCGGAGACCAAGAACTTCCTGCGGCGGGCCCTTGCAGAATTTCAGCAGAGCTGACAGGCGCAGTCAGGCGTTGCCGCGCATAAGATGGGTTGTATCCAGGGCGGAAACGCCGGATATAATTTCCATGAAACGAGGGAATTCCTTTGCGTATCAATGAAGCCTATGAGCATGAGCCCATTTTACCATATCAGTCCGAAGAATCCTGCCCCCTGAACGGCTGCAACAAGGTCAGTACCCAGTGTGTGGATGTGACTGCCTCCGTGATCCTGTCCCCCACCGCAGTCATGGGCAGCCCTACCGTCACCTGTCAGGGCAATCCCACCATCACCTGCGCCACCAATGCAGACGGAACCATGTGCACCGTGACTATGACCCAGAAGGTCTGTGTCTCCATCCCGGTCCGATACGGCACGACCATTTCTACCTGCGACCCCACCATCACCTGCGCAGAGAGCTGCATCGGCTGCGGCGGCTGCTGAGGAAAGCGGAACAGGGTCCCCGCCCATTTCGGCGGGGCCCTTTTCGTGTTTGCGCCTAGGAGAAATGGGGTTGCAAGTTTGTTGAAAAAACGATATACTGAATTGGATTTGTAAAGATTTTTCAACAGAAAGGAAGCGCTGTAATGACTGCTTATCCCAAGATGACCGCCGAGGAGTGGAAGGCGGAATACGCCGAGGTGACCCGGGAGTACGAGGAGCTGAAGGCCCGGGGACTGAATCTGAACATGGCCCGGGGCAAGCCCGGTAAGGCGCAGCTGGATCTGGTCAGCGATATTTTCAGCCTGATGCAGAAGCCGGAAGACTACGTGTCCGACGGCGTCGACGTGCGTAACTACGGCGAACTCAGTGGCCTGCCCGCCGCCAAGCGGCTGTTCGCGGAGATCCTGGGCTGCCGGCCGGAGCAGGTGTTCGTGGGCGGCAACGCCAGCCTGCAGCTGATGTACGATACCATCTCCAAGGCCTATACCCATGGCCTGCTCCACAGCGAGCGCCCCTGGTGCAGGGAGCCCGTGGTGAAGTTCCTGTGCCCCGCCCCCGGCTATGACCGGCATTTCAAGGTGACGGAGTCCTTTGGCTTTGAGCTCGTCACCATCCCCATGACGGACGAGGGACCGGACATGGACGCGGTGGAGAAGGCCATCCAGGACCCGGCGGTCAAGGGCATGTGGAACGTGCCCAAGTACTCCAACCCCGACGGCATCATCTACTCCGCCGAGACCATCCGGCGCATCGCCTCTATGAAGCCCGCCGCCCCGGACTTCCTGCTGATGTGGGACAATGCCTACTGTATCCATGAGTTCGAGGGGGACTATGTGGAGTTCCCGGACATCCTGGCGGAGTGTGAAAAATACGGCAACGCCGACATGGTGTTCGAGTTCGCCTCCACCTCCAAGGTGACCCTGCCCGGCGCCGGCATCTCCTGCTTTGCCTGCTCCGAGGCCAACATGGCTTACATGGAAAAGCTCCTCACCGTTCAGGTCATCAGCTTCGACAAGGTGAACCAGCAGCGCCATGTGCTCTATCTCAAGGACAAGGCCCACACCCTGGAGCTGATGAAGAAGCACGCCGCCATCATGGGCCCCAAGTTCCGCTGTGTGGTGGACGCGCTGGACCGGGAGATCGCGCCGCTGGAGATCGCCTCCTGGCGGCGGCCCAAGGGCGGCTACTTCGTCTCTCTGAACGCCATGCCCGGCACCGCCAAGCGGACGCTGGCCCTGTGCAAGGAGGCGGGCGTCACCATGACCGGCGCAGGTGCCACCTTCCCCTATGGCAAGGATCCCCAGGACAGCAATATCCGCATCGCGCCTTCCCTGCCCCCTGTTGAGGAGCTGGAGCAGGCCATCGCCGTGCTGTGCGTCTGCCTGAAGATGGCGGCCCTGGAGAAGCTGGGCGTATGAGATACAAGGGAAGCGTTTACCGTCCGCCCTCTGAGGCGTACAGCCTCATCGTCCAGGTGACCTACGGGTGCAGCCACAACACCTGCGCCTTCTGCAGCATGTATAAGGAGAAGCACTTCGCCATTCGTCCCCTGGAGGAGGTGCTGGAGGACTTCCGCATCGCCCGGGGCGTGTACCGCCGGGTGGACCGGGTGTTTCTGGCAGATGGCGATGCATTAGTCCGGAAAGCGAATGAGCTTTACACCATCCTGGACACCATTCGGGAGCTGTTCCCAGAGTGTGAGCGGGTCACCAGCTACGCGTCCCCTGCCTCCATCCGTATCCGGACGGAGGAGGAGCTGCGGACGCTGCGGGACAAGGGCCTGACCATGGTCTACATGGGACTGGAGTCCGGGTGCGACGACGTTTTGAAGCGGATGCGCAAGGGCCACATGTCCGCCGAGATCGTGGAGATGGGCCGGAAGGTCCGCCGGTGCGGCATGGCGCTGTCCGTCACCGCCATCACGGGCCTGGGCGGCCCAGAGCTGCTGGAGCGCCACGCCATCGAGACGGCGGAGGCCTTCAACGCCATGAACCCGGAGTATATCGGGATGCTGACGCTGATGGTGGAGCCGGAGACGCCCCTTTACGACTGGGTGCGGGACGGCAGCTTCCAACTGCTGACCCAGCCCCAGGTGCTGGAGGAAACCCGGCTGCTGATGGAGCATCTGGACAGCCCCGGCAGCGTGTTCCGGATGAATCACGCCAGCAACTACCTGGTGCTGAAGGGCACGCTGAACCAGGACAAGGAGGCCATGCTCCGCACCATCGATGCGGCGGAGCACGACCTGAGCCGCCTCCGGCCGGAGGAGTGGCGGGGCCTGTAAAACCAAATGAAACAGCCGCAGAGCAACGCTCTGCGGCTGCTTTTTTGCCCGGGACCGCAGGCTTGACAGCCCCTGCCGGAGATGATACCATAGGGCCGATTTCCAAGCGGGGTGGGATGTCGGTTCTGTGCGCAAGACCAACTACCGGGCTGAAAAG
>ENA-UESC01000484-UESC01000484.1-human-gut-metagenome-genome-assembly--contig:-NODE-484-length-37706-cov-6.097584_pt1 | contig 37706 bp, 60 predicted proteins | sample MGYA00242998_ERZ507999 | MGnify/ENA primary metagenome ERZ507999 (study PRJEB26167, sample SAMN06115465) | human gut metagenome | host: Homo sapiens | place: China:Hubei | collected 2016-04-27 | study... | reverse complement strand
AAAAGCTCGGCGCATTTTGAGAAAGGAGCGAAAGGAATGTCTACGATGGAAGAACTGCGGAGCTGCCAGAAGTTTTTTATTACGCCTTGCGAAGCCGCACCGTATATCGGCGTCAATCCGCACTGGATCAGGCTGATGGCTCGTGAGCATCCGGAGCGGCTCGGATTTGAAACGCTGTGCGTCAACAACCGAGTCAAGATAAACCGTGCGTCATTTATTCGGTTTTTGGAGGGCACATGATCTCCACCACTGATATTATCCCACCAAAGGAGTGAGAAATCCATGCAGGAAGAATACATCAATATCTGCGCCGCGTGTCGGAAACGTGCACAATTGACGCAGGAGCATTGGGCGGAGGTGCTGCGCGTGTCGGTAGAGACGGTCAAGGCCTGGGAGGGCAACCGACGCATCCCGGACAACTATCATGTCTGCCTGATGGTCAATGCCTGCGGCGATACCTGGTTCGCGTACAAGCACCTTTTGCAGACCTCGGACAGCCTGAATGTGCTGCCGGATATGAAGCGTCAGCCGCTTCCGCTGGCCGTGATTCAGCTGGTCAACCGCATCATCGGCTTTGCCGACCGGAACCGTGATAAGGAGCTGCTGCGCATCGCCGAGGACGGCGTGATCGACACCGCCGAGCGGCCGGCATACGACCAGATCGTGAACGAGCTGAACGACATCATCGCGGCGGCCTACACGCTGCGCTATGCGGAGGATTCAGAATGAAAAGGGCAGAAAAAAAGAGCCGCCCGGCTGCTGCGAACAACCGAGCGACTGCGTATCCCGTGAACGAGACACTTGAAAGCATCTTCAGTATATCATCAGAATGTTTGTTTTGCAAGGGGGTGAATCGATTTTGAGCGAAGATTTTCGCGCCTTCTGGTCGGTCATCCCGGCCACGGTGCTGGATGATATGTCCATCCCGGCCAATGCGAAGATCCTTTACGGCGTATTGTCGTCGCTGATGCGGCGCGAGGGCTACTGCTGGCCGAGCAATGCGCAGCTTGCCGAGGCGATGCACTGCTCCGAGGACGTGGTCAAACGATGGGTGTCGGCGCTGGCCGAGGCCGGACACATCCGCGTCCGCATCGAGCCGAACCGCAAGGTCGGCGGCAAGATCCGCTACATCTCGCCAGTGCTGGCAGAGCCGTCCATCACGCCCTCGCAGGATGGGTACGGGGACGAATGTCCCGGTACGTACGGGGATAAAAATCCCCGGGTAGGGGGACAAACTTCCCCGTCTATATATAAGGATGGATATAAAAAAGAGAATAAAAAGAAAAAGGAAAAAGAAAAGCCGCAATCGGCTGACGCCGTTGCGTCCGCGCTCCTGTACAAATGCGAGCTGAACGGTCAGCCACTGGTGGATGCCATGCAGCGGTTTTTGCAAATGCGCGTTGAGATCAAAAAGCCCGTCAAGTCCATGCAGGCTGCTGCCATGCTTTGGAACAAGCTCGTCAAGCTGTCTGCCGGAGACCCGGACTACATGGTCGCCCTGCTGGATAAGGCGACCGAGCGGCAATGGCTGAGTCTGTTCCCGTTGAAGGATGACGAGCTGCCGCAGAACCGGCAGGCTGTCCCGGCTGATAATGCCGGGCGCGTGGATCTCAGCGGCGTGGAGTTCGTGTGATGGCCGGCAAACAAGACGCGCTGATCAGCGCACAGACTTCCGTCCTCGGCTCGATGATCATCGATTCGCGCTGCGTCCCCGTCGTGATGGAGACGATCAAGGAGGACTATTTCACAATCGGCCAGTATCGGACGATTTTCAACGCGATCCGCGCCCTGGCTGGCGAGGGACGCCCGATCGACGCCGTGACGGTGCTCGACCGGGCCGGAAAAGCCTACGCCGACCTGATTGGCCAGATCATCACGGTCACGCCGACCGCCGCCAACGTCCGCGAGTATTGCCGTATTCTGCGGAGCGAGGCCCGCTTGCAGCTGCTCAAGGACGCAGCCGGCGCAATGCTCGACGCGGAGGACGAAGACGAGATCCGCACGGCGCTGGATCAGGTCAACCGCATCATGGTCGACAAGCCTGGCATCCGAGCCATGAATATGGCGCAGGCCCTGGAAGATTTCTACCGGCGGCACGATCCATCCGTCAAGCCGGACTTCCTGCCGTGGAAGTTTGCCAAGCTCAACAAATACCTCCGGACGGAGCCGGGAGACCTCATCTACATCGGCGGCTATCCCTCGGACGGCAAGACCACGCTTGCACTGCACACGGCCCGAGAGCAGGCAAAAAACAAAAAGGTCGGGTTCTTCAGCTATGAAACAAACTGCGGGAAACTGGCAGACGCGATGGTCTGCGCTGCCGCGCAGATCGGCCTGCCAACCATCCAACTCAACAAACTCGGCGAAAACGAGTGGGACGAACTGGCCTACATTTCCACAGATTTCACGGGCCGTAATCTCGACATCATCGAGGCTGCCGGCATGACGGTCACGGACATCCGCCTCTACACGATGGCGCACCACTACGACGTGATCTACATCGACTATGTCCAGCTCATTCCGGCCAGCGGAAAAAGCCGCTGGGAACAGGAGGATTTCCAACGAGTCAGCGCGAACAGCCGCGCGCTCAAGCTCTTCGGCCTCCAGTGCGGTGTGACGATCGTGGCCCTCAGCCAGATGACGAGGCCGCAGCGCAACAAGGACGGCATGATCCCCCCGCCGACAATGTCCAGCCTCCGCAGCACTGGCCAGATTGAGCAGGACGCGGACGCCGTCCTGCTGATGTTCCGCGAGGATCAAAAGGCGAAGGACGCCGACCGCATCATCACTTTCGGCAAGATCAAGACCGGCGCAGCCGGCGGCTCTTTCAAGCTCCACTTTGACGGTGAGATGCAGACGTTCAGCGACAAGCCGAACGAGCGCAAGACGCGCCGCGAAGAGGTGCAGCAACAGACAAAAATGCAGGAATTCCGGGAACTTCCCAAAAGCGAACCGCTCCCGGATGATTTTCCGTTTGAACGAAAGGAAGAAAGCACATGAAAGCAATCGCAATCCTGAATCTGAAAGGCGGCGTCGGAAAGACCGTCACTGCCGTCAACATGGCCCACATTCTGGCCGCCGATCACAAACAGCGCGTGCTCCTGGTTGACTGCGACAGCCAGTGCAACGCGACGGAGTTCTTCGGTGTGCGGCCCGGCATGGGAACGGTCACGCTGGCCGACATTCTGCGCGGCGACTTCGAACCGTACGTCTCGGAGCTGGTCGCCGGAACGGATTATCCCGGCGTCGACGTGATCCCCGGCTCCGATGAGCTGATGGACATGGATATGTCCCAAATCACGAGTCAGCGCGTCAACGGCCGTGTCCTCGCGGATCTGTGCTGCACAATCGGTGAGGATGACGAGTACGACTACGTCCTGTTCGACTGCCCGCCGGCCTTTAATGCAGCGAGCGCCGCGGCGCTTCTGGCTGCGGATGAGGTCATCATCCCGATCAAGCTCGACGCCTTTTCCATCCGAGGGCTGGCCAATGTCAGCCGCCAGATCGACAATATGCAGCGCATCAATCCAAAGATCCGCGTTGCCGGGGCGCTCATCACCATGTGGCGCAACGTGCCCGTCGTGCTGGAGGCCGAGGGCAGTCTCCGCGACTGCGGCCTGCTGCCGGTATTTCAGACAGTCATTCGCCGCACTGACAAGGTCGACGAGATGACCTTCCAGCGCAAGCCCATCGCCATCTATTCCCCGCGCAGCGCCGCCGGCTATGATTACAGAAGCTTTGTGCAGGAGTATTTGGAGCCACCCGTCACAATGGACGATATGCTGAGAGGAGGCGTTGACCGTGCCGTTTGATGTGAGCCGTATTTTGCAGGACGCCGCACCTGCGCCGAAAGATATGACGCTGTCGGAAACAGGGCCGCGGACGGCAGAGACCATTGGCAGCGAGATCCGCTATCTGTCCCATCAGGCCAAGTGCATGACGGTCTGGTTCGGTGTGGAGATCGGCAAGCGCCTTGCCGAGGCAAAGGCTATGGTTGGGCACGGCGGCTGGCTGGATTTCCTGAAAAACGAAACAGAGTTTTCGAAATCTTCCGCCGCGAGATTTATGCAGATTGCCAAGGAATATGGAAACAATTCAAATTTCCCAACGTTGGGAAATTTGAGCGTATCGAACGCTTTGCAGCTGCTCGCGGTGCCTGCCGAAGAGCGCGAGGAGTTCGCCGAGGCGGTCGATGCGGAGAATCTTTCCGCCCGCGAGCTGGAACAGGCCATTCGGGAGCGCGACGAGGCACGGCGCCAGCTGGAGGCCGAGCGCGCGGCCAGTGAGGGAGCGGCGCTGAAGCTGGCCGACATCACCTCCGCCCTCGATGCGGAGAAGGAAAAGACGGCAGCGCTCAGGGAGCGCACCGACGCGCAGGCCGCGAAGATCACGGAACTGGAAAACCGGCCGGTCGAGGTCGCCGTGCAGGCGGCAGACCCGGCGGAGATCGAAAAGGCTGTTGCGGATGCGCTGGCCGAGGCGGAGAAAAAGCACAAGGCCGACGTCGCTGCGCTGGAAAAGCGCCGCAGAGAGGCCGAGAAGAAGCAGGCGGAACTTCAGGCCGAGGCTGCAAAGGCTATGGACGATCTGAAAAACAGCACGGGCCGCGCCGATGAGCTGAAGCACCGCGTCGAGACGCTTCAGTCCGAGCTTGAGGCCACAAAGGCAAACGCCGAGAAGCTTCAGAAGGCAGGGGCGATCCAGTCGGACGCGGACATTGCCGTCTTTCAGAGTTTCTTTCAGGCGGTGCAGGAAAACTTCAATCGCGCCTGCGGCCTGATGCAGAAGGTCAAGACTCGCGACGCGGAGAAGGCCGCGAAACTGGCCCGGTTCAGCCGGGACGCGCTGGCCAAGATGGCGGCGCTGGTCGAAAAGGAGGCATGATGGCAAAAAAGAAGCGGCGGACACTCCCTCCGCCATCTCCTGGGACGGAATGTTATAACCTTCTGTGCCCGTATCGCCACAACAGCACACAGGCGGTTTACAGCTGCGCGATGGTTCGCCTCTGCGCGGCCCGAAAACTGGAAAGGAATCCACGCCATGAATGAGCCTTTGACTCTGCAAGAGATTGTGGAGATGAACGGTCAGCAGGTTTGGGCTGGCGAGCCGTTTAACGATTGAGTCAAGCTCATAAAGTGTGCGCCGTATCTGGCCTACGAGGAAGCAAAACAGGCGGAATATCGGGCGAATGGGGCTGAAAGAGACCGGAACGCTTACACTGCGGACGCGAAGAAACGGTGTAAGAGCGTGGAGAGACTGCGGAAAGCGGGGTTGCTGAAATGAATCGGATTGCGCGGGTATTCCCAAGAAAGACGGCTGCATCGCCTACGGATACGCTAGCGTTCTTCGGTGCACCGACAATCGAGAATATCGCAGATTGTATCAAGGCTGAAGTTGAAGCGGTGCACATCTCTACAACCTTCACATGGGACATTCCACGTGCAGAAGATCTCTACTATGCGTGGCAAATCATCGGCGTGCCAGTTGAAGTTGGAGGCCCGGCATTTGATGACCGCATGGGTGATTTCACGCCGGGAATGTATCTCCGAGACGGCTATATCTTCACGTCGCGCGGCTGTACGAAGGAATGTTGGTTCTGCTCGGTTCCGCGCTGCGCACATGGCGTGATTCGGGAGCTGCCGATCGTGGATGGCTGGAATATCCTTGACGACAACATTCTCGGAACGTCAGAGCAGCACTTTCGGGCGGTATGCGAAATGCTCAAGCAGCAGGAACATCCTGCGATCTTTACAGGAGGTTTGGAACCGTCATTGCTTCAGCAATGGCAGGCGGATTTGCTGCGGGAGGTAAAACCAAAGCGGCTTTACACAGCATACGACACAAAGGATGATCTGGAACCTCTGGTTGAGATGGGGCGAAAGCTACGCCTTGCGGGGTTCCGGCCAAAGAGCCACACCATGTGCTGCTATGTCCTTGTTGGATATGATGGGGACAGTTTTGAGGACGCGGAGCTGCGGCTGACACAGACCATGCAGGCCGGGTTTGTACCATACGCAATGCTTTTCCGGGATGAAGAAGGAAAAACGGATGCCGCGTGGCGGAGGTTTCAACGTGAATGGTGCAGGCCGATTATCACAGGGAAGAAATTCAACGAATTTTGGCAGGAGGATTTGCTGAAAATTTGAAACCGGAAGAACTGATCAGGGAGGCCATGAGGACAAATCCTGAAGAAGGGATCAAGGAAATGCGGAAAAGCAGCGAGAGAAGCGAACGGAGCCGCGACGCCTACACTGCGGACGCGAAGAAGCGGTGTAAGAGCGTGGAGCGGCTGAGAAAGGCAGGATTGCTGAAATGAAAGTACTTGAATTATTTGCTGGGACGCGCAGCATCGGAAAAGCATTTGGGGCGCGTGGGCACGAAATTTATTCGGTAGAGTGGGATAAGGATTTCGAGAATATCGACCTATATGCTGATGTCCTGACTGTGACTGCAAAGGACATCTTGGAGAAATTCGGCCATCCAGATGTGATATGGGCCAGCCCGGACTGCACAACATTCTCAATAGCCGCTATATCTCACCATCGGCGGAAAAATGCTGAGACCGGGAATCTGGACGCGGTGAGCGAGTACGCGAAATTCTGCGACAAGGTAGACCAGCACGTTTTAGAGCTTATCCGTGAGCTGCATCCGAGGTACTGGTTCATCGAGAACCCGCGCGGCGGCATGAGGAAGATGACGTGGATGCGAGATCTGCCGCGCTACACCGTTACATACTGCCAGTATGGCGACACTCGGATGAAGCCGACCGACATCTGGACGAACCATCCAGATCCCAAATTCAAGCCGATGTGCCACAATGGAGACCTGTGCCACGTTGCGGCCCCAAGAGGCGCGAAGACCGGCACGCAGGGGCTGAAGGGCAGCAAAGAGCGGTCCGTGATCCCTCCAGCGCTTTGTGAGCACATCGTGGATATTTGCGAGGAACAAAATGGATTTAGAGCAGAGCGCGTTTGAGGCGCTGCGATTTGCATCGGCACAGAGCTTGAAGCTCTACAAGCAGCCGCTTGTTATTACCTACTCGGGCGGCAAGGACTCGGACGTGCTTTTGCATCTGGCTGGGAAATCTGGTATCCCGTATGAGGTGCTGCACTCACTGACTACGGCGGACGCACCGGAAACCGTATGGCACGTACGGGAGACCTTCCGCCGATTGGAGCTGGCGAACGTAAAGTGCGTTATCGACGCGCACGTCCAGCCGGACGGGAAGTGCGCTACCATGTGGAATTTAATACCGAAGAAAATGGTGCCGCCCACAAGGATCAAGAGGTACTGCTGCGCAGTCTTGAAGGAGACCGGAGGCCGAGGCCGTTTTATCGCGACCGGCGTAAGGTGGGACGAATCGTCGAGGCGGAAAAACAGCCGCGGTGCGATTGAGGTATCCACCAGAGACAAAAACAAGCGACTGATCCTGATGGACGACAACGACGAGAGCCGGATGCAATTTGAATCGTGCCAGCTCAAGGGCCAGCGGACGGTGAATCCGATTGTCGGATGGACTACGGCAGATGTGTGGGACTACGTCACGGCGGAGCATATCCCCATGAATCCGCTTTATCGCTGCGGCTTTTGCCGAGTGGGGTGCATCGGCTGCCCGATGGCTGGCAAATCAAGGACCATGGAGTTCGCGATGTACCCGAAGATCAAGCTGGCGTATATCCGGGCATTCGATCGGATGCTGGATGAGCGCCGACGCCGCGGGAAGATGGTCGGCGGGATGCGATGGGGCGATAATGGATTGGATATATTTAACTGGTGGATGGAAAACGATGTGCTTCCGGGGCAGGAAGTATTAGAAGAATTTCGGGAGGATTTGCTATGATGAATTTGAAACCGGAAGAACTGAAGGAGGAATGACGATGGAACGGCTGACCTTTGAGGGAAGCTTCTGCGAGATTGCGCAGTGCAAGGAAGTGAAGTGCCCATACGATACCGATTGCAGCCAGAAACAGGTATGGGAACGGCTGAAAGCCTATGAGGACAGCAAGCTATCCCCGGAGGATGCGGCAAATCTGCACGCAATTTTGAGACTGGGCGACGGCATGACGCTGATGCGCCTGCGGGAGCTGGCTGTGGCCGATCAGGAGGGGCGCGTGGTAGTGCTGCCGTGCAAGGTGGGGGATACAGTTTATTTCGTCAACGCCAAGCAGATTCTCGAATTTGCAGTGGTAGGGTACGCGGTGGATGAAACAGGTATCTCATGGGTTTACAGTGAGCACGTCGATAAAACAGGGCATACGAATGAGCGCACATTTAGCCCAGATAGAATCAGCAAGACCACATTTTTGACCCGCGAGGAGGCGGAAAAGGCGCTGGCGGAAATGGAGGGAAAATGATGGTAAAAAGAATCTGCGACCGATGCGGAGCCGAAATAAACCCTACAAGTTCGGCAACGTATGTAAACGTAAGGGGCGCATATCGCGAAAACACGGAAGACGTCGAGCTTTGCTGTTCATGCGGGATGCGCATTCGTGAATGGCTAAAACCGACGGAGGAGGGCAAGAAGGATGGCGTATAACGTTTACTTTTCTTGCGACTCGTGCGGAGCCACATATAACTGGATAAACCACGCAGTTTCGTATTCTGCCGCCGTTTCGATTGCGAGAAGCTACGGATGGATCGTTGGGAAACGCGGGTGGTTCTGCTCAGAGTGCCGAAAGAAACGGAGGTTATGAAGGATGGATAAGTTAAAGCCGTGCCCGTTCTGCGGCGGAGAAGCGGCGTTTTTGGGAGAAACGCAGTCGATAAAGTGTAAGCGGTGCGGATGCGCATTTATCGTCACAAATACGCTCATAAGCAGGCTGGAAGTCAGCGAAGCGTGGAACAGGAGGGTAAATGTCCAGTAAAGAGTATATGCGCCGGTATATCCGAGAGTACAAACGCGAATCCTATGCGTTTTTCCGAGAGATCGGCCTTTGTACTCGCTGCGGGCAGTCTCCGGCGCGTGAAGGGAAAACCAGATGCCAGGCGTGCGCCGACAAGGAAAACGCCTGGCAGCGGCAGGAAAGGAGAAAGAGCCGTGGACAAGTCTTCGTATGAAAAAATGACCCACCAAAAGCTGATTGAGACGGTTTGCTTTTTGAAAGAGCAGAATCAAAAACTCGGGGCGACGCTCCTGTGGGCCATGCGAGACATGGCGAAGCTGGACGCCTGCGAGATTTGCACATACAACCGCAATGGCAGCTGTACAGCACCGAAGGAGCTTACAATGGGCGGTTCGTGCTTCTGCTGGCGCGGGAAAGGAGAAAAGTGATGGCTGACGAATATATCCGGCGCGCAGAGGCGTTGGAAATTACAACGCGGACGTGCGGGGATTACGCTGCGGCGTTTGCAGAAATCAGAAAGCTGCCCGCCGCCGACGTTGCGCCGGTGGTGCGATGCAAGGACTGCGAGTGTGCGCGTGATCTCGGTTTTCAATTCGGCAGTCTGGTGCATGAGTCGTGGTTTTGCATATACAATGGGCCTCACACCACAGGCGCAAATGATTTTTGCAGCCACGGGCAAAAACGAGAGGAAGGAGAAATTGAAGATGATCCTTGATATTTTGAATCTGCTGGCGCTGATCGAGTGGATCGCGCTGGGCGTTGTTGTCTGGCTCAAGGCGCGGAGCCTGTATCGACGCTCAAAGGCTGTGCTGGACGCGCTGCAATCGGAAGAAATGGAGGGCTATGAAGATGACGCGGAAGCGATGCCGTAAGTTGTTGATGGCCTGCGGAGCCACCCGGAACGAAGTCAATCGAGTCATGCGCGCATCGTTCGGCCTCACCAACCGGGGCAAGCTCATTTTTGCCCTGCCGCAGCTGCTGTGTTCGCAGGCGCTCCGCAGCGGCGTAATCGTGCCAATAGCTTCCTGCAAACTTATGACCTTGCAAGTTTTGGGTATCAATCCGGACGAATTATAAATGATTTGGACTTTTGCCCGCGCGGGATGCCATTGCCGTGGCGGGGAGGATCAGCCGGATGATATAGCCAGCCCGGATCTCCGGGCTGGCACACAAAGAAAGGGATGATAACATCAGTCGAGTGATAGAGCTGCGAGCCGGGACGCGGTTCCGAGCCATTGAGCTGGCCGCGGCTCCGCAGCAAAAGCGGACGCGGGCGTCGCGGCAATTTGAGACGAGCCTTGTACGGGAGGCCGTGAACATTAAGACCGCCTGCATGCGGTTGGAATTTCTGCTTTATGCAAACTTTGCAGTGGATGATTGGTTCGTGACGTTGACCTATGACGAGGATTTTCTTCCACCGAACTATGAGACGGCCCGGAAGAATCAGCCGGCCTACTTCCGCAGGCTGCGGCAGGCGCGCCGGGCGGAGGATCTCCCGTTTGATTATGTGTACGTCATGGAGGGCCTGCATGGCGACCATCGCATTCATCACCATTTTGTGACCAAGCGCGCGCCGGGCAACGACATCGCCCTATTCCGTGAGCTGTGGGGCAAGGGCTTTGTTGATGTGCAGACCATTGAGGAGTTCGGCGGCTATCGCGCCGTCGCGCAGTACCTTACCAAGGAGCCGCGCAAAACCGGCAAACTCCGGGTCGGCGCTCGGATGTGGACGCCAAGTATCGGGCTGGTACAGCCGGAGCGGCACGACATCGAGCTTGCGCCGGGCGAGCACTACTCGCCGCCGCCGGGCGCTTCGGCCTTTGAGGGTGGAAAGTTCCCGGAACGCATTGAAAACTGTTACGGAACATTCGTGACCTATGATTTCGAAATCCCGGCTTTGCAAACTTAATATCTATATTTTGACTTGAAACAATATATAAATACTGGGAAGGAGCGACAAAAGGACTTGCAATCTGAGAAACGGCGTGATATACTGTTAGTGTCAGCAGACGGGAAATTGATTTGCCCGTTGTGCGGACGGCCGACGCAGCAGCGTGTGCGGCCAACGACCGTGCTGACAGACTTCCCGCTGTACTGCAAGCTGTGCAAGCGAGAGTCGATCGTGAATATGAGCCAGAGCCAAAACCATCGAGTTAGTGCCAGCGCCAAATGATTTGACCGTGAAAACGGAGAATCGTTTGGCGCTTTTGTTTTGCACCCGAGGTGATAGCCGGATGGCATGAGCGCCATGATCTCCGTCGTGAGGTCATGGCGCTTTTTGTTTGTCCATGGATTACAAAAGCAAACGCTGGCTGCACCTGCGCGACGCGGTGCTCCGGCGTGATAAGTACCGATGCCGAGAGGCCGCAAGGTTCGGCAGGAACGAGCTGGCGACCGTTGCCCATCACGTCTACCCGGTGGAAGATTTCCCCGGCTGGCAATGGTGCGGCTGGAATCTGATCGCTGTGAGTCAGGCAGCGCACAACAGCTTCCACGACCGCGTGACCGGCAAGCTGACCGATCGCGGCCTCGCGTGGCAGCGGCGAGTGATCCCCCCTCCCGATGCGCCGCCGCCGTTCTGACCAAAGCACCGGAGTGGGCCCCTTTTCCGACGGCGGGAAAACGGGCGGAGGGGGTAAAGCAAGAGGTCCGAGGCGTGCGGGTGCGCGCGAGAATTGAATCATGCGGTGCGGGCGCAAACGACGCGCCTGCGCGAAACGCCGGAGGCTGTGCCAGGCAGCAGCGACATTGGGAACGCCGCCATTGCCTTCTCAGATCCTTCTAACTGGGCCCGGAGCCGCCGGGCCTGGCAGAGTCTCCGGCATGCGGGAGGTGAGCACTTGGCCAGAGAGGACATGATCCGGAAGGACATGGAGCTGGTCGGAACCTACAACGAGATATTCGAGCCGACGATCAAACAGCTGGCCAAGACGGAACGCGAACTCTCCCGCGCAGAGAAAGAGTGGAAAAAGCAGGGTGGGCAGCGGATCTGCACCATGGTCAACAAGACCGGCGCGGAGTACACGGCCAAAAGCCCATACTGGACGGCGGTCGAAGACCTGCGCGCGACGGTGCAGTCCCTCCGCAATCAGCTCGGCCTGACGCCGACCGGCCTGAATAAGGCAAGGTCGAAGCTTCAGCCCTCTGCCCTCGGCAACAGCAAGATCGAGCAAATGCTTGCCGCAGCGCACGACCACGCTGTTGAGCACGGCCCGCAGTATCAGCGCGAGGTGGACTCCTTCGTGGAATCCGTCCTGTCCGGAGAGTCCGGGTTGTGCGAGGACGCTGTGCTCGCCTGCAAGCGATACGTTGCAGACCTCGACCGTGGAAAATGGGAGTTCCGCACGGAACCGGCCAACGACATCATCGCCATCATCGAGACAATGCTCTGCCACCAGCAGGGAGAATTTTTGGACGCAACGCCGCTGCGCGGCACGCCGTTCCTACTTCTCCCTTATCACAAGTTCATCGTCTACAACCTTCTCGGCTTTTATGCCCCAGGGACGAACATCCGGCGCTTCAAGGAGGCCGTCGACTTCATCCCCCGAAAAAACATCAAGACGACCTTTGCTGCAGCGCTCGCGTTTGCGCTGGCGCTGCATGAACGAGCCAGCGGTTCCAAGGTTTATGCCGTAGGCGGTGCGCTTAGGCAGACGAAAGAGGTTTTCAATTTTCTTAAATACAACCTGGCTCGTTTGCAAATTACGACGGACGACGATCCTGTGCAGGGGCTTCGCGTCATCGACAACAATGCCGAGCGGTCGATCTCCGGCGATATCGGCAGCGGCATGGTCTCCATCGATGCGCTGGCCGCGAATCCTGACAAGCAGGACTCCTTTAACTGCAACATCGTCATCGCGGACGAAGCGCACACCTACAAAAGCCCGCAACAGTATCAGATCCTGAAGGACGCGACGAAGGCGTACACAAACAAGCTCGTCATCGTGATCTCGTCTAACGGTCCGAACGCCAGAGGCTTCCTGCTCGCCCATCTCGAATACTGCCGGAAAATTCTGCGCGGGACGGTCACGGGTGACGCGGCCGACAGCATCTTTTGTTTTCTCTGCTCCGCGCCGACACTGGAAAACGGTGACGTTGACCTGCATGATCCGGCTGTGCTGAAAGCAGCCTCGCCGGGCTGGGGCTACTCCATCCGCCCGCAGGACATGATCAACGATGCGGCCATGGCCGCTGAAAACCCGGCGCTCCGGCCGGAGTTTCTCAACAAGTCGCTGAACGTCACAACGAACGCGATCAAGGCATGGTTTGATATCCAAGAGTTCCGCAAGAGCGACGAGAAGTACGACTGGAACTATCGGCAACTCGCGAAGCTGCCTATCCGTTGGTATGGCGGCACAGACCTTTCGAAGCTGCATGACCTGACGGCCGGTTGCCTCTTCGGCCACTACAAAGGCGTAGACATCATCATTCCGCACGCATGGTTCCCGCGGCCGGCCGCCATCGTCAAGGCGCAGCAGGATCAAATCCCGCTGTTCGGTTGGCAGGAGGACGGCTGGCTGGATATGACCAACGACAAGGTCACGAATCACCACGATGTGGTGCAATGGTACAAAAAACTGCGCGCCGATGGGTTTAAGATCCGCCGCATCGGCCACGACCGAAAATTCTGCCGCGAGTATTTCGTGGAGATGCAGAAGGAGCGCTTCCCGATCAAGGATCAGCCGCAGCTGTTCACGCGGAAGTCCGAGGGCTTCCGCTATCTGGAGGCCAGTGCCAAGAAGGGCACGCTCTACTACATGCACGCCGAACCCTATGAGTACTGCGTGCAGAATGTCGCCGGCATTGAGAAGGCTGACGACATGGTCATGTATCAAAAAATCGAGCCAAACCTCCGCATCGACCTTTTTGATGCCTCGGTGTTCGCGGTTTGCGCTTATCTCGAAGATCTGACCGCCAGCAATAAGGCGGCAGGCTGGTATGACAAGAAAGACAAGGACGGTGATGCAGATTGAGAGTGAAGCCGCAGCGCAGAGGGACGGACCCGGCGCTGCAAAAATGGATGATCGGCGCGATCGACGCTGATACGCTGGCTGTGCCCGGCTATACGCGCCTGATCGACAGCCCGGATGTACTCGCCGCCATCGGCGGCCTCGCTGATATCATCTCGAACGCTACGATCCAGCTCATGCGGAACACCGATGACGGCGACGTCCGCGTTCGCAATCAGCTGGCGCGCTTCATGGACATTTCCCCGTGGCGGCACGGGACGCGCAAGGATCTGATCTCCTGGATCGTCTGGACGATGCTGACGACCTCAACCGGAAGTGCCTTCCTCCTGCCGCACACGGAGCGTGGCCTCCTGAGCGAGCTGGAGCCGATGCCAGGCGCGTATGCGCTGAGCGACGATAACGGCCTGACCTACTATGTCATGTGGCAGGGACGGCGATATGCGGCCGACAGCGTACTCCATTTCAAACGCTGGCCCGACCCGGCACAGCCATGGCAGGGAATCGGCCTGCGGATCAGTCTCCGGGATGTGACCGCGAATCTCCGGCAGGCGGCCGCCACGAAAAAGGGCTTTATGTCCGACAAGTGGAAGCCGAGCGTGATCGTCAAGGTGGATGCGCTGGCCGATGAATTTGCCGATGAGGCGGGACGCAAGCGGCTGGTCGATCAGTATATGTCCGGTAGCTCCGCGGGCGAGCCGTGGGTGATCCCGGCAGAGCTGATGGAGGTGCAGCAGGTCAAGCCCCTGAGCTTGACGGATCTCGCCATCAAGGACAGCGTGGAACTGGACAAACGCGAGGTTTCTTCGCTGGTCGGTGTGACGCCGTACATGGTCGGCGTCGGCAGTTATTCCGATGCGGAGCACAACCACATGATCCGCACCACAGCAGTCACGATCTCCAACATCATCTGCCAGGAGCTGACGCGAAAACTGCTGATCTCCGAGGAGATGTATTTCCAGATGTCCACACGCCGGCTTTACAGCTACACGCTGCAGGAGCTGGCCAGCGTGGCCGACGATCAGTACATCCGCGGCCTGATGGACGGCAATGAGGCCCGCGATTGGCTCGGCCTCAGCCCGCGCAAGGGCCTGAACGAGCTGGTCATTCTCGAAAACTATATCCCCCGCGGTATGATCGGCAATCAGAAAAAACTAGAAGGAGGCGACGGCAATGCCGAATGAACGCCAGCAGCGGCAGGTGCGCTGCGTAGCCCAGCAGTTCCAGACGCGCTCGGCCAACGATGATTTGTTCATCGAAGGTTATTTCTCCGTCTTCAATAGCGAATACCCGCTTTGGGAAGGCGCGAGCGAGATCGTAAAGCCGGGCGCTTTTACCAATTCCGTCTCCGGAGATGTCCGGGCGCTCATCAACCATGATTCCAGTCTTGTGCTCGGCCGGACGAAGGCCGGCACGCTGATGCTGCGGCAGGATGAGCGGGGCCTCTGGGGCAGCATCAGAATCAATCGGGACGACGTTGACGCCATGAACCTCTACGCCCGCGTCCAGCGGGGTGACGTTGACCAGTGCTCGTTTGGATTTGACATCAAACGCGAAACCTTTGTGGATCTCGGCGACGGAAAATGCCGCTGGGAAATCGAAGAGGTCGATCCTCTCTACGAGGTGTCTGTCTGTACGTTTCCGGCCTACACGGAAACGTCCGTCAGCGCCCGCAAGCAGGATCTGGCCGAAATTGAAAAACGCCGCGCCGAGGCCTGGCGCAGCGACATGAAAAAGAAACTGGGAGGTACACAGTAAATGGCATTAAAAGTTTTGCTGCTGCGGAGCCGTCTTGCACCGCTGCAGACTGAGCTTCAGACGCTCGAAACCACGCGCGACGGCTTCGCGGCCCGCGAAGCGGAGCTGGAGCATGACATCTCTGAGGCGCAGACCGATGAGGAGCGCAGCGTCGTTGAGGCCGCTGTGAATGTTTTTGAGCAGGAACGCAGCGCGAACGCCGCAGACATTACCCGTGTGCAGGAACGGATCAATGAGATCAACGAAGAGATCCGCAGCCTGGAAGCGGCGCAGACCCCGCCCGCAGCTGATCCCCCGGCGGCAGAGCCGACCGGAACCACCAACACCGAAAGGAGTAATCATTCCATGCCTATCAACAACCCGGAGCGCCGCTGGTTCGGCCTTACCTATCAGCAGCGCGACGCCCTGCTTGCGCAGGACAGCACGAAAGAATTTCTTCAGCGCTTCCGCCAGCTCCGCGCCCAGCAGAACAGCGCGACCGGCGCTGAACTTGGCATCCCGACCGAGTTCATGCAGATCCTCCGCGATCTGACCTATCAGAATTCCAAGCTGTGGCCGTATATCCACAGTGAGTCCATCCGCGGGAATGCCCGCCAGAACATCGTCGGCACTGGTGCCGAGGCCGTCTGGTCGGAAATGCTCGCCAACATCAACGAGATCACGCTCGATTTCACGCAGCTCGAAATGGACGGCTATATGCTCGCCGGTTATATGGCGATCTCCAACGCCGTCTTGCAGGATGACTCCGACCTCCAGCTGCTGACGAGCATCCTCAACGCCATGGGCGAGGCGAATGCCCGCGCGATGGACAAGGCCATTGTCTACGGCACCGGCAAGAAAATGCCGGTCGGCTTTATCACCCGCCTTGCCGCGTCGGCCAGGCCCGATTGGTGGAACAATGATCAGGGCGATTTCTCCGATCTGCATTCCAGCCATATCCTCAAGCTGGATATCGACTCCACGTCTGGCGCGGCCTTCTTCGGCACACTGATTGAATCGCTCGGCATCGCCGACCCGAAGTATTCGGACGGCCGCGTGTTCTGGGTGATGAACCGGAAGACGCATATTAAGCTGATGGCGAAGGCACTGGCCTTTGATGCTTCCGCCGCTCTGGCCGCCGGCATCAACAACACGTTCCCCATCATCGGCGGCGATATCGTTGAGCTGGAATTCATGGCCGACAACGACATTGCAGGCGGCTTTGGCAGCCTGATGCGCATGGTCGAGCGTGAGGGTATGTCCATCGCGTCCTCGGACATTCCGCTGTTCCTGCGGAACATGACCGTCTTCCGCAGCATCGGCCGCTACGACGGCAAGCCCGCCCGCGGCGAGGCGTTCGTGCTTGTGAACTTCCACAACACGCAGCCGACGACCTCGATCTCCTTCGCGCCGGATCTCGCAAACGAAAAGCTCGGCACGCTGATCGTCACGACTGCGGCCGGCACCAGCACTTCCGGCGACACCACCGTCACCGTTGCGGGCAACGGCTCCGGCAAGCTGATGTATCAGGTCGGCGGCCAGGCCGTGCCGGTCTCCAGCGGTGAGAAGCTTGGGAAGGACTGGACGGCGCTGCCCACGAACAAGACCGTCAAGGGCACCACGACCGGCGCGACCATCACGGTCGTTGAGGTCAACGCGGACGGCAAGGCCGTGGCCGTTGGCTCCGGCAGCGTGACCGCCAAGGCGTAAGAGAGGGGGCTGTGGAATGTCAGCAGACCTGCGTCTGACTTACATGAAGGTTGATCTTGGCATTTTGTCGTGCGCTGATCAACAGGAGCTTTATATGCGCGGTCTGCTGACCACAGCCGAATCCTTTGTCCGCCGGCGCGGCATCACGCTGGCGGACGACAGCGACGAGGATGACATGCTGGTCGGCTCCGTGGCCGCGTGGATGTATCGTGCCCGCGGCAACACCGAGCGGGCGGCACTCCCCCGGAATCTTGACATCATGATCAAGGATCGGCTGTGCCACGAGAAAATGAGGGACGGCGGATGATCTACGACAAGATTTTGACGATCTATACGCTGCTCCCTGGTCGGTCTCCTGCCGTGCGCAAGCTCAAGGCCGTCAGCCAGCACTTTTACTGCGAGCGCACGGTGTACGCCTCCCGGTTTTACGCCGGGAAGCAGGCCGGGCAGAAGCTCGTGCGCATGGTGTCCATGCCGCGCAGCGTCTTCGACGCACCGATCGAGGCTGACCAATACTGCACACTGGAGGACGGCCACGTCTATCGCATCGACCAGGCGCAGCGCGAACAGGATGCCGACGGCCTCGACATCAACACGTTAAGCCTTGCGGAACCAGAGGGGAAATATGAGCTATTCCAAAATTGAGAACGCGCTCAAGACCGTCCTGCCGGACGCGGTCTACAAGGTACAGGCCCCGGAGACGACAAACGACGGCGAGCAGCTGCTCCGCTATCTGGTCTGGACGCCGACCGGCGAGCGTTACGCCTATGCCAGCGGCCGTCCCTTTGCCACAATCTATCTCGCCATTGTGACCGTGGCCACGCAAACCGAAGATGATACGCTCCCCGCCGAAGTCTCAAAGGCTTTGGCGGATGCACATATCGCGATGCAGATGCCGGAGCACTCCTATGACGTCGAGACAGCCACCTACTACACGGACATTCCCTGTGAGGTGATCTGATGGCGCAGATGGAGACCGACGGCATTGAAGAGGCCATCCGGCAGCTGAATAAGGCCGATCTGTTTACCGACGAGAACGTGAAGCGGATGCTGACAGCCGGCTCCGAGGTCATGCTGACCTCTGTAAAATCTGCCTTTGTGGAGTCCGGACATAACAGCCCCGGCCGACAGCGGCGCACCGGTGAGACGCTGCGGCATATCACAAAAGCCCGCGTCGTCCGGAAGGACAAAAACGGCGTCCCGTATATGTTCGTCACGATCCACGGGAAGGACAAACGTGGGCAGCGGTACGGCACAAAGGGTTTTGTGCTGAACTACGGCCGGCGAACCGGCGGCAAGATCCCGGCAGACTATTACTGGTCGACCGCGGTACACAACACCTGGCAGCAGGCCAACGACAAAATGTCCGACGTCGCTGCCGACATTCTGAAAGGAGAATGACATGCCTGAATTTGATCTTCGCGGCATGAAGGTCGCGAAATACAATTACGACAAAACGCAGAAGAAAATCACCTATGACACGCCGATGTCCATGGGCGACGCAATGACGGCCAACCTCGAACTCAAGTTCGCGGAGGGGCGTCTCTATGCCGAGTCCGCGCTGGCCGAGTACATGAAGAAGGTCACGGGCCTGACGGTCAGTCAGGGCGTGAAGTACATCCCGGACGAGACGCAGAAGTTGCTTTTCAAAGCGTATGAGCTGAGCCGTTCGGTCGGCTCCGGCTCCCCCTCGACAGTAAAGAGTATGGCCTACGGCAAGACCTCGACCGGCCAGTACGTGGGCAGCGGATTCTATGCGCCGGATATGATCGACGGCGTGGAGAAATTCACGGCGATTTTCGTCCACAAGACGCTGTTCGGCCCGCCCAGCAAGACGCTCCAGACTATGGGCGAGCAGATCAACTTCCAGACGCCGACGACCTCCGGGGAAGCGCTGGTCGATGACGCAGGCCACTTGATGGAGTGGAAATCGTTTGACACCGAGGCCGAGGCCATTGCATGGCTCGACGCCTGCTTCACGACGGAACCGACCGTCGTCACGGAGGGAGGATAAACCATGGATCTCCGTTTGAAAACGCTGCCGTTTGAGTATGGCGGCCACACGCTCCAGCTCTGCTGCAATTTCAACGTGCTGGCAGATCTTCAGGCGGCCGGCGAACTGGAGGAACTGCTCGATGAAGAGCGCTCCTTCCGGAATTTCACGCGGCTGCTCGCGGCGCTGGTCAACGAGGCCGCAAACGCTGCCGGGCTGGATCTCTCCGTCACGGATCGCGAGATCGGCCGCGCGGTGAGCTGGAAGGAGTTCCGCCGCATCCAGGGCGATGTGTTCGGCCTGCTGTTCTCAGCGGTCCTGGATCCGGACGATGACGAGGCGGAACAGCCCGAAGAAGAAACGACCGAAGAAGAAACGACCGAAGAAGAAACGACCGAAGAAGAAACAAAAAACGTGGAGACCAAGGAAGCGGCAGCGACGGCCTGAACTTCGCTTGGTATCTGAATATCTGGATCAATGTCCTGCATAACGACGAGGCCGTTTTCTGGCGGACAATGACGCCGGCGCGGTGCGTAGCGCTTTACCGTGAGTTTTTCAAGCTCATGGGCGCACCGAGCCGGCGTTTCGTTTCTGAGGCTCCTGCGGAGCCGGAGAAGCCCGCCCGCTTGTCGTTGTCGGCATATCTGATGGGAGGTGGCGGTTGATGGCTGCCCCGAGTATCAACACAAAAGTCAAAATGGATGGCGAGCGCGAATACAAGGCTGCGCTGGCCGAGATCAAGAGCGGACTGAACGTTCTGAAATCCGAGCTGAATCTCGCGTCCGAGCAGTTTCGGGATAACGCGGACAGCGTCGAAGCGCTGACCAAGAAAAACTACATCCTCGACCGCACGATCCTGACGCAGAAGGAAAAAATCGAGCAGATCGAAAAGGCGCTCCAGTCCTCGGCCTCCGCCTACGGCGAAGCCGATGAGCGCACCAATCGCTGGAAAACGCAGCTTAACAACGCACAGGCCGAATTGGTCAAGATGGAGCGTGCATTGAAGGATAACGAGGACGCGCTCCAAAAAGCACAGAGAGAGGCAGACGGCACGACGAACGCTTTTGGCAAGCTGAAAAAAGCTCTGTCCGACACCAAGGAGCAGGGCGGCGGCATCAAGGGCCTGTTTGCCAATCTCAAGGAGGAGTTCTCCGGCAACAACGAGGTCATGCGCGGCCTCGGTGACGCGCTGACGGACGTGTCCGGCAAATTTGGCATCCAGCTTCCAGAGGGCGCACAGAAGGCCGTGCAGTCTCTCAACGGCATCCATGCAGGTGCGGCTCTGGCTGTGACCGGTCTCGGCCTTGTGGCCGCTGCCGTGGTCAAGGCCGAAAAGGCCCTCGTTGACATCACGAAAGAGGCAGGCGCTGCGGCGTCTGAAATTCTGAAGCTGTCCTCCGTCACTGGGCAGTCAACCGAGTCCATTCAGGAGTTTGACTATGCAGCCGAAATGATCGGTGTTTCGTCCGACCGCATCCGCGACTCTCTCAAAGAGACCACCAACAAGATGCAGGAGGCGCGGGACGGCAATGAAGCTACCGCCGCCGCTTATGCCAAGCTCGGCGTGGCCATCACGGACGCGGACGTCAATCTCCGCAGCGCCGAGGATGTGTTTTACGACACCATCGACGCGCTCGGCCAGATGGAAAACCGCACGGAGCGCGACGCCGTTGCAATGGACCTCATGTCGGAATCCGCGCAGGAGCTGAATCCGCTGATCGACGCGGGCAGCAACGCGCTGAAACAGTACGCGGACGAAGCGCACGACATGGGCTATGTGCTCGACAATGACGCGCTGACCTCGCTGAAAGCCGTAGACACCGGCTTCCAAACCTTGCAGAAGACACAGGAGGCCGTCAAAAATCAGATGGCCGCCGAGTTTGCGCCGTACCTGACAAAAGCGCTGGAGGACATCCGAGAGCTGATCCAGAAGGTCGGCAAGACGCTGGTCGAGTCCGGCGCAGTCGATGCCTTCGGCAGTATCCTCGAATCTTCCGTTGCGCTGCTGGAACCGCTCGGTTCGCTGATCTCCGCTGTTCTTCCGGCTTTGACCGCAGCATTGAAACCGATCGCAGAAACGGTTGCCCTGATTGCAGACACAGCCAACGTTATTGTCGGCCTGTTTACGTTCAACGGCGATAAGATCAGAACTGCACTCGGCCTGAACGCCAGCTCCGGCCAGCTCAGCAACATGCAGCGTGCCAGCGGTGCCTATAACGGCTACCGCTATTCACAGTCTGCGGGCTGGATCACCGAGGGCACCTACACGGACGCGGAGCTGCGGTCAATGTATAACAGCGAGGTTTCCGCTGGGACGGCGCAAGGGACCTTTGAGGCGTGGAAAAATGCCGGATCGTGGCGGCGCAACGCCAGCGGAACAGACTGGTTCCCCGGCGGGCGGACGCTGCTGAGCGAGCACGGAGCGGAGACCGCGATCCTGCCGCAGGGCACGCGCATCCTGACCGCGCAGGAGACCCGCCAGAGCGGCGGAGACACCTATAACATCACGATCGACGCCCACACGGTGCGGGAGTTTGAGGACATCCTCCGCATTGTTCAGGAGCGCCGTAGAGTGGTTCGGATGGGAGGGACTTAAATGGCAACGGCAAACGCTCGCTATACCGCAAGCAAATATGCGCTCATTGATTCGCAAACTCCATCAACCCCCATTCAAACGACGCAGAGCGGCAATCAGATATTAACGCCCACAAACGCACTTCTTGTGGGTGGATTCGTTCCAGATACCGAAGCATCCATGCCGTTTGTCACGGGGATGGCTATATGTTTCTCTTCCTGCAAAGGATTACCCATCTTTTACTCACGTTGTAGTTCTCGAACATTCTGTGCCTTTTGATTCTGCCACTTGGGATAACGTGGATATTCTCTCCATGCCGACCGTTTCAGGTATCAACGAGTATACTACGCTGTTACGGTACAGCCTTACCCGGAATCAAATACTGAATCTATTGTCTTACGGTATTGGCATCTATTATCGGAGTTCGAACAACACAAGGGCGGTTCAAGGTTTCACGGCGATGGTCCGCTATGAGACGGCAGAACCGATTATTTCTCCGACTGTCCTGACCCCTGACAACATCTTTGTCGATAACACATCCGAAACGGTGCTGTCTTGGGGAAACGATAGTTCTTATGGTGTCACTCCAACAAAAGCTGATGTGCAGATCAAAACTGCGACGGACGTTGACTATGTCACTGTTGCAACTCTAACCGAAAATGTCCATTCGTACACTGCTCCGGCTGGAAGTTTTTCTAACGGCGAAAACACATGGCGTGTGCGGCTATATAACCTCTCAGGCGTCGCCAGCGATTGGAGCAGCCCAGCCAGAATCTACACACTCGGAGCACCGCAGCAACCGGCGCTTGAGGTTACGACAAGGACGCCGCGCCCGGAGATCCGCTGGCAGTCGGATGAACAGCAAGCCTACCAAGTCGAGATTGACGGCGTCTATGTCTCCGGCACGCGCTTCGGAACCGGGAAGACGTGGAAAGCCCCATTTTATCTGGCCGATGGCAGCTACACGGTGCGCGTCCGTGTGCAAAACGAATACGGCTTCTGGTCGCCGTGGTGCACGGCGGCGCTGCCGGTCACAAACGTACCGGGCGGCGCGATCACGCTGACCGCCGAGGGCGGCATCGAGGCGGCACTCAGCTGGACGCCGGGCAGCTTTGACTACTATCTGGTCTACCGGGACGGCGTGGCCATCGCAAAGGTCACGGAACCGAGCTATACCGACGCAGCCAGCATTGGTGGTGTGCGCTATCAGGTGCGCGGCTGCTACGACAACAGCGACAATTACAGTCTGTCCGAGGCCGTGGAAGTCACGGTCAGCACAGACAACGTCCGACTCTACGACATGGAGCGCGGCGAGTGGCTGCACTTCCTCTATGATTCTTCGGCACACCGTAGCACGGGTCTGAGCCTGTCCCAGGACATCCAATATGTACAGCTCTCCGGGCACACCTACCCGGTCGCCGAGCGGAGCGAATTTAAGTCCCGCGCGCTGCGGATCACCTGCGTCTGCGCGGACGACGCGGAGCGGCAGTCTCTCCGGGCACTGCTCGGACACCTGACCTGCTGCAAGACGCCGGAGGGCAACATGACCATCGGCTACCCGGCCAGCATCACGGAAAACTCTGACGATTTCTTCAGCACCTATTCTTTCACCATCGAGCAGATCGACCGAAAGGAGGAGATCGACATTGATTCGTGACATCTCCTACCACGTCAACGTCCTGCGCAACGGAGCCGAGTTTGCCCGGCTCCATTGGCGCAGCGGCGACAACCCAAACATCATGGTCAACAAGGATGCCGAGATCAAAGGCAGCTTCTCCGGGCGGTTCTACGTGCCCGACACGGTCGATCTGCTGTCAGACGAGCTGCAGCCCGTCATGCGGCTGAACGGCGTGGAGACGCCGCTGGGCGTCTTCCAGACGGCCACTCCGAGCCGCGCGACCGACCGCTACAACACGGTCGTCCAGATTGAGGCCTATGACCGCTGCTGGCGGCTGCAAAACCAGCGCACGGAGAACATCCTGCACATCGCCGCCGGCACGTCCTATATCACGAAGATTCGCCAGATGCTCACGGAGGCCGGGATCGGGCTGGTCATTGCGGCTCCGTCCGCAGCCACGCTCCAGACCGACCGTGAGGACTGGGAAATCGGCACGACCTACCTCGCTATTATCAATCAGCTGCTGGCCGAGATCAATTACAGCGATGTGTGGTTCGACGGCAGCGGCATCGCGCATTTGGAGCCGTATGAACAGCCCAGCGCCGACCGCATCGATCATGCCTATTCCGATACCGACGTCGTCCACGCGCAGCCGATCGGGCCGGATCACAACGACGAGACGGACATTTTCAACGCGCCGAACGTCTTTGTCCGAATCTGCAGCAACCCAGATCTCGACGCCGACATGGTGGCCACGGCGGTCAACGAGTCCCCGACGTCCAGCACGTCCACGTTCAAACGCAAAATGCGCATCGTGGATGTGCAGCGTGTGGACAACATTGCGAGCCAAGATGAGCTTCAGGCCGCCGCAGACCGCGCCCGGAATGAATCCATGTTAGCGGCGCGAACCATCACATTTCAGACACTCAACGAGCCGGGGCACGGCGTCGGGGACATCATCTCCATCGACGACCCGGAGTTGGCCGGGATCTACGAGGAGACCGGCTGGTCGCTGACCATGGCCGCCGGCCAGATGATGCAGCACACAGCGAAAAGGACGGTGATCGCATGATGGATCTGTTTACGGCCACGCTGGAGAGCCCGCAGGAATCGCCGCTGCTCTCGCTGGCGACGATCGGCGCGAAGTACACGGACGGCGTCTCGCTGATCTTCCCCGGCCAGACCGAGGCAACGGCCAAGCACTACCGCTGCAATCCGGACGGTACATTCGCTGCGGGCAATCGCGTCCTGATCGCCCGCGTCAGCGGCAGCTATGTGGTGCTTTGCAAGGTCGGCAAGCCAAAGTAAGGAGGTAGCTATGAGCCTAAAAATCATGCAAGGCGACCAGTACGCCATTGTATTTACTGGGGTGCAGGACGGCGCGCCGCTCGACCTATCCAAGATTGAGATGATCGAGTTCATCGTCGGCAAGCTGCGCAAAATCTATCCCGGCGAGGTCACGACGGACACAGACGGAAACTTCCTGTTCCCGCTGACGCAGGAGGAAACCTTTCAGTTCAAATCCGCCTCTCAGGCCGTCCAGATTCGCGTCAAATTCACCGGCTCCGCGCCGGTGGTCATCGGCACCAGCATTGAGGGCATCCGCGTGAGCGATTCCATCAGTAAGGTGGTGCTGTGATGATCCACTTTGACATCGGCGGGAAGCCGAGCATCCAATTCAGCCTGCCGCCCTTTCGGGTGACACCCGGCGGCAGTGGCGGCGGCAACGTCTCATCTGCGCAGATCAACACAATTGTAGTCCTCGATCGGGCGGAATATGACGCGCTGGCCGTCAAGGACGCAAAGACACTGTATCTGATTCGGGGGTGACGGAATGATCACAATTGGAGAAGAACAGCTAAAGGAGTTGTTTGTCGGTGAGATGGGCATTAAGAATGCCTGCATCGGCGAAGAACCCATCTATACCCGCCCGGGCGGATATTTATACATCGAACTGAGCGAAAAGAAAGGGGCATAACCTATGGCAAGTTTTTTCAATCTAATTCTTGATACGCTTGCACCGTCTGGGTTGACACTGAAGCTCAACGGCGGCGCGACGTATGCAACCAGCAACACCGTCACCGCAACGATCACGCTGACGGATGAAACCAAGACCGGATACCAGATGAAGCTCTGGGGCATCAAGGCGGCGGCAACGGAAGAGGACGCATCGTGGGAAACCTTCGCGGCCAGCAAGTCTATCGTTCTGACGGAAGGCGATGGTCTGAAAACCGTACATATCAAGGTGCGGGATGACGTCGGCAACGAAACGGCTGCGGTCACAGCGTCTATCACGGTCAACACTGCGGTTCCGGTGGTCACGATCACTGGCCCCGACAAGACCAGGATCTCCAAAGTCTCCGGCTTCGACACCTGCGCGTTCTCCTTCACCTGCGACGTGGACTTCGAGGAATACACGGTGCGCGTTGTGCCGAGCACCAGCAGCCTCCACGACGCCGGTACGCAGATTACCACCACTGGCGGTTCCAGCAACACCAGCGGCACGGCTGGCGGCTACAAGAAGGCCACGGCGATCAATGTCACCATCAAGGGCGCCGACCTTGCGACGGCATCCTCCGGCGACGGCACGAAGATCATCAAGGTCTTTGTCAAGAACGCCGCCGGGACTTGGAGCGTGGCATAATGGCCGCGCCGGGACTGACGTTCACCATCACGGGGAATAAAATCTCGGCAGTCTCGGGTTTCGATTCCATCACCGTCAAATTCTCATCGGACATCGCATATCAGGCATTCGAGTGCCGCGCGACGAAGACCGGCGAGGACTGGGGGCGAGGGAAAGGGGCGCTCATTGCGTCCTTTTCCCAGACCCCTGCGGGGACGGAGCGAACCTTTGAGGTCTACGACGATTTTCTCCTGAGTGGTGACGGAGAATATAGAATCTCCCTCTACGCACAGGGCGCGGACGGAAGCTGGAATGATAACTATGGTTTTGTGCCGTCCGGCACGACCAAGACCATGCTGACGGCAGACGGCAGGGAATTTCTCTGCATGAAGGAGTGATTTTATGGCAGACCAATACAATAGCGCGCACACCGGCGCAGAGATCGATCAGGCGGTGTCTGACGTTCAAAACAACAAGGTCGCATGGGGCACGAAGGAGCTGCCCACGGTCACTACTTCGGACAATGGAAAATTCCTGCGTGTTGTGTCCGGCACATGGGCGGCTGTAGAGATCGCAAACGCGAATGGAGGTAGCTTCTGATGGCAGAGCTTTTGACAAATACAACCGACCTGACAAAGGTTGCGTCAGCTATCCGGGAGAAGGGCGGCACATCGGATTTGCTTGTATACCCGGACGGATTTGTGACGGCCATTCAGGCGATTCAGACCGGCACGGAATTGAAGATCGTCGTGTCTGTGGACTCTGGTGCAACCGTTACTGCTACGAAGGGAAGTCTGTCTGTTTCCGGCACATCGGTCAATGGAACGTGTACGCTGACTGTTCCGGAGGCCGGTACATGGAGCGTCAAGGCGACACTGAACGGGAAAACGTCCGATACGAAAAGCGTCACGTTTACGGATAGCTATACAACGTCGCTGACGTTCTTTAGCGCGACGATCACGGTAACGGTCGAATCCGGCGCGTCCGTCGTACTGAAGAAGAACGGCACGACCTTACAGACGAAAACCAGCACAGGAACGGTAGTATTTACCGTAACGGAAACCGGCACATATACAATCGTCGCCACAAAGAACGGGCAGACGACGAGTGGCTCCGTCAATGTTGTGTCCTCCACGACCTCCTACGCGCTGACATTGAGCTTCCTGAATGACAACTTTGCGAACAACAGTTGGGCTTCCATCATCGCGGCGTGTCATTCTGGCAGCGTGCCGAGCACATGGGTGGTGGGCAACAGCAAGACGATGACCATCAACGGCGCGAGCTATCAGGTGGACATCATCGGCAAGAACCACGACGCCTACACCGCAGGCGGGAAGGCACCGCTGACCTTCCAGCTGCACGACTGCTACGCCGCCACAGAGGCTATGAACAGCTCGGACACGAACTCCGGCGGCTGGAAGAACAGCGCAATGCGCACGACGCATCTGCCTGCGATTCTGGCGCTCATGCCTACGGAGGTACAGAACGGCATCCGCGAGGTGAGCAAGAAGGCATCCGTGGGCGGCGCAAGCTCGACGATCGAGACGGTGTCGGACAAGCTGTTTTTGCTCAGCGAGGTCGAAATCTTCGGATCGACCAGCTACTCGGCGGCAGGCGAAGGCACGCAGTATGACTACTATAAGGCGGGCAACAGCAAGGTCAAGAAGCGGAACGGCTCTGCAGACTACTGGTGGGAGCGCTCGCCGCTTGACACCTCCTCCACGTATTTCTGCCTGGTCAACAGCAACGGCACCGCGAACGCTTACCACGCCAGCGGTGCCGGTGGCGTGGCCTTCGGCTTCTGCTTTTAATCCAGAAAGGAGCAAGAACGAATATGTACAGAATTGCAAGCAAAAATATTTTTGCCAGATACGCAGACAGTGTCGTCCCCATTCGCTATCATCCGGACGGGTTTTATATCCTATGTGAAAAGAGCGAAGCGGACGGCTTCTGTGCGAAGATGGCAGTTACGACAGAAAACGAGGACGGCACGGAGCAGCAGATGCTCCGGGACACAGTGTTTCATCTCGCCGGTCACACGTTGAAAGGCACAGAACCAGAGGGCATCTATGAGGAAATGGGCGCGGCGATCCCACTGACAGACGCGGAGAACGCGATCAATATTTTACTGGGGGTGAGCGAATGACGCAGACAGAACGCGCAAGACAGCTGCGGCCCTATATCGTCAAGGCTTCGGCCAGCCTGACGGATGCGGACGCCGTGAAGGCAAAGGAGCTGTATGACCGCTGGGCGGCAGGAATGTCCGTGGAGGTCAACGACCGGCTGGTCTATGCAGACAGGCTCTATCGCGTGACACAGGCCCACACGACACAGGAGGGCTGGGAGCCGGACAAAGTCCCGGCGCTGTTTACCGTCATCGACGAGACCCACGCGGGCACACAGGACGACCCCATCCCCGCCGCGAAGGGCATGGAGTACACCTACGGCCTGTATTACACCGATCCGGAGGACGGCAAGCTCTACCGCTGCGAACGGACGGGCGAGCAGCCGGGCGGCAAGGTGACGCTTCAGTTCCTGCCTCATGAGCTGGTGGGGCTGTATTTTACCGAAGTATAAAGGAGAAAGAGAAATGGATGCAACCACGATCATTGTAGCGATCCTCGGCTCGTCTGCGCTGACGACCGTCGTTCAGGCAATCGTCAGCGCGATCCAGAAGAAGAAAGGCAAGGGCGACGCGCAGAGCGCCCACCTGAAGGCAATCGACGAGAAGATCGACAAGATCACGAGATTGCAGGATGAGCAGTATTTAAGCATTCTGCGCCTCACGATCATGTCGGACGAGATGCCCATGTCGGAGAGGCTGATTGCCGGGAAGAAGTACGTCAATCGCGGCGGCAATGGGGATGTCAAAAAGGCGCTCCATAAGCTCGAAGAGCAGTGCGAGGCCGGGCGGCATGAAAGTTAATTACACAAAGACGGCGCTGGCGCTCATTATCACGGTTGCGGTCGTGCTGATCGTGCTGTGCGCCTGCGGCCTTCCGGTGGTGGAGGTCACGATTGCGTGGATCGGCTTGCTGGCGACGGCGCTCGGCGTCTACCAGTGGAAAACGAAAAATGAAAACCGCGCGAAGTACGCGCAGAAATTCATGGACGAATGGGCCGAGAAATACGGCCCGGACTCCGTGGCTCAGATCATGGAAATTGTGTTGAAGGACTGAAAGGAACAAAACGATATGAGAGAACTGAACGCCTGCCCGTTATGTGGGTATTTCCCAGTGCTAAAACAAGTCGGAGACGATAAAAATCTCTTGGTGTACCAATGCGCACATTGTGGCTACATTGCCGCGAAAAACCATGAGGCAAAATACACAAAATCCGGCGCCATGAAAGTTTGGAACAAAGGGACGGAAAAAGCATAATGAAGGGAGTACATAACATGGACAAAATTATGAAACGGCTTTCGAATCTGCTGAGCGTGAAGTCGCTGGTGACGCTGCTGCTGACGGTGGTGTTCACGGTGCTGGCGCTGCGGGGTGATATCACAGGGAAAGACTTCTTGACGATCTTCCTGATGGTCATCACGTTCTATTTCGGGACGCAGAGCCAGAAGGCGCAGGACGCGATGGACGCGAAGAGTGACGACAATGGCACTGAAAATTAACGATACCATCCGGGCAACGAGAGTGGGCGGCAAGCGTCCGCTCTCGGCTATCCGGGCAATCGTGTTCCACTACACGGCCAATACCGGCCTGCACGCGACGGCGCTCGGCAATGCCCGATACTTTGCCAACGGCTCCGAGGGACGCCCCGCGTCGGCACATTTCGTGGTAGACGAGGGCGATACCGTTTACCAGTGTGTGCCACTGAACGTGGTGGCGTGGGCGGTTGGCGACGGCAGGAGCGGCAAATTCGGCAAGGTGTATAGCAACTACAACACGGTATCTATCGAGATGGTGAGCCACACGGACGCTTCTGGCAAGTATTACATCCCGGAGGCGACGATGCGCAACGCTGCGCGGCTTTATCAAATGCTGCTGAAGCAGCTTCCGGGCGTGCAGGCCGCGATCCGGCACTACGACATTTCGATGAAGCTGTGTCCGCTGCCGCTGATTGACGAAAAGAAATGGGCGGACTTTAAGAAGCTCTTGGAGGAGGTGGACGAGGTGGTCACGAAAGCGAAGATGATCGTAGACGGCAAGGAGATCGAGGTCGAACGCATTTTGAAGGACGGCACGAATTACATCAAGATCAGAGATATTGCAAAGGCGCTGGATCTCGAAGTTAGTAATAAAGGGAACATTCCCATTCTGAATCATAAGCAGTAGCGCCCCGTGTGCCGCGCCACTCGGATTGGAGGTGGTGACGATCAGCGCGAGGGTGCGGATTCCGGAAGACTTGACCGGCCTGCTGCAAGGCGAGTGGGAGCAGATCATATCTCAGGCAGGCTACAGCGAGCAGGACGCGGAGATCGTCCGGCGCTATGTCATGGACAAAACACCACAAATTGACGTCGCGGTGGAGCTGGACATGGCGCGGAGCACGATCACCCGCAGACTGCCGCAGATCTACGCACGAGCGCGGCACACGGCAGCAAAGCTGCAAATGATAAAAACTAAATGATGCACACTAGATATTGAGCAAAACGATACGCCCCGGCAGGAGAAACCCTGTCGGGGTGTTTTTAGGCCTCATTATTCAGGCCCGCGCCAGGCGCTCGTACTTGGTGGTGTAGCCGGGAATCATGATACAGGGGTACTCATCGCCGCACAGGACTTCGCGCAGGAGGTATTTGTAGCCGTCCAGCGTTACAACGATCTCGCCGGCTTCATTCTCATAGGGCGCGAACTTTTCCGGGATGATGATATCAAGAGGCTCGGAAACGGTGGCATCGGTTTTATTTTCGGTGTAGATACAGCGTTTTTCGGCGGCAAGCATGCCATAGTTTGCGTAAATCGTAGTTTTCGTTTTTATTCCCTCCGTTTGTGTTTGGTTGATCTCTATGGGCTTATTATATTGCGACTTATATTCTTTTGTAGGCACCAACGGCCTGCGCAAGCAAGAGCCGGAGGTAATCCGGGCAGGAACGGCGGGAGCCTTCCCAATCTTCAAGAGTACGATTCGGGATGCAGAAACGATCACTAAACGCATGCTGCGAGAGCCCGGAAAAAGCGCGAATCTCTCGAATAGACATGTGCGCTACATCCCACAGCTCGCCGAGAATGCAGTCACGATCTTCCGGGACGACCGAGTCCGAATCGCCTGCGAAGCTTGGGCACGCACAACCGGATACAAAATCATCGCGGCTCTCTGTGGAAATTGCCTTGCGCCATAGGATATTAAACTGCTTATTATTCATGTTTCGCATCACCTTCGAGTTCCTTCTTTATTGCCTTTTCGCGCCGCTTGGCATTAAAACTGTCCTTGTTCCTGGCGTACCACGCGCGATATATTGCATTGCTTTTCTCTGGATTATCTTTTTGATACTGTGAGGTTAATTGCCTCTGCCGCTTGGCTGTGCACTCGTTGGAGCAGCACTTGTGCCGCCTGCCATCCAGCGGGAACGGCTTCCCGCAAACTATGCATTCCGCATACGCAAAAACAACTTCGCACGATGCGGATTCCGGCTTCCTCCGACATTCCCGGCAACAGGTATTCCGAATTTGTCCGTCGAAGTGCGCGCCGCAAAGCGCGCAGACCCGATCCATTATTTGATCCCCCATGCTGCGAGGGTGTCGCGGATGTACTCCGTATCTTCCTCGCTCAGAGCTTCCCACGGAGTTGCCGGATCAGAGATGATCCTGGAGATCTCTGAAATCACCCCATCGCAGCCTGCATCCTCAAGCGCATTGAGGCACATCGGCTCGCCGGATGTCTCGGCAAGCCAGCCGCCGTAGACGGCATCAACATCGGCGTACAGAGCGAACTGCTCGTTGCCATCGTGGCGGGAAATGAAAGCGGAATTGAATCTGAACTGGATGTAAGTCTTTTTCATTTTGTTTTCCTCCCTGGCTTACGCCTTGTTTTTATCTTATGGCTATACAATACCACGCAATGCGTGGAATGTCAAGTGCAATTTGCAAAAAAACTGAAAATAAATCGCACGCAAATGCTGCATAAATGCGTCACTCATGCTCCCTTCGTGCGTCCCACGGAATTTCAAAATCCCTCATACTGAACGTAGGAACTGGCCAGTTCACTACATTTTTTGGAGGGAAACTCTATGGAATACGCAAGCAACGGCAAGGGGAATCTCGGCGTGACGCTCGGCGCGATCGGCACGGGCCTCGGCGTGTTTGGCGGCGGTCTGAGCAACCTGTTCGGCTGCTGGGGCGCGAATCCGGCTGCAGCGGCGATGGCTGCAAGCAACAGCGACAACCATCTTGTCAGCCGCTATGAGGCGTCTCAGGCGGCACGAATCGCAGAGCTGGAAACGGAAGTCAAGCTCCGCGATGCGAACACGTACACGGATCAGAAGATGCTCGAAATGTACAAGTACACGGATGGGCGACTTCGCAGCATCGAAGAGCAGCTGTGCCAGCAGCGTGTCGTCAACGCGCAGACCGTGGCGAACCTGTCCTGTATGCAGAACGAGCTGGCTACGCTGTCGGGCCTGACCAAGACGGTGATCCCCATCAACAACGTCTGCCCGGAACCGATGCAGCGTTATAACAGCTGGACGGCTCCGACCACGACCACCACGACGACTTAAGCAAAAAGGGGCGGCAATAGCCGCCCCGATCTTAACACGGAGGTATCCTTATGGTAACGATCGATCAGGCTATGCGAGGCGCGGCAAAATTTGCCGACAATGAGATCATTCCACATCTGCCGATGGGCAAGGGCATTGGAGCCGGGATCGCGCTTGCGCTTATCATGGATGGCGGCAAGGCGCAGCTGCTCAAGCTGCGTGAAAATCCGGCGGTGCAGATGATGGGCGTGATGGACGAGGCCGGGAACATCGACCTTGAACGGCTCTATAATGCGGCAAGGCCGCGCTTTGACGGGCAGAAGCTGCCGGTCACGGTGCCGATCATTGGCGAGCTGCGCTTTGACGTGGGCGATCTTGATAAGCTTTACAGATACATACAGGAGGCGTAAAATGAAGCATTATATCGAAGAACTGAAACGGCAACTGCATGAGATCATGGAGCGCCCGGCTACGCTTGGCCGCGCGGAGGAAGTCACGGTGTATGCGGATGCCATTTGTGCGCTGCATAAGCTGGACGATGACCATTTTCGTGAGGTCACGAAAATGATGGAATTCACCCGCGAGGATGCTGAAAAGTGGGTATCGCACATGGAGAACGAGGACGGCACGGTCGGTGAACATTGGACGATGGAGCAGACCGGTCAGGTCGCGGCCATTGCCGGAGCGCACTATGAGCCGTGGATCTGGTATGCCGCGCTCAACATGATGTACTCGGACTATTACGCCGTGGCGGCGAAATACGGCCTGGACCGGCCAGAATTCTATGCCGACCTTGCAAAAGCGTTCTTGATGGATAAGGATGCCGGAGGCCCGGAGGCGAAGATGGCCGGGTATTATCATGGAGTTGTGCTCCGTAACAGCTAACCCCTATTGCATATCTATTGCAGATACAGCAAAATTTCTATTGTAAAATCAACGTGTTCTGAATGAATGGGGTTCAAGAGGCCGCTAGTTCGAATCTAGTCACTCGGACCATGCAGAGTGTCCTTATAGGATCTGAGTATCCTGTAATGGACACTCTGCTTTTTTATGTGAAGAATGGTGAAAAGCTGGAACTGTCGATCATCATCCGTTCCCGCACACACAGCAGCTTGACCTTGTGCTCGGTCAGCAAATCGATGTATTGCTTTGTCATGCCCCAATCCCGCCCCAAGCGGTCAAGGCTGTTTACCAGCACCACATCCACCTTTTCGGCAAGAACGGCCTCCGTCAGCTCTTGCAGAGCCGGACGGTCAAGGGTCAATCCTGAGCCATGTTCGGCGGCAACACCAACGATGGTGTACCCAGCCTGTTCCGCATAACGGCGGAGCTTGGCGGCCTGCTGTTCCAAAGAAAAGCTATCGTCGTGAGCGACCCGGCAATAAAAATAGGCTTTCATCGTGTCGTACCTCCTTATACCGCAACCTGTTCCGGGGCGTAGCTTAGTGCTACGCCTTTCCTCGTTTCCATGATAATGTCGGCCTCCGGGATCTTCCGGCGATCCGGCACATCAAAGGCACCGATGCAGTTGTAGTGAATATCGACGCGCTGATTGGTAATGCCGTCCTGCTTTTCAGCGTGGTACACCTCAATATGGTCGATCAGCTCTGCAACCATCCGCTTTGTAATGGTGGTCGCGTCCGTGTATCGCCGTACCGTTTCAAGAAAGTCGTCAATGTCCATGCGCTTGCTCTCGTCCTTTTTCAGTTCCAGCCGCAGCGCCTTGATCTTCTTGGCGTTCTCGCCCTGCTCCTGTTCATAGCGTTTGGACATTTTGGCAAACCGGGCATCGTCGATTTTGCCTGCCACATTGTCCTCATAGAGCCGTTCAAAGAGCATATCCAGTTCCCGGTCACGGGCGGTCAGAGTGTCCAGCTCACGCTGCTTGCGGAGCGCGGTATTTTCCGCCACCTTTGCCGAGCGTCCGATCATGGCCTTGATAAAGTCATTTTCGTATTCGCTGGCGAAGCAGGCCAGCCGCTTGACCTCATACAAAACGACCTGCTCCAAGAAGTCCAGCCGGATATAATGCGTTTTGCTGCACTTGCGATAACCGGAGTTATGATTTTGACAACTGAAAAACTTGATGTCGTGGTTGTTCTGGTTGAAGTGGAAATTGAGATTGCCGCCGCACTCCGGGCATTTCAGCAGGCCGGAGAATACGCTGGGCGCCTGCGTGACCGTGGGCTTTTTGCGGCGCGTCCCTTTTTGGAGCGCCTGCACCTTTTCCCAAGTTTGGCGGTCAATGATAGCCTCATGGACATTGAGGAAGATCGCCCGGTTTTCCTCCGGGTTCTCGATCCGCTTTTTCATCTTGTAGGACTTGGAGTAGCTTTTGAAGTTAATGACATCGCCGCAGTATTCCTGCAAGGTGAGGATCTTCTTGACGGTGGTATGCCCCCACTTGGTAGGCTCCACGGTGCTTTTTGACCCGCCCCGGCTCGTCCCACGACTGCGCCAGTAATAGGTGGGATTGACCACGCCATCGGCGGCAAGACGGGCGGCAATTTCCGCCAGCCCGTACCCCTCCAGCGCCATGCAGTAGATCCGGCGCACCACCTCGGCGGCCTCCGGCTCTACCACCCAAAAGCGGGGATCGTCCGGGTTTTTGATGTAACCGTAGGGTGGCGGAGAAAGCGGAACGCCTGCATTTCCTTTCATCTTGTTCACGATCCGGCGCTTCTTGGAAATGTCTTTCGCATAATACTCGTTCATAATATTTTTGAACGGGGTGAAATCATCCTCGCCTTCATCGCTGTCTACGCCGTCGGAAACGGCCACCAGCCGTATATCGTGAAGCGGGAAAAATTCTTCGGTCAGCTTGCCGACCTCAATGTAGTTGCGCCCCAGCCGTGAAAGGTCTTTGACGAACACCGCCGAGATATACCCGGCCTCGATAGCGGTCAGCATTTTCTGAAAGCCGGGACGCTTCATCGTCGTACCCGTGATACCGTCATCCACGAAGAAAATCGTGTCAGTATAGCCCTTGTCCTTGGCGGCCTTTTGGAGTATCTTCCGCTGATTTTGGATGCTGTTGGACTCGCTGTCCATATTATCGTCACGGCTCAGTCGGCAGTAGAGAGCGGCCGTGCCGGTAGAGATTTTCTTGCTTGACTGTTTCAAAATATCCTCCTTCCTGCAATCAAGCAAGAGGTTCTTATCTATGTATATTATACCTCTGCCGACTGCCCGTGTTAAGGATGTCGATGGAACAGTTAAACTGGCTCCAAATCAGCCAGCATCAGCTTCAACAGGATGTCACGCATGGACTCGCCTTTGTCCTTGTAGATGGGCGTGACAATGAATTGGATTTTGCCGACTTGATAGGTGTATTCCTCCTTGACGGGTACGGGATCTTCCATGTGGGCCTCCTTCCAGAGCGATACGAAACAATGACCGACAGTCCCCCTTGTCCCGTGGGGAAACACAAGAGGGCGGCACCTTCGGCGGTGCCGCCCTCTTGCCTTGCTCCACTTTGGGACAATTTGTCCCAAGGTCAGTAGGGGCTGTTCTCAAAGTGCTGCTGGGCCTCTTCCAGACTGTGGAAGTCAAAAACCTCATAGAGCTCCGCCAGTACGCGCCGGATGTCGTTGGGAGAAAACCCGCAGTTCTCCATAGCGTAGATGACATAGCCACGGCAGGCATTGTTACTCCACGGCTGGGCAAGCAGGGCCGCCAGTTCGGGATCATACTTCATGTTGGTTTCCTCCTTGATAAAAGTTTCGGGAGCGCCACGCTCATTTCCTTGACCCGTCATAAGACAGCAATACTCAGCATGACGCTCCCGAGGGGGCGGCAGCCCGGAGGGGCAAGCGGCCAGCTTGTCCGGCTGCGGATCGTGGCCGTGGGGTGGCTTGTCCCACTTGCGGCGTTGGTGTTGTTCGCTCGTTCTCCTGCCGGAGAAGTCACAGCGCACCCGTCGCCCGGCTCCCCGCACTATGTCTCGGGGCCGCCGCTATTCAGTTGTTGATCGGATGTAACTCCTCTCATATACCAAGGACATCTGGCAGATCAATTCGGACGGGTTTACAGGCACTTTTTCAAATACTGTTTCATCTTCTCAAGTCCCCGCTCCACAGAGCGCCGCACGGCACTCTCATGGACACCCTCTGCCCTTGCTACTTCGGAATAGCTCTTGCCGAGGATCACGCAGGCATCCACCCGGCGGCCCTGCGTTTCGGGCAAGGAATTGAGCGCAGCGCACAACTGGCAGAACAGCTCCATGCGTTCCAGCAGCTCCTGTGGGGTGGGTTCAGAAACGCAGGCAGAGTATTCGATCCCGTCCTCGCAATCGAGGGAATACTGCGCCTTGTTGCGGATAACACGCCGCTGATAGGCGGCCTCGTACAATCTGCTTGCCCTGAGCTCGTCAGCCACTTCCTCGGAAACCTCTATGTATTCGTCGTGGGTGTACCACGGATAAAAGTCCTTCAGATTGATGGTCGTCATTTGTAATTCCTCCGTTCAGATGGTTGGGGGGTGAATGGCGATCTGAACGGAGGGCGGCGGGGAGCGACACCCCGGGCCGCCTTTGCCCACTTCGGGACAACTTGTCCCAAGGTAGATAAAACAAAATGCGCCTGCATGACATGACAGCACGCAGGCGCAGAAAATTACATATTCACTTAAAAGCTGACAATTTTCGCATCCGTCATCGGATTGATCCCATCGAAACGACGAGCTTTTTTTGACAGGTTAGGCGGATGGAAAGTGAAAGCTAACATAGGGTACCTCCCTGTAAACTATAAAAGAGCCGATAACCGCAGCTCGTGGCTGGCTGGTTATCGGCTCTGCGTCTGTGCGTCTGGCTCTTTGATAACGGATGTATTGAATTGTTTGACATTGACTATCGTTTCCCGCTTGCATTTAGGGCAAAATAGCGGGAAGTTTTCGAGTACCGTATTGAGGCGTATCTTGGTTCGGGTCTTGTTTTTGCAGATCGGACAAAGTCCCCATTGTTCATTTTCCAACGCATCACCCTATTTCTTTGA
>ENA-UESC01000476-UESC01000476.1-human-gut-metagenome-genome-assembly--contig:-NODE-476-length-37939-cov-36.848344_pt1 | contig 37939 bp, 68 predicted proteins | sample MGYA00242998_ERZ507999 | MGnify/ENA primary metagenome ERZ507999 (study PRJEB26167, sample SAMN06115465) | human gut metagenome | host: Homo sapiens | place: China:Hubei | collected 2016-04-27... | reverse complement strand
GGCGAGCAGGTGTTTTACTGCTGGAACGACCGCAAGGACTACGCCCTCACGGACTGCACGGGCGCGCCCAACCACACGGGCATCGTGACCGCCTGCGACGGGCAGAGCTTCACGGTGTTCGAGGGGAACAAGGGCAAAACCCACGAGTGCGCGTACCGCGTCATTCCCGTCAACGGGCGCTATATCCGGGGCTTTGGCGTGCCGAAATATCCAGCGGACAAGACCGTGCTTACGCGCGGCGACAAGGGCGAGGCGGTCGGGAAGCTGCAAGAATTTCTAAATGCCTGCGGCTATGCGCTGGACGTGGACAACTCATTCGGCCCCGCGACGCAAAGAGCGTGGGGGGAATATGTTTACGCATATCTCGAAAAAATTCTAAAATAACGAAAGGAAAACGGGCGGGAGGCGTGCCTCCCCTCGCGTGAGCGCTCTGCAAGCCCCGGCGCACAGCATGGACAAGCAGCACCGAGCGATCCGCGCACAGTTATCCTCTATGGCCCCGCGGCGGGCCGTGGCATACATTCGGTCCTTTGAGCTTCCGCCCGACGAAATGGCGTGCCTCGTCGAGTGCGACGTGCGTGGCCGCTCCTGCGTACAGGTTGCATTTGAGATGAACCTGTCGCCGGATACGGTCAAAAAGTATCGCCGAAAGGCGTACCGCAAAATCGCATCGGAAGTCTTTGAATAGGAAAAGAGCTTCACCAAACGGTGAGGCTCTTTTCCTTTATGGGGGGGTATGAATGACGCATGGAGCACGTCGTGACAAAAAATTAGCATATTCCGTCAGAATTTGCAAGCGCAATCGTTCGACGAATTTCGCCGTACACTTTTCATCCTCTTTTCCGGCACTTTGGGAAAGGGGTTTTCTTGTACCATAGAGGAAGAAAAGGAGGTGCGCTGTATGTACGAACGGCTTTTGGCATTGGGATTCACCGAGCAGATGGCGAGGGATATTTTGGTGCTGTTCCCCGAGCCGGACGAGCTGCGCACCTATGTTTATTTCGCGGAGCTGCTCCATGTATAGCTATTATAATCCGTCGCCTTATGGCAAGAACGTGGGGGACTGCACCGTTCGGGCAATCTCCAAAGCGACCGGGAAAGACTGGGGCGAAACGTATCTCGCGCTTGCCATACAAGGCTACTTAGACGGTAACATGCCGTCGGCCAATGCGACCTGGGGCGCGTATCTGCACTCCCTTGGCTATCGGCGATACATCGTTCCGGACTCCTGCCCGCTGTGCTATACCGTCGGGCAGTTTGCGGACGAGCATCCGGCAGGCACATATATTTTAGCCCTGTCCGGTCATGTGGTGTGCGTGCAGGACGGGACGATCTTTGATTCGTGGGACAGCAGCAATGAGACTGTGATTTATTTTTGGGTAAAGGAGACTGAATGACATGGCTTTTAATCCGTACTATCAAAACCCTTATTATCCACAGCCGATGCCGGATAACCTTATGCAGATGCGGCAGCAGCAGATGATGCAGCCCGCTCCGCCTCCCGTGCCGCAAAATCCTGTCGCGACCGGCGGCGTGCAGTGGGTGAGCAGCGAGCAAGAGGCGAGAGGGTATCTCATCGCGCCCAACTCTGCCGTTGCGCTGTGGGATTCCACCGCTCCCACCGTGTACCTCAAGCAGGCAGACGCAAGCGGGAAACCGACGCTCAAGATTTACGACCTCGTAGAGCGCATAGAAACGGCCTCTAACGCGTCGCAAAAGCCGGGAGTGGAATTTGTCACACGCGAGGAATTCGACCGTCTGGCGGCGCTTGTGGGCGAAATAAAGGGCAAGAAGAAGCGCAAGATCGAGGAGGACGAGGACGATGAGTAATCCCTTTATGACCGCGCTTGGCGGCGGGCAAATGCCCGGACCGGTAGGCCAGTTCCAGCGCATGATGCAGCAGTTCCAGCAATTCAAGGCAAATTTTCATGGCGACCCCAAAGCGGAGGTCGAAAAGCTTTTGCAGAGCGGTAAACTCAACCAGCAGCAGCTCAACCAGCTGCAGCAAATGGCAAAGCAGTTTCAAAGCCTGATGGAGTAAGCATCAACATAAATCAACATCGTGGCCACGATTTGATGAATAAAAATTTTTCAAAGGAGTGATACTATGTCTCTTTCTGACGGCGGCGTTCAGGCCACTATGCCTGTTGCGCCCGTAAATTCCAGCAACGGCGGCTTCGGCTGGGGCGGAGAAGGCAGCTGGTTTATTATTATCTTGTTCCTTTTCGCATTTCTTGGTTGGGGAAATGGCGGCTGGGGAAACAACGGCAATTCCGGCGGCGTGGTCGACGGCTATGTGCTGACCTCTGATTTTGCCAACGTCGAGCGCAAGATCGACAGTGTAAATCAGGGCCTTTGCGACGGATTCTACCAGCAGGCGCAGCTTGTCAACGGCACTAACATGGCGATGGCAAACGGCTTTGCACAGTCCGAGCTGTCCCGCGCAAACCAGCAGGCGGCGCTGATGCAGCAGCTCAACGCCATGCAGATGCAGAACCAGGAGTGCTTAAAGAAACTCTTTACAAAGGTCAAAGACGGCTTAAAGTCCTTGCTGTCCTTTGATAGTTATAAAGCAGTAGGCACTTGCGCGGCGTAATCCGCGCTGGCAATCGGGTGAATTGCTGGAAAATCTAAGTTTGCAATTTACTTTCGCACAAATATAATGTATAATCATTATAGAAATTGCGGAGGTAAATTATATGTACTATGTTTATGAGTGGTTTGTTATTGAAACCGATGAAATCTTTTATGTTGGGAAAGGAACTGGCAGAAGGTTTAAGGTAAGAAAGCATAATAAATTTTTCAATGATTTTATAAAAAGGCAAGAGTGTGACAGCAGAATTATAAAAGAATTTGAGAAAGAGAAAGATGCTTTTTCTTACGAACATGAACGAATTGCAGAATTAAAAGCAATCGGCCAGTGCGTTTGCAATATTTACGAAGGCGGAGCAGGCGGCACGACTTCATGGTGGAACAAAGAAAGACGGAATGAGTATTCCACCAAAAATGTCATGAAGTCTGAAACACAACGCCAAAGAATGAAAACGCAAAATCCGATGAAAGACAAAAAGGTTTCTAAAGCTGTGGCAAGGGCTAAGTCTCGCCCAGTTGTTATCGGCGGTGAAGAGTACGCTTCTGTAAAATCTGCTATGGAGCGATACGATGTTCCGCACGATACCATCAAACGCTGGTGTCAAAAGGGGATAAACTCCCACGGAGAACTTTGCCGATACAAAGACGAACCACAAATTCAACCGTCTATGGGGAGATATAACAGAGGCGGATGCCGTGCAATCATTTATGATGGAAAACGATACGAGAGTGCAATAGATGTAGCACGAATGCTTAATGTTTCAAATTCATCTGTGTTTTATTGGGCGCAAAAGGGATTTGCCCCAGATGGCATTCAATGCCGGTACGAAGATGAGACAAGAGAGCTGACATTTGAAAAGCATAACTCTGGATGGAAAAACAAAAAGCCGATCATCGTAAATGGAATTTGGTACGAATCAAAAGCAGCGGCAGAAAAAGCACTTGGTTTTAAGCCTGGGTATCTTACACCATATTTGAACGGGACAAGAAAAAACACAAAGTACATTTGCAAATATGACAATCAGCAGCCAAGCCGGGAGAATTCCGATAAAAGTATCCCGGAAGGTTCAACGACTAACAGGTGAGGACGGAAACCAATAATCCTGACACGAGTGCCCGACCCCTACCGTAACGGAGGGTGAAGATATAGTCTGAACTCACGAGGAAACCGTGAGAAGTAAAGGATAAAGAGCTTTTACGATAACATAATGGCTGCGAAAACCGAGCGGCTATCGCCCAGGTGCGCTACGACATGGCGACGCAGGCGTGCGACACGCGCAACACCGTGCAGAACGCCACACGCGACATCATTGACGCGAACAACCAGAACAGCCGCGCCATCCTCGACTTCCTGACGCAGAGCAAGCTGTCCGACCTCCAGACCGAGAATCAGAATCTGAAACTGGCGGCATCTCAGGCCGCGCAGAACAACTATCTGATCTCGCAGCTGCGTCCGTGCCCTTCGCCTGCCTACATTACCTGTAACCCGTGGGCGGGTAGCGGTTACGGCGGCTGCGGCTGCAATCAGGGCTGCGGCTGCTGACAACTGCATAGCATAGCTTTTTGTTGGCGATGTTTTGTTGACGTCAACAAAATGTTCGGCCCCGTGCCGATACTGACAACAACGCGGCGGGGCTATTGCCTCGCCGCTGTATTTTAACCGGGTCGAAATCGACCCCTTTAGAAAGGACTGATTATTTTGGCAGAGTACACAAATGCGAATATTGTGAGCGTAGCCGCAGGCCAGAACGTTCCATTGACCGAAACGGCGGTCAATAGCAAGCCCTGTATCGTGCATCGCCAGGGCGCGGGCATTGTCACGCTGCGCGGCCTCACCAATCAAAACCGCGCCCTGTTTAGGGTCTCCTTTGGCGGCAACATCGCTATTCCCACCGGAGGCACGGTCGAGGCTATCACGGCGGCGCTTGCCATCAACGGAGAGCCGCTGACCAGCGCAACAGCTACCGTCACGCCTGCGGCGGTAGAAAACTACTTTAACATTTATGTTTCCGCACAGGTCTGCGTCCCGAAAGGCTGCTGCCTGACGGTCGCAATGGAAAACACCAGCACTCAGGCCGTCAACTTCGCCAACTCGAATCTGACGGTTGAGAGAATCGCGTGAAAGGAGAATGGGCATGAGTAAGAAAGCAATGTATGAGCTTCGCAATATGCTTTGCGACGAACTCGACGAGCTGGCGCGTAAGGGCGACCTGGGCGCGGGCGACCTTGAGATCGCGCACAAGCTGACCGACACCATCAAGAACATCGACAAGATCGAGATGATGGAGGACGACGGTTATTCTCGCGACGGAGACTATTCTCGTGGCGGCGACTGGCAGGCCGATATGCGCGGCACTTACGGCAGGGGCAGCTCCTATGCTCGCCGCGGCACGCATTACGTCCGCGGGCACTACAGCCGCGCCGACAGCATGGAGCACCTGCGCGAGCAGATCAACGACATGATGCGCGAGACGGACGACGACCGCGTAAAGGAAGCGCTGCGGCGTGCCGCGAGCCTGATGGAGGAATAAGGGGGTGCGTCCCCTTGATCGACGAAAACGAGCTCAATCTGTGGATATCGCGGCTTGAGACGGAGGAATCGAGCTGGCCCAATTATCAAAAGCTGGCGGCGTTGTACATCATCCAAAATCAAAACGCGCCCAAAGAACCGGAAAGGCCGATGCTGTATTCGGCATCTCCCGCACCGGTCAAATCCTATGCGTCTGAAACGGTAGGCAGCTACGGCGACAGCGATTTTTTACAGGCCGTCTCCGACATGGCTCCGGCAAGAGCGTGGGAGGTCATGGACGAGCTGATGGACAGCCTTAAAATCGTCAACGAGCGCGTGTACAACAGCGTAATGCGGAAGCTCGAAAAATGAGAATACCCCCGTCGTAAGGCGGGGGTGTTCTTTTGGGCATAATTTACCTTTTGGAACACCAAGGTCAAATATGCCTAACGGGGCGTTACAAAAAACGCGCCGTCGTCATCTGCGTCAATTCTCCGGATAAAGCGCGTCCAGAATTCCTTTTTCTCTTCCCGGGAGTAAGTATCATATTCAGCAAGCCCGTTTCTCAACGCGTCAAGGTTTGTCTCCGGCTTTTCCTCTACCGCTTCAAGTGTTTTTTTCAAGCTCGCATACTCCCGCTTGTATTCGTCCAACTCGATCAAATCATTCAGGTAAAGAGTTTTTAGCTTGCTCATTTTCTTGCGTATCGCGTCCGCGCTTTGCGTGGGCTTTTTTTCTGCTTTTTTGTAATAGCGATTGTTTCGCTCGGCAATCCCCTCAAGCTCATGCAATAAATAATCTTCCAGCGCGTCTTCGCGGATCCTCTTTTTGTGCTGGCACGCGGAGTTGTCAAGCATTCGCGTCCGGCATCGGTAGTAGGTATAAATCTGCTTTGCCGTTTCTGACTGCATCGTTTTCCCGCACTCTTTGCAATGCAACAACCCCGAGAACAGATAAACGCGATCTGTCTCAACTCCCGCGCAGCGCTGCGACCGCTGGCGCAGAATATCATTTACAATGTCAAAATCCTGCTTGCTTATTAAGGCGGGGCAAGCGTTCTCGATGCCGTACACCTCACCGATATAAAGCCGGTTCCGAAAATAGTTTACATACTTGGTATACGCGCGGTCAATGCCCCATGTCTCAAGCATATAGCGTTTTACGCCCAACACGCTTTGCAGTCTGACATACGCCGCAAACATATCTCGCGCGGCATCTGCCGTATCGTTATCAATCTGGTATTGCCTGTCCTTGATGATATACCCTAAAGGGGCTTTTGACCCTGCCGGTTGGCCTTTTGCACGCTTGCCGTCGTTGATAAATTTGACTCGCTCGCTTGTGCGGTCGGCCTCGTCCTGCGCGACGGAAAGCATGATGTTGACCTTTAAGCGCCCTGACGCGGTGCGCGTCTCATAGTCTTCTTCCGTCGCCTGCCATGTCACGCCGTACTGGTCAAGCTGCGTCTGCACATCGTAGTACCCCGCGACGTTGCGGAACCAGCGATCTAGCTTGATAAACAGGATCGTATCTATTTTCCCAGCCTTGCAATCGTCCAGCAGCCGCAGGAGCGCAGGGCGCTTTTTGTACGGCTTTCGCGCGGATATGCCCGCGTCCTCATATATTCCCACCACGGTCATTTTATTCGCTTTGGCATACCTTATCAGCGCGTCCCGCTGCTCTTGCAGGGACAGCCCATGCCGCGCCTGCTCCTCGCTCGTGACGCGGATATACAATGCCGCTCTTATCAAAGCCTCTCTCATCAATGCCGCTATCATCAAATCCCCCTCCAATCAATGTACAAGCACCATGCAGCCAGTAGGACGATAATGACAAACATTATAGCAATCACGCCGTTGCGGATATGGACACCGCGCCGCATGATCTCAATGGTATCGGCCTTTGCGTCAACATGGCGTTCCAGCTCATCATTCCGCGCTTGTAAAGTTTCCTCGGTCGGCGTCAAGTGTTCGGAAATCCCGAACGATTCATCAAGCGATATTCCAAGCGCTTTGCAGATCGGCGCGACGGTGTAGATCGACGGAGATTTAGAAAACTTGGAAAAGAAGTTCTGCACGGTGGACAGCGGAACGCCGGAAACGTCGGAAATGTCTTGATAGGTCAGTTTTAATTCTTCTTTACGGATTCTACACACTTCTTGAATGTTCATTTACGCCACCTTAATTTTTCCGATTTTCGCGCCGCAAAGTCGCAAGATAAGGGCTTGTCGAACCATGTCGAGCGCTGCCTTATTGCAAGGCTTCGGCATTGAATTACCAAGCCAAAGTGGGCTACGGTAAAGACAAGCAGCGGCGGTCGTTCCCCGCCGGCTGCAAAAAGGCCCCGCCGTTTGTTGCAGAGGGCGGCGGGGCCTTTAGTTACTTAATAGTCCAGGAATAACCGCAGTTTTGGCAGAGGCAAACCTTTTCGTTTTTAACGACAGTCTTTTCGTTCCCCTTGCTCTTTTTCCAAACAAGATTAGACATGCCGAGAGTGCAAAACGCAGTCAAGCCGCGGGCGGCATTGTTCAGATGCCCGCCAATTCCGTTTCCGTGTTTTTTCGTGTAGGTCGTAGCCTGCTGGATTTCAATCGTTACATTTTCGCTCCCGCAATTTGGACACATCATGATAAACTTTCTCCCCTCTGTTATTATATTTTCGACTGCACAAAGTGCAATAATCGACATATAGTAAAATAAAAAGTGATCCTGCGACTGCGCGCCGCTCCACAATATTTCTTAATTGTTGCACAGTGTCGTGCAGCAAACGCCTGTTGTGGGAATAGGTATGAATACCGAAAAGGAGGTCGAAGCATGGACGCACAGGTGCAAGCGGCGGCGGCGCTTTATCTGCTCCTAACGCCGAAGCAGAAAGACGAAATGCTCGCGCTGATTGAGCGCATCCTCGCGGAGGAGGAGCAAAAAATAGCCTTAGAGCCAAACGGAGGGACGCAAGATGTTGTGTAATTACGCGAAATGTGATACAATGATCAGAGAAAAGCTGAAAGAAAAAATTCTCACGATGAGCGATGCGCAGCAAAACGCATTGTTACTTGCTGCGCGCGAGATCAGGAAAAAATCGAAAGAACAAAGGAGAGAACTTTATGAAAATGCTCAACAAACAAGGTAAGCAAAACGCTTGTGACACTGGAGAATCCGGCAACGACAAAGTCGTGCTTTCTCTGCTTTTGGCGATCAATGACCGCCTGTCTCTCCTTCCGGTCATTCTCGGCCTGTTGGTAGGCAACATAATTGCGAAAATCATCGATGCGCTCTTCTTCTAAGCGCTTCATCTGCCCAACGACCGAATCCTCCTCACGTATGCGCTCGGTCGGCAAGCCATCTTTTATCCAATCGTTCATCGCTTACTCATCAAAAACTGCGCATAGCGCAACAACTCATTCAACTCGGTGTCTGTCGCCGTGTCGATAAAATCAAACAGCTCTTGAACGGTAGGACTTACGCCCTCGGTCTTCGGATCGAGGGTGCTTTTTTCTGCGCCTTTTTTCGGCAGAACGGGAAGCTCGTCTCCATCCAGCTCGGCAAGGGTGATGCCGAAATGGTCGGCGATCTTCTGGCGGGTCTTTGGGTGCGGAACAACACCGTTATCAAGCCAGTTAATAAGAGACGATTGACTGCAACCGAAAAGTTTTGCAAGTCGGTAGTTGGTTAGATTCTCTTTTTCTTTTATATACTTCAAGTTTTGTGCAAAGCTCATAAAAATATCCCTTCAACTTCGTCACAATAATACTTCAACCTATATTGACTTATGCTTCAACTTAAAGTATAATCTTTTTCGTGGATAGGCAATAAGAGACCTGACCACCCCGGCAAATCGGGCTGGTGAGAAACATATAGTTGTCGCAAACTTAGAGTATCACCAATGCTCCAATTTGTCAATAGAATACTCTAATTTTGGAGGTGAAAAAATTGACCGAGACTGAAAAGCGCCTTGAGGACACGTTGCTCAATGCTATTGAGAAGTGGGCTGAATACGGCTGCGCGACCGCCGAAGGGATGCAGGCCCTTGCAGCAGCCGCGCAGGTGGTGGTGAATCTGGAACGTGGTTAGTTTTCCGACTTGGATAAAGCTAAGACGCGCTTATAGATTTCTTCGAAGAAATCAGCGACTTGCACTCCGTTTTCTTTGTTGGGGTGAATGGTAGAGTTTGACATTTTGGCGACAACGATTTCTTTTGCGATGTCAAGCGCGTAACGCTTAATAGGATCCATGAGATCACCTCCTTTCTGTACTCCATTTTAACACAGAGCGGAGGAGGTGCACAACAGCAATGAAAGGAGAGGATAAATTGAGTTTTCCTGAAAACCTTGCTCGGTTGCAAACTGAGCGCGGCGAGACGAATTACCGTCTTGCAAAAGAAATCGACGTATCGCAGACGTCGATCAAAAACTGGAAAGAGAGCGTGTGCCACCCGCACCCGCGCCAAGTCAAGAAGCTGGCAAAGCACTACGGCGTTACCGTGGACGCGCTTTTGAAGCCCGATGAAAAGTAAAGGAGGAAGGAGAGAACATGAACTGGATTATCGTGATTGTTTTCGGCATCATCGGCATCTGCGTTTCACATTGGCTTGATGGGAAGATAGGTCCCTCTTTGTGCCTGTTTGCAGTAGAAGCAATCTCTATCATTGCCGTAGTCACGGCGGGAGTGGTTATCCTTGTGGGCGTGCTTGAAACGCCACAGAACATCAATAACTTTACACGCCAGAAGGCTTACATCGAAATGCACGAAGCGAAAAACGCCGTGGAAGATGCGGCGCTGACTTCCAAGAAAATCGAGCTGAATGAGTGGCTTTATGACGCACAGTGCAGCAAATCTCGATTTGGGAGTTGGAGCTTTTACCCCGACAGCATTTTTGACTTGGAGCCGATTGAATGAAAGGGCATAAGAAAAGCCCTGTTCAGCGTAGCAGGCCGAACAGGGCACCGGACAAATCTTACCACAAGATATTGTGTCCGTGCTTATTGTAGCACGAGAGAAAGGAAAAGGCAATGAGAAAAAAGCCTGAATACAAGATCATTTGGGTCACGCCCCCTGACCCTGTAAAGCTGGGGACGATCATGGGCGAGATTTACGCGCGCGGTCGCGGCCTTGAGTTTGTCGGTCTTGTGCCGAACGAGAAGAAGGGAGAAAGGGAATGAACACCTTTTTGATTTTTGTCGGCATCGGCACCGTGACGCATTGGATTATGCGGGCGCTGGACAAGCTGGAGGGCAGGGCATGAGGCGCGACCGACGCACCCGCGAGCAGCGCAAGGCCGACGCTTCGGCACGCATTGCCGCCGTCTGCCTGTTCCTCGCGGCGTTGCTGATCCTCTTTGCGGTGCTGACGGTTAAAACCACCGGGCAGCCGTACAAGGGCGAGCCGCCGGTTATAGAAGACAAGCTCCCCGGCGAGGACAAGCCCGCAGAGGGGAGCGCGGAACTTACCATCGGCGAGCCGCTCGGCGAATTTAAGCTGACCGCCTATTGCCCGTGCGCGAAGTGCTGCGGCAAGACCGACGGCATCACGGCGACCGGCACGACCGCCACCGAGGGGCGAACGATTGCCGTTGACCCTCGCGTGATCCCTTACGGCTCCTCTGTCACGATCTACTTTTCCGACGGCACGAGCCATACATACACCGCCGAGGATTGCGGCGGCGCGATTAAGGAAAACCGCATCGACTTGTTCTTTGCCGACCATCAGGCCGCGCGGGAGTTTGGCGTCCAAACCGCTTATGTTTATATGGAGGAAAACAATGGATAATTTGAACGGCTACAAAGCCTTTGAACCTGGCATGATCTGCAAAGGGAAACAGTATCAGGAAAACACAGACTATGAAGAAGAGGGCGGCGAGATTTGTGAAAAAGGTATGATGCATTATTGCGTTAATCCTTTTGATGTGCTTAATTTTTACCCGCTTGTAAATGATAGCGGAAAAGTCAGCGACTTTGCAGCAGTTAAATCTTTGGAAGAGCCCGTATCGGGTGATGGCGGGAAATTCGCCACGAAAAAGATTCACATTGGCGTAAAGCTCGGCTTGCCCGGATTTGTCAAAGCTTGCATCGATTATCTTAAGGAAGAAACGATTGGAAAAGCGCCAAATTCTACCGTTAGCAGCGGCAACTCCGCCAAGATCGGCAGCAGCGGCGACTACGCTCAGATCGGCAGCAGCGGCTACTCCGCTCAGATCGGCAGCAGCGGCAACTCCGCCAAGATCGAAAGCAGCGGCGACTACGCCAAGATCGGCAGCAGCGGCGACTCCGCTCAGATCGGCAGCAGCGGCTACTACGCTCAGATCGGCAGCAGCGGCAACTCCGCCAAGATCGGCAGCAGCGGCAACTCCGCCAAGATCGGCAGCAGCGGCAACTCCGCCAAGATCGGCAGCAGCGGCGACTACGCTCAGATCGGCAGCAGCGGCTACTACGCTCAGATCGGCAGCAGCGGCAACTCCGCCAAGATCGGCAGCAGCGGCGACTACGCCAAGATCGGCAGCAGCGGCTACTCCGCTCAGATCGGCAGCAGCGGCTACTACGCTCAGATCGGCAGCAGCGGCAACTACGCCAAGATCGGCAGCAGCGGCGACTCCGCTCAGATCGGCAGCAGCGGCTACTCCGCTCAGATCGGCAGCAGCGGCAACTCCGCCAAGATCGAAAGCTCGGGAGAAGACTCGGTTATCTGCTGCGCAGGTCACGACTCTGCGGTTAAAGCAAAAGCGGGGAGCTGGATTACTCTTGCTGAATGGGAATATTCCGAAGCCAAGAATAGGTGCGTTCCAAAATGCGTTAAGACCGAGTATGTTGACGGCGAGCGGATCAAGGCTGACGCATGGTACAAACTTATTGATGGAGAGTTTACCGAGGTGTCGCCATGACGGACGATGTTATCACTCTGCGAAACCATCTTCGTGTCGGCGCTCAGAACGCGCTGCGCCGCTGGCAGCTCTGCGAAATGACCGGCTGGACAGACCGTTACTTGCGCAAGGTGATCGAGGCGGCGCGATGCGAGGAGGACGGCGAGGAATACTGCATCATGAACTTTGGCAAGGGCTACTACTTGTCAAACGATCCGGCAGAAGCCGAGGCGCTCCGCAAGATCGAGATGGCGCGAATAGCGTCCATTGTCGGGCGGACATACGGCCTGTCGGAGATGATACGGAAAGCGGGGAGGTCGTAATTTACATGGTTTACAAATGCGAAGCCTGCCACGCGATCTTCTTTGAGCCGTACACTTATCAGGTACGCGAGAACCTTGACGGCGAGAACGGCATAGAAACGCGGACGGTCGCCGAGTGCCCGTTCTGCGGTGAGGAATGGTTTGAGGAGGTGGAGGACGATGCCGAATCTGGATGACGGCACTTCCGGCTACCTGAAAGGCACGGCGTCGGTAACGACCTATTTCCCAATCGACCGAAAAGGCACAGCGTACATAGCCTGCGAAGCCTGCCGGTTTTACAGACGGTCAAGCAAGCGCTGCGGGCTTACGGATGAAGTCGTTCCGTGGCCGGACAAATACACCGGGCGAAACTGCCCGCTTACTTTGGAGGAAGAAGAAAATGGAGAACCTTGGAATTTATGAAAGCGTGCGGCAAGTCCCGCCGTCCGCACAGCGCGAAATCCAGGCGGGGAGGCTGAAAGGCAAAACCGACATTAACCCCATGTGGCGCATTAAGGCGCTGACGGAGCAGTTCGGCCCCTGTGGAATTGGATGGAAGTACGTTATCACGGATAAGCGGTTGGAGCAGGGCGCGAACAACGAGGTTTCCGCATTTGTGGACATTGATCTTTACATCAAGGTTGATGGCGCGTGGTCAGATGCGATCCCCGGAACAGGCGGAAGCGCGTTTGTTGCTAGTGAACGAAACGGCCTTTACACCTCTGACGAGTGCTTCAAAATGGCGCTGACCGATGCTATCTCCGTTGCCTGCAAGGCGCTCGGTTTTGGTGCGGATGTGTATTGGGCGAAGGACGCGACCAAGTACACGCCAAGGCCGGAGGGACGGCAACCAAACAAGGCGGTTGGGAAACCGGTTTGCAAGGACTGCGGCAAGCCCATCTACCCTGTGACGCACGGCGGCAAGAAATATTCCGTTGCCGAGATTGCGGAGAACGCGATAAATACCTATAAAGCTCCGCTCTGCTGGGCGTGCATGACGGCAAGGAGAAAAGCCAATGAAAGCCCGACTGCATGATCTATCCCTTGCGCGGGATGGTGGGTATTTACTCACTATCGCCACGCGGGAGAACGTCGGCGCATTGTATGACGAGCTGCACGAGACGGACGTTGACGTGACCGTGAAAAAGCACCGCGAGAAGCGCAGCCTTGACGCCAACGCTTACGCATGGGTATTGATGGACAAGCTCGCAGAAGCCACAGGAACGCCTACAAGCGAGGTTTACCGGCAGGCCGTGAAAGATGTCGGTGGGAACACGGAAACCGTCTGCGTGCGAGAGAAAGCCGTACAGAAGCTATGCGGCGGCTGGAACAAGAATGGCATCGGCTGGCAGACGGAAGTGATGGACAGCAAAATTGACGGCTGCAAGAACGTGGTGCTGTATTACGGTTCGTCCACCTTTGACACAAAGCAGATGTCCCGCCTGATCGACAACATCGTGCAGGACTGCAAGGCGGTTGGTATCGAGACCTTGACCCCACAGCAGCTTGACGCGCTGAAGGAGGATTGGCGATGCACAAAATGACAAAGGCAACCTCTATCCCCAAAAGCGTCAAGGAGATCGTATACGAGCGCGACGGACGGCGCTGCATCCTCTGTGGGAAGAACAACGGAGAGCCTGTAGCGCACGTTATACGCCGCTCACAGGGCGGCAGAGGCATCGAGCAGAACATTGTGACGCTCTGCCCCTCCTGCCACCGAGCCTTTGACGAGGGGCCGCAGAGGACGGCGCTATACGCCTGCATCGTCGGCTATCTCAAAGCGAAATATCCCGGCTGGACACGGGAGAACATGATTTACAGAAAAAACAGGGAGGAATTGAAATGAGCTTGAACAGGATCAGCGTCATGGGACGCATTGGAAAGGACCTTGAGCTGCGCCGCACGCAGAGCGGCAAGGCGGTCACCAGCTTTCCCATCGCCGTCGACCGCGACGGTAAGGATGCCGGAACGGATTGGTTTGATGTGGTCGCGTGGGAGCGCACGGCGGAGTTTGCCGCGCAATACTGCGCCAAGGGGCGTAAGGTGGTGGTAGACGGTCGCTTGCAGGCGCGAGACTGGACCGACAAGGACGGCAATAAGCGCCGCTCGGTCGAGATCATCGCCAATAGCGTGTACTTTGCCGACAGCAAGCCGCAGGAAGGCAACGACAGCCCTGCTTCGTACAGCACCGCAGGCGGCATGATCGAGGTCGAGGACGACGGGGACCTTCCGTTTTGATGGAGGTGCGGTGTGAAGTACGACGCTTTGATTTACGATTGCGAGAATATCTTTGATGTAGATGATCCGGCACATAATATGATCCGCATCGACGGTCTTTCGCAATCAGAAGCAGATGACCTTTGCGACATTATGACCCAGCACGGCGTATCAATTTGCCTGCTCCCCTATAAGGAGTGAGCGCATGGCGGATATGACTTACATCAAGCTGTTTGTTGATTACTTAGACGCAATAGAGCCACTCGGTGACGCTGAGAGGGGGCGGCTTTTCACTTCCTTGTTAGAATACGCAAGGACGGGCGAAGCCCCGCAGCTTGGCGGGAACGAACGGTTTCTTTTCCCTATGATGAGGGCGCAGATCGACAGGGACAACGCTGCAATGGCGGAATTATCCGAGGCGCGAAGCAAGGCCGGGAAGCTCGGAGCCGAAGCAAAACAAGCAAATGCAGGATTTGCCAAGCAAAACAAGCAAATGCCAAATTTGCCAAGCAAATCAAGCTATGACAAAGACAAAGACAAAGACAAAGACAAAGACTATATATCCCCCCCTCCCCCCTTACCGCGCACGGCTCCCACGTTTGACGAGGTTGCCGAATATGCCAAGCTGCGCGGAGGGCTTATTGACCCCAAACCATTCTACGAGTTTTACTCCGTCGCCGATTGGAGGGACACCGAGGGCAAGCCGGTCTACAACTGGCAACAGAAATTCCAGCTATGGGAAAAGCGCGAGCTGGAGAAGAAAGGGGGCGCGATGAATGGATATGGTCACGATACTGGACGAGATTCGAAAAAATGGAACGTCCCCGGAGCCGTCAATCTCTGACGAGTGTCCGCTCTGCGGCGGCGTTGGATACACCGTGCGGAGGTCAGCAGACGGAAACGCGGAGTACCGGGAGTGCGAATGCGCCATCCGCAAAAGGAATCTGCAACGCATCGAAAAAAGCGGGCTCAAGGAGCTTTTAAAGCGCTGCACGATGGAGAACTACCGCGCGACTGAGCCGTGGCAGAAGCAGGCCAAAGAGGCGGCGGAACGCTATCTTGCCGATTGGCGCGGAAGATGGTTTTACGCCGGAGGGAGCCCCGGCAGCGGGAAAACGCATCTTTGCACGGCGATGTGCGGGAAGCTCATGGATGCCGGATTACCGGTGCGCTATGTGCAATGGCGTGCGGATATTCCGACCATCAAAGCAAAGGTCAACGATGCCGAGGCATATCAAGATGCCATTGATCCGCTGAAAAGCGTCAAGGTGCTGTACATCGACGATTTTCTCAAGGGAACGGCGACAGAGGCCGATCGCAACATTGCGTTTGATCTGCTCAATGCGCGGTATATCAGGCCAAGCCTTTTGACAATCATCAGCTCCGAGTGGACGATCTCGCGCGTGCTGGATTGGGACGAGGCGATAGGCTCGCGCATTGCGGAGCGTTCAAAAGGCTGCGTATTGAATATTACCGGGTCCAAAAACTACCGGCTGAAATGAAAAAATACCTGCGAGGAGGAAAGCATGAAACTTTTGATCGGCGGAAGCCCCTGCACGCACTGGAGTATCGCGCAGACGAAGAACCGCGAGACCGAGGCCAGCGGCATCGGCTGGGAGCTGTTCCTGAACTACCGCATTGCCCGCGACAAATACAAACCGGACTATTTTCTCTACGAGAACAACAAATCCATGTCGCCCGCTATCCGGACGCAAATCACGGCGGAGCTGGGCGTGGAACCCGCGCTTACCAACTCCGCGCTGGTAAGCGCACAAAATCGCCAGCGTCTGTATTGGGTGGGCAAGCGTAACCCGGACGGTACATACAGCCAAGTCCGTGTGGAACAGCCGGAGGACAAGGGTATCCTGCTGCGGGATATTCTGGAAAGCGGCGTCTGCTGGCGCGAGAAAGGCTATGCACTAACAGCATCAAACCATAGTGCCACAGCGGAAGATATGATTGCAAGACGGCAACGAAATGGAGCTGCAGAGCCTATCCGCATCGGCACTATTGAAAACGACGCGAAGAACCAGACTTTTGACAGCCAGCAATGCCGTGTTTATTCACCGGACGATAAGAGTGTGACCCTCTGCGGGAATGGCGGCGGTTTGGGCGCGAAAACGGGACTGTATGCCGTGCCCGTGAAAGAGGAAAAAGTGGGCATTTACCCAAACGGAAACGGCGAATTGACACAATGCCAAAGCAAGCGCATTTATTCGGTTGATGCGAAAGGTAGAGTGCTGAATGCGGGACCGGGAGGGTTGGGAGTGCAGACCGGGCTTTACGCCGTGCCGATTTCTGCGGAAAACAACAAGGTTATTCTGAAAGCGATCGACAGCCTTGTTGATCGGAAAGGCTATGTCCCGGAAATGTTTAATCCATATAACCGCGCGGAGATCACTGGGAAGGCGCCGATCTTATCGACCGGAAGCATGGTAACAAGCAGTTGTGCTGTACTGATTTTTGAGACGGCGGACGGAAAGCAAATTCCTGTCTATGAGGTTCTCGGCGGGCGTATCACCATCAAGGGTAAGACATACCCCATCAAACTGGCTGACGGCTTTTACATCATCCGCAAGCTGACGGTCCGCGAGTGTATGCGCCTCCAGACCGTGCCGGAGGAGTACGTTTTCCCGGTGAGCGACACCCAAGCTTACAAGATGCTGGGCAACGGCTGGACGGTGGACGTGATCGCGCACATCATGAGCCACTTTGAAGGGCTGACGGAGGAGCCGGTGGAAGTGCTGTCGATGTACGACGGTATGAGCTGCGGAAATATCGCGCTGGACAAGCTGGGCGCGGAGATTACCGCCTACTATGCAACCGAAATCGACAAGTACGCCATCCAGACCACACAGCATAATTTCCCCGAGACTATCCAGCTTGGCGACGCATTTCAGGTGCGGAACGATGATTGGAGGGGTGGGGAATGAACGAACGGAATGTGAAGGACATGAGAGATCAAAACCTCGTAAATGCGCTGCATGAGCACGCAGAATGGGCGGAGGGGAATCAATGGGAAACGCCCATTACCCTGTGCGACGATCTGACAGAAGCCGCTGACTTGATCGAGGCGCGGGCGAAAGAGATTGACGCACTGCGGAACGAACTGTGCCTGAAATGCGGAAACTACACGCTGGTCCATGAGGGGGCCTGTAACGGATGCCGGTGGAGGAGGTAAGAAGATGGACGCTTTAGAGTTTTTAAGAGAACGGGAAAGAATGTGCAACTCATACGATGGTTGTAAGGGTTGCCCGTGTGAAAAGGTTAGATGCGCACTCAACTCCCTTACGTCTGACAATGACTACAAGCGGATCGTTGTTATGGTCGAGGAATGGTCTGCTGCACACCCGCGTAAGACGCGGCAGGACGTGTTTCTAGAGCAGTGGCCGGAAGCAAAAATTGATAACGGCGGTTGTTTGGCCGTCTGCCCATATTATGTTTCTGCTACCCACAGGGACAAATATGGCTGCTGTGTAGTACGCGGTAAAAGCTGTTGCGACTGCCGCCGCGAGTTCTGGATGAAGGTGGTGGGGTGAAATGACAAAACAAGACGCTGCTGCCATGTTAGTGCAGCTGTATGCGGACTACTCTACATTGTGTGATAAGTATGGGTGGCCTCCCAGTGATGGGATGTCAGAGGCAGTAGCAATAGCTGTGCAGTCGTTGCGGGAGGTGGAGCGATGGAACGGATGACATACCGCGATAAAGACGGATTCCCGATGATGAAAAAACGTGGTGGATTCAAACAGGAAGGCGTTGAGCGCCTTGCCGCCTACGAGGACACGGGGCTGACGCCGCAAGCGTGCGCTGAGGCACGGGAAGCCGGAAAGGTGCTTTCCAGCTGTGACATATCTTTCGGAAGACTTGCGGAACTGCTGACAGCCGACAGCGCCGGTCGGCTGGTGGTGCTGCCGTGCAAGGTGGGCGATACGGTGTATATACTACGCCGAACATTTGATGGGGCTGATGTTGTAGGAGAGACAGAACTGTGGTGGACAGATATTCCGCAACTCGGTAAGACCGTATTCCTCACCCGCGAGGAGGCGGAGAATGCGCTGGAGGCGACGAAGGATGACTGACATGGAACGCAAGACCTTCTGCGCGGCGCTCAGCCGCTACGGCGCGCAGGCGCAGATCACGATGGTCTTTGAGGAGATGGCCGAGCTGCAGGATGTGCTGTGCAAATTTCTGCGCGGGCGTGTGGACGGTGACACGCTCGCCAACATCGCCGAAGAGATCGCCGACGTCGGGATCATGCTTGACCAGATGGCGATCGAGTTTGAGGTCGAGGACGCGGTCGCGGAGCATCGGGCACACAAGGTCCAGCGGCTGCGGGAAAGGATGGAGAATGATGCCTGATTGTAAAGCGTGCGGGTCGTGGTTTGCGGCAGTAAATAAACGTGAGTCCCTATGCCCGATCTGCGAAATGGCATTGGCACGGTTGGCTGGCTATGCTGCGCCGGTGGTGCATGGGTGCTTCGAGCCGTGTTTTGACGAGAACGGTAATTGGCGGCAGGGCTTTGCGAAATGCTCGAATTGCGGCAAGGAATACTACGCACAGGTAATCAACCATTTTGGTTACTGCCCCAACTGCGGGGCGAAAATGGACGGAGGTGCGGACAATGGCTGAATTCATCAAGCGAGAAGCTGTGATTGATCTAATCACACGTCGGTACGAAAATCCAGAAATCTGCACGCAGGAAATCAACAGCATTCCAGCCGCTGACGTGGCCCCGGTGGTGCATGCGCGGTGGATTTCGTGGGAAGAAGCAGGAAACTTTGTTCCCTCACCAGACAGGCACGAGTGCTCTGTTTGCCACGATGCGGCGCAAGTGCTTGTAAATGGGTTTGAATTGTTGTCGGATTACTGCCCCAACTGCGGCGCGAAGATGGACGGAGGTGACAACGATGAGGCTGATTGATGCTGATAAATTCATTCTGGCCCTTATGGATGCGTCCCTATCTTCCGTTGACGAGGATACAATCCTTGATTTGGTTGATAGCGTCCCCATTGTGGATGTTGCGCCGGTGGTGCATGGGCGGTGGATTTATGACAAGAAAGCCCAACGCCCATATTGTAGTGTTTGCAAAGGATATTTTTACGGAGCAACTAATAGCCCTATGAGTTACTGCCCCAAATGCGGCGCAATGATGGACGGTGAGCCATGATCCGCATCATCATCGACATCGAAGAACACGGCGACAAGCTGGCGACCAAGGAGGCCGTCGCAATGGCGCTTGAGCAGTTCGGAAAGGTGCGCGTCGTCCTCGTATCGGACGGGAGGGGAAAATGAGCCTGACGGCATCTGACCTTGCGCGTCTTGGGCCTGCGGCACAAAAACAGGTGGTTGAAAAGGTACTTGCTCAGAAAGCGGGCAAGTACCACAACCGCAAAACCGTGCGGCATGGCATCACGTTTGACAGCAAACACGAGGCAGACCGCTATGATGAGCTGCGACTGTTGCTGAAAGCGGGGAAAATACACGATTTGAAGCTACAGCAGACGTACAAGCTCGTTGGGGCGCAGAGAACGCCCACAGGAGCCGCTGTGAGGGCAGTCACATACACAGCCGACTTCGTGTATGCCCGCGACGGGAAAACGATTGTAGAGGACGCCAAGGGCTTTAAAACAAAGGACTATATCATTAAGAAAAAACTGATGCTGGAGCGATTCGGCATCTGGGTGGAGGAAGTGTAAATGGCAAATCAAAGCGAAACACTCTGCTGGACCTGTAAGAACGCCTGCGGAAAATGCCCTTGGTCGGAATGCGACAAGGAAACGCGGAAGCTGAAGTGGCAGCCGGTGGAAGGTTGGCGCGCGATCAGGACAAAGGTTTTGATGAATTCATGCGGCGGCGCTCGCAGGCATTACGAAACAAGCTACATTGTCACGGCCTGCCCGCAGTACGAGGTGGGATGAAATGAGCTGCTTTAACTGTCAGGAGCGGCACGTCGGCTGTCATTCGACCTGTGAACGATATGCTGCGTGGCTGCGAGAAAAGAAAGAGTCAAAAAGCAACGAAATGGCCAGCATAGCCGAAGAAAGCGCGATGATCAATTACATTCAAAGGTCAAAAGACCGATACAAACGGAGGGTGGGGAGAAAATGATCGAATATCCCTATTGCGTCTATCCGGCGCTGAAAAAGGTATTTTGCGAGCGGCAGTACACGCGCCGCCAGCTTGCCGAGGCGGTAGGCATTTCCAAAAGCAACATCTGGTGGTGGCTGTCGGGCAACAATCAGCATACCATCGACGTGATCAAAGGCATCCTCAGAGAGAGCGGCCTGACGTTCGAGGAAGCGTTTGGAGGTGCGGAATGAAAGTAGGCGACAAGGTGCGGGCGCAGTTTATGACGGTGCCGGAGGAGTTTTCGGGAAAAGCGCGCGGCGAAAAGCTGTACCCGCTCCGCACTGGCGTGGTGACGTACATCCATCCGCAGAGACGCTATGTGACCGTGGCGATCATGGTAGACGGCAAGGAGATCAAAGAGAGTTTCCGACCGGAGGAGGTGCTGGCATGAACGCGTTTCCCGAGCGCTTGAAGCGCTTACGGGAGAGAAAGAGAATAAAGCAATATGTCCTATCTGAACTGTGCGGTCTGCACCGTGACGCGGTGAGGCGGTACGAGGCGGGGGAGGCTACGCCCACAACGGACGCATTGGAAAGCATTGCCGACAAGTTCGGGGTATCGGTCGATTATCTGCTCGGACGGACGGATAATCCGATGACCGTGGACGATTATCTAAAAAAATTTTGAAAATTCCCCTTTTAAGGGGAAAAAGAAGAAAAACCTATGCAAAAATAGAGGCGTGATGGGGCGAGGCTCTTCACGCCTCTGCTTTTTCATCTGTTTCCTCCTCCCTTGATAGCCCGCCCTTCGGGGCGGGCGGTTGAGGGCAACATGCGGCATAGGCGCCCCGTAAGGGGAGACCACAGCGAGTGACGCCGAATGATGGCTGAAGCGCTAAAGCAGGGCAGGGCTGCAATGCCGTACCAGATGTGCCCTTCGGGGCGGGTAAAGTCTGCTATGCAAGGCCAAGGGGCGGGGGCTGGTAGCAAATAAATGCGACAAAAGAGGTGGTGGTGAGTGCCATTAACAGCAAAACAAGAGAGGTTCGTGCAAGAGTATCTTGTGGACTTAAATGCCACTCAGGCCGCCGCGAGAGCCGGTTACAAGAATGCTGAAAAGGGTAGGCAGTTAGTTACGAATAGTAACGTTTCGGCTGCTATCCAGAAAGCAAAGGCAGAAAGGCAGAAACGGACGGAAGTAACGCAGGACTATGTTATAGAAAAACTCAAAGAAATCGCAGACAAGCCTGCGTCTGATTGCACGGAAAGCGATTTGAAATACGCGAATAAGCTAAAAGCGCTTGAAATGCTAGCGAAGCATACGGGCGTGTTCGACAAACAAGACAACACAAGCGCCGATTCCGTTGTCAAGGTGATTATTGATGTCTGACATTCGTTTATCCGAGAAAATCGGCCCTGCGTTTTACGATATCGCGCATGATGTTTTTTGTCATGGGCATACGCACTACGATTTCAGCGGCGGGCGCGGGTCGTTGAAGTCTTCCACGGTATCAATTCTTGTTTTGATTCTACTGGTTGGAAATCCGGGCACTCACGCGCTCGTTCTGCGCAAAGTAGCAAACACCATCCGTGACAGCGTGTACGCGCAGTATATCTGGGCAATCGGTGAGCTGGGCATGGCGGCGTATTGGGAAGCGAAAGTTTCCCCGATGGAGCTGATCTACAAGCCGACGGGACAGAAGATCATGTTTCGCGGCGCGGATGACCCCATGAAGATCAAGTCTATCAAGGTTCCGTTTGGCTATATCGCCGTGACGCACTTTGAAGAGAAAGACCAGTTTGCTGGACGCGCAGAGATACGAAACATTTTGCAGTCCACAATGCGCGGCGGCTCGGTGTTTTGGAATTTTGAAAGCTATAACCCGCCTATTTCGCGCGACAACTGGGCGAACAAGGACAGTTTGGAAGAGCGCGCTGACCGGCTTTGCCACAAGTCAACATATCTGCAAGCGCCGCCTGAATGGTTGGGCGAACAGTTTCTTGCGGAAGCGGAACACCTGAAGGAGACGGACGAGCGCGCATATCAGCACGAATATCTCGGTATTCCGGTCGGCACGGGTGGCAATGTGTTTGAAAATTTGGAGCTGCGAGAGATTACCGACGAGGAAATGTCGCACTTTGACCAAATCTATCAGGGCGTTGACTATGGGTGGTTCCCTGATCCGTTCGCCTTTATCCGGCTGCACTACGACCGTGCGAGAGAGACCATTTACCTGATGGACGAGATATACCAAAACAAGCTCACAAACGAGGCAAGCGGGAACATCATCATCCAGCGCGGGTACAAAGATGCTTATATCACTTGCGACAGCGCTGAGCCTAAGAGTGTAGCGGACTACCGCGCTATGGGGCTTCCAGCAAAGGCGTCGGTCAAAGGCCCCGGTTCTGTTGACTACGGTATGAAGTGGCTCCAGCGGCGCAAGATCGTCATAGACCGGAAACGCACGCCAAACGCATATAACGAGTTCGTGAATTACGAATATGAACGGAATAAAGACGGCGACATCATCAGCGGGTATCCTGATGCAAATAACCATTTGATCGATGCCACAAGATACGCTTTAGAGCGTATTTCTCGCCAGATGGGAGTTATCGCATGAGCAATGCAGTTATCTTAAAACTTAGCGAGCTTGGCTATACCACGATCCCCGAATCGTTTTACAGCAAGGTTGCGGAGTGGAAAAGCTGGTATCAGGGGAATGTAAAGGGCTTCCACAATTACCGCGTCCGTAACGGTGAAAGCATGGTCAACTGCAAGCGGTATTCCCTCGGAATGGGAAAGAAGCTGTGCGAGGATTGGGCGAATCTGCTCATGAACGAGAAAGTGCAGATAACGCTTGAAGGGAATAAGGAGCAGGAATTTATTGACCGCATCTTGACGGAGAACAATTTTACCGTTAAGGCGAATGAGATGCAGGAAATGAAGTCTGCGCTTGGCACGGTGGCATACATTCCCCGCGTGGTGGGGCAGGAGGTCAACGAGAGCGGCGAGATCGTACCCGGCAACGCCTCCGGCATTGTGCTAGACTATGTGACCATCGAAAATATCTATCCGCTGGCATGGCAGAATGGATATATCAGCGAGTGCGCGTTTTCCTCTGTAGTTACAAGGGGTGGGCGCGATTACCTCTATCTGCAAATCCATCGCAAAGAGGATGGCGGCGAATACGTCATTGAGAACCGCATTTATCGGTATGAAAATGAGCAACTTGCAGACGAAGCGCTGACCAATGTTAAGGGCTTTGAGCGCATCCCCCCTGTTGTGCATACCGGAAGCGATAAGCGTCAATTTGTCATTGACCGACCCAACATTGCGAATAACTTTAACTATTTGCTTCCGACCGGCATTTCGGTGTATGCAAATACTATCGACGTAATGCAGGGCGTGGATATTGCTTATGATAGCTACGTCAATGAGTTCAAGCTCGGGAAAAAGCGCATTATGGTGAAACCATCTGCAGCGAAGTACCTTGACGGAGAGCCGGTATTTGATTCAAGCGACGTCGCGTTTTACGTTCTTCCGGAGGACGTAAACGACGGTGCGGTTATTACGCCGATTGATATGACATTGCGGACGGCGGAGCACAACACCGGCATTCAGGATCAGCTCAACATTTTGTCCAGCAAGTGCGGCTTCGGTGAGACCTATTACCGCTTTGACGGTGGCAGCGTAGCAACTGCCACACAAGTCATCAGCGAAAACTCTACCATGTTCCGCACCATCAAAAAGATGGAGATCGTTCTGGAGCAGGCGCTGGTGGAGCTGTGCCGTATCTTGCTGCGGCTGGGCAACACGGCCATGAATGCTGGGCTAAATGAGGACGTGGCGATTTCCATCGACTTCGATGACAGCATTATTGAGGACAAGCAAACCGACTTTTCCCGTGATATGCAGCTTCTCAGTGCGGGCATTATGAACGATTGGGAGTTCCGCATGAAGTGGATGAACGAGGACGAGGCGACCGCAAAGGCGGCGCTGCCGAAGATGCAGGACATGACCACGGAGCAGCAGAGCGAAGTGGAATGAGGTGACAGGCAGTGCCGAAATACCCATTCACCCCCGAACTGCTGGATGCCATGCCGGAAGAGCTGGCGGAGCTGTACCGTGGACTTGAGGACACGATGCTAATGGAGATATGTTCCCGGCTGAGGCTGCGGGACGAGCTAAACGAGGTCACGGTGCAGGACATCAAGGCGCTGCGGTCACATGGCATCGACCTGAAGGACATCGAAAAAGCGATCCGAAAGACCATTGGCATCAGCGAGAAGAAGTTGAACGAGCTGATAGACGATGTGGTGGAGCGCAACCAAAAGTATTACACCGAGGTCATAGACCTTGCCCGTGTAACACAGCCTGACGTGCTGGTGGATGCGACCACTATTGACGCGATAAAACGGCAGACGAAAAACGTGTTCCGTAACATTACTGCGTCTATGGGCTTTTTGGTAGATGCGGGGCGGACGATGCTGCCCCCCGCAAAGGCGTACCAGTGGGCTTTAGATGCTGCTACGTTGAAAGTAGAAAGCGGGGCTATTTCTTATGGGCAAGCCATCAAAGACGCCGTTAGGGAGCTTGCAAGTGGCGGCCTGCGCGTGGTGGACTATGAGAGCGGACACCGTGACCATGTAGACGTAGCTGTCCGGCGTGCCGTAATGACAGGCGTATCGCAGCTGTGCAGTAAGTACACGGAGCAAGCGGCGGAATACTTAGAAACGCCGTATTATGAAGTGTCTGCCCACGCCGGGGCGCGTGATGTGCCGGGGCGGTCGCCCTGGTCATCGCACAAGGACTGGCAAGGCAAAGTGTATTCCACACGCAGCGGCGACATCTATCCAAACATTTACGAGGTCTGCGGTCTGGGTGCTGTGGATGGCCTGGAAGGAGCTAACTGCCGCCACCGCCGTTTCCCCTGGGTGGAGGGCGTAAGTGAGCGCACATACAATGACGAACAGCTTGAGCATATCGACGATGGTCTAGGCTGTACGTTTGAGGGAAAGACCTATACGGCATACGAGACCACGCAGGAGCAGCGAAAGGTGGAGCGCACCATACGCAAGTTCAAGCGCGAAAAAGCCGCCTACAAGGCCGCAGGATTGCGCGAAGAAGAACAGGCGGTAAATATAAGGCTGCGGCGGTTAAACGCCAAATACAAGGCGTTCAGCGCGGCGGCAGGGTTACCGGAGCAGCGGGAAAGGATGAAGGTGCTGTATGATTGACGAAAAACTAAAAACCGCCATCGAAAAGGCGCTTGCCGCCGGTTGTCGGGTACAGCTAAAGCGAATGAAAGACGGTAGCGTAAAAGCGCAGGTCATCAAAGCGGAAGAATTGAAAAAATAATCTCATAAATCCTCTTGACATTGTAACTAACTACAAATATAATGTAGTTAGCCACAACGGAGGTGATGAAATGGCTGAAAAAAGCCGCGCCGAATACTTCCGAGAGCGCAGGAAAGCCATGAAGCAATTAGTTTTTATGGTTGACAAGGAAAAGGCCGAAGCACTCGATAGAAAACTCGCCGAAAAGGGCGAGGGTCGAACGGATTGGTTCAGAAAAAAACTTGAAGAAGAAATCGGCAAATAAAAAGAACGCCCACCGTCCGACCAAGACAACGTGAGCGTTCAAATCACAACAGGTTTCCCCATTGGTAAATCTCATTCTATCATCGGGGAAGCCTCAAAGTCAAGAGAAATGAGGTTTTATTATGCTTACTGTTAGAGAAGCCTGCGAGCTTATCCACGACCCGAAAGAAGTTGATGTTGCCGTGAATGGAGGCGCATATACGCTTTTCCGTGCTGGCTCGTCCGGATATGACGATGTTATGGTCGAAGTATTCGGGGACTATATTGTGAAAGATATTTTCTGCGGCAAAGAGGGGAGCTTTGAGCTTGAGATCAAAATGCGCCCGATGAAGAAGGAGGACATTGCATGAACGAACTAATGATTTTCAACAATCCCGAATTTGGGAATATCCGCACGATGGAACGCGACGGTGCGCCGTGGTTCGTCGGTAAGGACGTTGCGGAAGCGCTTGGGTACAGTAATTCGCGCGATGCGGTGTCTACCCATGTAGATGGTGAGGACAAAGCCACCGTCGCGTTTCACGACGGCAGCCAAAACAGAAACATGGTAGTTATCAACGAAAGCGGCCTTTACGCCCTCGTCCTCGGCTCTAAGCTGCCGACGGCGAAAAAGTTCAAACGATGGGTGACAAGTGAGGTTATCCCCAGCATACGCAAGCACGGCGGCTACATTAACGGGCAGGAGAACATGACGCCGGAGGAGCTAATGGCATCGGCGTTGCTGATGGCACAGAAAACGCTTGCGGATCGCGACGCTCGCATTTCCACGCTTACTGTGGAAAATCAGATCATGCTCCCGAAAGCCGAGTATTTTGACCAGCTTGTGGAGAGAAATACGCTGTTGAATTTCCGCGAGACCGCAAAGGCGTTGGACGTTCCGCCTAAGAAGTTCGTTTCTTTCCTGCTGGAAAAGAAGTACGTTTACCGTGACAAAAAGGGCAAGCTGCTCCCGTATGAACACAAGAACGACGGCCTGTTCGAAGTCAAAGAATCGGTAAACGAAAAGACGAATTGGAGCGGCGCACAGACGCTTATCACGCCGAAAGGTAGAGAAACATTCCGCTTGCTGTTTTTGGGCGTGGCGTGATATAATATCAGCAAGTAAATAACGCACGTAGCGCAATTGAGCGCGCGGAACGGCACGATGAGCCAACTACTGAGAAATCCTCGGTGGTTGGCTCTTTTGTTTTATCGATCATGCCGAGAGGCGTAAAACCGCAGGGCGACGGCCCTGACAATAAACGGAGGTATTTAACAATGAGCGAACCTAATCCTAATCCGAATCCCAACCCGGCGCCTTCGCCGGAGCCGTCCCCTGCTAAGACCTTCACGCAGGAGGAAGTGGACGCCATGATTGGCAAACGCCTTGCAAAGGCGATGAAGGGCATGCCCAGCGATGACGAGTTGACCGCGTATCGCACATGGAAAGAAAGCCAGCAGACTGAGCAGGAGCGGCAGGCCAAGCGCGACAAGGAATTTGCGGACAACAAGTCCGCTCTGACCGCAGCGCAGGCCGAAGTGCAGCAACTCAAGCGCGAGAAGTATGTGCTTTCCAAGGGGCTGACCGGCGAGGAAGCGGAGTTTATCTCCTTCAAGGCTGAAAAGATGGTGGATGACAAGACCACCTTTGAACAGGCCGTGGATAAACTCACAGAAAACCGGCAGAAGGTCAAATTCGATTGGACTGCCCCCGCTGGCGGCGGCAGCGAAAAGAACAATGTCAATGCCGCGATGAACAATCTGATCCGCGGCGCACTCAAGTAACGAAAAGGAGATTACAACATGGCAAGTATTGATCGTTCCGCACTTTCCGGCCTTATCCCGGAACCTGTAACCCGCGAAATCATGCAGGGCGCTATCGCCGAATCTGCCGTTCTTCGTATGGGCCGTAGACTGGCGAATATGTCCAGCAAGACGCAGACCATCAACGTGCTCGACGCGCTTCCCTCCGCGTATTTCGTCAACGGCGAAGCGACCGGCGACGGCGCTGGCGACGCCTTCAAGCAGACCACCAAGATGGCGTGGGACAAGAAGAAGCTGTACGCCGAGGAAATCGCTGTTATTGTCCCCATTCCCGAGGCTGCTCTCGATGATGCGGACTATGACATTTGGGGCGAGGTCAAGCCCCGTTTGACCGAGGCTTTCGGCAAGGTCATCGACGCGGCTATCCTGTTCGGCACGAACAAGCCGAGCACTTGGCGCACTGGCGTTGTTCCTGCTGCTGTCGCTGCTGGCAACGGCGTGCCCATCAGCTCCGACATTTTTAGTGACATCATGGGCGAGAACGGCCTGATCGCCAAGGTCGAGCTGGACGGCTTTAACCCCAACGGCGTGATGTCCGCCATTCAGATGCGCGGCAAGCTCCGTGGTCTGAAGGACACCACCGGCCAGCCTATCTTTAAGTCCGATATGCAGGGATCTACCCGCTACGGTCTTGACGGCATGGATATGTATTTCCCCATGAACGGCGCGTTCGATCCCGCGCAGGCGCAGATGATTGTCGGTGACTGGAGCCAGCTCGTCTACGCCATCCGTCAGGACATGACGTTCAAGATTTTCACCGAGGGTGTTATCCAGGACCCCACCACCAAGGCCATCACTTACAACCTGATGCAGAACGACATGGTGGCGCTGCGTGCGGTCATGCGTCTCGGCTGGGAGATCGCGAATCCCGTCAATGCTTACAACGTAGACAAGGCTGACCCGTTCCCGTTCTCCGTGTACGGAAAGGGCGGCGACATCTCCGCTGTTACCGTCTCGCCCGCTACCGCGACGATGGCAAAGGGCGACAGCAAGGCATTTACTGCTGCCGTTACCGGCGAGGGCATTATCAACGGTGAGGTCGAGTGGAGCCAGAACGGCACGAAGTCCAAGATCAGCGAAGACGGCTTGCTGACTATTGACTCCGCTGAGACTAAGACCAGTATCACCGTCACGGCCAAGTCCAAGCAGGACAGCACCAAGACCGGAACTGCTACCGTTACCGTTTCTTGATCTGAAAGGAGCTGACCCGTATGACATACGCTGATTATACATACTACGCCGGTGCCTATATGGGCGCTGTGAGCGCGGAAGATTTTCCGCGTCTGGCTGTCTGGGCCAGCTCCTTCCTCGATTATTACACGCAGAACCGGGCAAAGGACAACGCAGAACTGGACGCGGTAAAGATGTGCTGCTGTGCGCTGGTTGACAAGTACGCGGTCATCGAGGCGGCGCAGGCGCTTGCCATGAAAAACCTTGCAAACGCTGCGGCAAATGACGCGGAAGTCAAAAGCGAAACGGTAGGCAGCTATTCCAGGACGCTTGCAACGGGCGGTGAAGCCGCCGCGGCTGCGCTGAACGCTACGGATGGGGCAAGAAAGCTCCTTGCAGAGACTTGCAGAGAGTATCTTGCTCACACAGGGCTGCTATATCGGGGGAGGTGTTGCGCGTGTACGCTCCCCACACTGTAACGATCTACAACTCCGTCAAGGAAACCGACCCGGCAACATTTAAAGACGTTACTAAGCTCTATGTCACGATTTTACGCGGCGTGCTGTGTGAAGCGTCAAAGGGCGCAAATGTGCGAAAGACCGGGTTAGAGGGTGCGGATGCGGTCAACCTGTATATCCCGTTTTCCGTAGAAGCGATAGACGGGGCGACGGGTAAGCCCAAGAAGTACGTCGGACCGCAGGAGTTTTACCGTTCCACAGATAAGACCGGACTGTGGACGCTTTCGGTCAACGGCAACGGTGGGGTTACGTTTTTCATCAAGGGTGAGTTTGTCACCGACAAGGAAGATGTGGCGCTTTCACAGGATAACTGCTGGAATCTGACAAAGGTAGATGCAATGGACTTTGGCAGCGAAGATATGCAGCATTGGGAATGCGGAGGCGTATGAGATGGCGCTGAAATTTACCATCAACGTCTCTGGCATGGATGCAGTCAAAGAATCCATTGCAAGCGCTTGCAGTCGCGCAGAACACACGCTTGCGGTACAGGTGGCAAAAGATACCGCGCCATTTGTCCCGATGCGCACAGGATCGTTGAGGACGCGAACGCGGGTATCTGGAAACGAGATCATCTACCCCGGCCCATACGCTCGGTATCTCTATTACGGCAAACTGTACGTTGATCCGCTGACGGGAAGTTCCTATGCGAGAAAAGGCGTAACAAAAGTTCCGGCGGTGCCTGAGAAAGACCTGGAGTTTTGGCATCCAAATACATCTTCGCACTGGTTTGAAGCGTCGAAAGCTCAAAACCTCCCAAAGTGGCTACGTGTAGCAGAAAAGGCGGTAAAGAATGATCTCTAAAGAAAAGACCGTAACGCTTGCGTCAAGCGTTGAAAAATCCGATCTCGACCGCCTTGTATTGATTTGGGCAAACAAATGCCCCAATATCCCTGATAACGTGGAACTGATCAAGTACGAGTATTTCGCGGCGAAAACGGTAGGCATGGCGCTTTCGTCCGTGCAAGGCGCTGTTATCACCAAGAAGTATATCTGCGGCGGGTATCAGGCGGAGTATTCGTTTGAAATCCACTACCAGATCGCGCCTCCGGGGACAAGCGATGACACGCGCTTAAAGGCAGTCGAGGCTTTAAACAAATTTGCGGACTGGGCCCACACACAGCGCCCGGACATTGGAGAGGGGAGACGCGCCCTGCGCGTAGAGACAGCGGCTTTTGCGTCGTATCTCGGCGCAACCAGCGACAAATACGAGGACTATATGGTTCCTCTTAAACTAACATACGAGGTGAATGTATAATGGCAGATTTAACTTTTGCGACCTCCGAAGGCCAGACCATTGACCGCGAGCTTTTGATTGCGTATCTGAATACCGGCACGTCATCGGCTCCCGTTTGGAGCGCCATCGGTAAGCGCGTGGAAGATTCCACCGAGGAAATGGACTGGGGACAGGAGAGCAAGCAGGACATTCTCGGCAACACCTTTACCACCATGAAAAAGCCCGTTATCACGCAGACGTTTGACCCGATTCCTTTGGATGCGGGTGACGCGGCGGCGGTCAAGATGTGGAATCTTGCGGTCAAAGATCACGACGCGCAGGCGCTTGCCAATCAGGACATGATGATTGGCCACTTCTACGCCACGAGCGGCGACGCGAAGTTTGCCGAGCGCTATGATTCCTGCGCAATTGCGGTCACGTCCATCGGCGGCGACGGCGGCGGCACGCTCAACATTGCGAGCGAGATCACTTACGGCGGCAACCGGACGCTTGGCACGATTACCAAGAGCGCCAGCGGCGTGACCTTTGCGGCAGATACCTAAAGACAAAGGGGCGGGCATAGACCCGCCCCAATTTGGAGGATATTATGAGCGAAATTATTTCCATCAATTCCGGTGTAGTCCGAAAGACGCTTGAAACGACGGATGGCAAGACCTGTGAGCTGGCCTTTAACGCGACGGACAGCACCTTTGTGGAGAAGCTGTTCAACGCCTTTGATACGCTCGACAAAAAGCAGGAAGCGTACAAGGCGGAGGTCGAAAAGACCGCAAACAAGCGCGAGGTGTTCGAGACGGCCCGCAAGATGGACGAGGAGATGCGCGACATCATCGGCGAGGTCTTTGGCTTCGACATCTGCTCGGCTCTGTTTGGAGGCATGAACGTGTACGCGCTGGCGGACGGCCTGCCTGTTTGGGCCAACCTGATGCTCGCCATCATGGATGAGGTGGATACCGCATTCTCCCGTGAGCAGAAGGCGACCAATCCGCGCATCAGCAAGTACACGAAGAAGTATCACAAGTGAGATACGACCTTCCGACCACCGTAGAGGTGAACGGCACGGAATACCCGGTTCGAACGGATTTTCGGGACATCCTGACCATTATTGAAGCGCTCTCCGACGCGGAGTTGAGCGAGCAGGAAAAGGCCGAAACGATGCTCGACATTTTCTACCCGGACTTTGAGACGATGCCGCCGGACGATTACGAAGAAGCGATAAAGCAATGCGCTCTGTTCATCAATTGCGGCGATGGCCCGCGAGACGAAAAGCGCGGGCCGAAGCTGATGGATTGGCAGCAGGATTTCCCGTTGCTCGTGGCTCCAATCAATCGAGTGCTCGGCAAAGAAGTGCGGTCTGTGGACTATCTGCACTGGTGGACGTGGATCGCGGCGTATCAGGAGATCGGGGACTGCACCTTTGCGCAGGTCGTTTCCATCCGCAGCAAGCGGGCAAAGGGGAAAAAGCTCGATAAGAGCGAGCAGGAATTTTACAAGCAGAATAAGCAGATGGTCGACTTTAAGCGGCAGTACACGGCGCAGGATGAGGACGTTATCAGCAAGTGGATATGAAAAACCGCCCTCCGAAAAGGGCGGCAAAATTCAAGCGTTTGGCATAACGGAAACCGTGTTGCTTGTTTCAAGCGTGTTGTAGTTTTCAGAGTCTAAAACATTTAGCTTAAACTCGACATTTGATATTTCGCTTAATGGGGTTTCACAAAAAACAACAAATGACGCTCTCACATTTTTGGAAGGAAGTGCCGTAATCGGCAAACCCGAACCGCTTTGACAATGCGTGTCATCCACATAGACATCATCAAGCAAATAGATGCATTCCTCGCCCCCGATGTTGCTGATTTTTACATCAATGTAAAAGCAGCCAGTCAATCCGCTTGCCTCCCAGCATTTTAAATATTCGGCGGTGTAATTTTCTCCACTAAATTTAATTGCATCCGTTTCATCTCTTAAATCCTGGGTTTCTTCACTAAGAGAATTTGGCGCTGTGGACGAAACGCTATTTGCATTTGACGCTTCTGAGCCATCCGATGTTGGAAGAGATACGCATACAACAAAAAAAACAAAGAATGTGGCAAGGGATATTAAAGCGATATTCTTCCTCTTTTTCCTGATTGCAAGGATAACCAAAGTGAGCAATGAGACAACAAATCCTGCGATACTTAACAAGCCTAAAATAGCAATCATTTTAATCCCTCCTTTTATCAGAATAGCACATAAAAAATAAAACGCAAGTAGAAAGTGTGGTGATTTTGTGGCGAATGCAGACGGTTCCGTTGTTATCAATACGGAATTAGACGCGAAAAACGCGCAAAAAGAATTGACTGCGCTTGAAAAAAAGATTGATGCACTCAATGAAAAAATCAGCGACAAAAAGCAGGAGCAAATGCCCCTGGTTGAGCAGTCTAAGCAGATCGCAGCAAACCTCGATGCAGCCAAAGCCCAGCTTGACCAAATGCGGAACGGCGACGAGTTTTACACGGCTGGCGCAATAAAGGAGCAAGAGCAAACAGTAAAAGCTCTTCAGAAAGAGTGGGATTCCGTGCAGAACAAAGTAGAGCGCATGGATACCTCGATTGCACGAGACACGCGAAGCCTTGAGCGCATGACTAATAGAGCCGGAGATTTGTCTAAACAAATTATGGCAGCAAAAGAAAACACCAAAGGGATTTCTCCGGCGGCACAGGCAGCCAGTAAACAAATGGACAAATTTGTGAGCCACGTTAAAACGCTCGCCAAAAGAGTGCTTGTTTTTTCGCTTATTACCAAAGCTCTCAGAACGCTAAAGAGCTATATGTGGAGCGCGATCCAGACCAACGATAAGGCGATGGCTGCGGTCGCCAAGCTGAAGGGAGCGTTGCGAACGCTGGCCCAGCCGATCGTCAACGTGGTTGTTCCGGCGTTCACCTTGCTCGTCGACGTCATCACGCGCGTGGTCAACGCCATCTCCGAGCTAGTCTCCATGATCTTTGGAACGACTGCCGAGGAATCTGCAAAGGCAGCCGAAAGCCTTTACGAAGAATCGGACGCGCTGGACAAGACCGGGAAGTCTGCAAAAAAGGCAAGCAAATCCCTTGCGTCGTTCGATGAAATCAACAAATTGTCGGGAAGTCAGGAAGAGAATAAAGCCCCGGACTTCTCAACCGGCATCAACGACCAGCTTAGTGCCATCATGGAGTTGTTTGCCGGCGCGGCCCTGCTGGCGATCGGTGCGGCGCTGGCGTTCTCCGGCGTGAATGTCCCGCTTGGCATTGGGTTAATGGCGATGGGTGCGCTTGCCATTTGGGGTGCGGTCAGCACCGACTGGAGCGCGATCCAAAATGCTTTAAAAGGGCCGATCGGAGCTGTTACGGGCATCTTGTCCGCGGCCCTGCTGGCGATTGGCGCGATTATCCTGTTCTCCGGGGCCAATATTCCTCTTGGTTTGGCGCTCATGGTCGCCGGAGCGATAGGACTGGCGACGGCGGTAGCGGCAAATTGGGACACGATCAAAGCGCTTTTACAAGGCCCGCTTGGCATCGTTACTGCGATCATCAGCTTCGCGCTCCTTGAGATCGGCGCTATCCTGTTGTTCTCCGGTGCGAACATCCCGCTCGGCCTCGGCTTGATGGTCGTGGGCGCGATTGGAATGGCGGCTGTCATTGCGGCGAATTGGGACACTATCAAGGCATTGCTTCAAGGCCCTATCGGAGCTGTTACGGCGATGCTCTCAGCATCCATGCTCGTTCTCGGCGCTGTGCTGGCTTTCAGCGGCGCAAATGTTCCGATTGGTCTCGGCCTTATGATTGCGGGCGCGATCGGGCTGGCTACGTCGGTAGCGGCAAATTGGGACACTATCCAGACCGCCTTGCAAGGCCCCATCGGCGCAATCACGGCGCTCGTCAGCAGCGCATTGCTTGTGCTCGGCATCATCCTAACCCTGACTGGCGTTGCGCTTCCGATCGGCATCGGGCTGATCGCTGCCGGGGCGGTCGGGCTGGTCGCTACGGTCGCGGTCAACTGGAACGCCATCACCGAATACCTTGGTGGCCCAATCGCGGCGATCGTTTCGCTGGTCAGCAGCGCGCTGCTTGTCTTAGGCGTTCTGCTGGTGTTTACCGGTGTAGGCATCCCGCTCGGAATGGGTATGATCGTTGCGGGCGCGGCGGGCCTCGCGTCGGTAGCGGTAATCAATTGGGACTATTTAAAGAACAAGCTCGGTGAGGCGTGGGACGGCATCAAGGAGTGGTGGAATGCCAACGTCGCAAAATACTTTACGATCGAGTATTGGCAGGACTTGGGCAAAAACATCGTCGACGGATTGCTGAATGGCTTGAAATCCGCATTTGAAAGCGTCAAGTCTTGGGCATCCGGCGCGATGGACACCATTAAAAGCGCATTCACCGGCGGCTCAGTCAAGACAAGTATGCCGCCTATCAATTCCGCTTCCATCCCCCGTTTGGCGACCGGCGCGGTTATTCCCCCGAACAGAGAGTTTTTAGCGGTGCTCGGCGACCAAAAGCAGGGGACAAACATTGAGGCTCCCGCGGCTGCTATCGAGGCGGCGGTGGCGCGCGGCATGGCGCAGTATGGCGGCGGCAACCAGACGGCGATCCTCAAGATCGGCGAACAGGAACTGGGGCGTATCATTTTCAGGCTCAACCAAGACCAGGCGCAGCGTGTCGGTATCCAACTGACTTAAAGGCGGAAGATATGAATTACATTAAGCTCAATGGGACATCGTTTGATGTCAACGTAGCAATATCCAAATACAACGAGAACTTCAATGTTTTGGACGGAGAGAATGCCGGACGTTCTAAAGACACCGGGCGAATGATCCGCGATGTGCTCGGAACGTACATTGGACACAAAATTACGGTATTTCGCCGAGGCGATGATTACCAGAGCTATGATGCATTCTGGAATTACCTGAAGGCGCATTCGGTGGATGACTCCGTGCTACTTGAAGCGGCGGATGGGAACACGACAATTTCCTATCGGGCGTATTATACGAGCGCTTCGCACGACATTGAAAAGGTCGAAAACGGCGTGAATTACTGGGGCGAGATCGAAATCCACTTTATACCCATCGCGCCACAGATTACACCGTAAGGGGGGGCTATGGATTATATTTTAATTGGCTCTTACCAATTCGACCGCGACGCGTCAAAAGACGATATGCGCTTGGATTACTGCTCCGCTTTTCAAGAAATGGCGTTAGACGAGAGCAATCTATCGTTCGATACAGTTAGTGCGGAAATTTACACAAAAACGGCAGGCAAGCTACTTGCTGCGTTGCCGGACAACACCCCAATCGTTATTTATCGAGATAATGCAATCAAAGCGCGATTCGTCAAACGAGGCATTTCGCGCATTGGCCCAAATACGTATTCACTTACCGGTCAATCTCCGATGGGTGCGTTATCGAAAATGCCGCATCCCGGAAGCATTTACACAGGGCAGACCGTCGAGGAAGTAGCAAAAGAAATCTGCGGGAGCATTCCGATTCTCGTAAAAACTGTGTATGCGGGCACCAAACTGTACGGTTGGCTCCCTTACGCAAACGGCAAAGACCGGTCGGCGCGAGACAATCTTGTGCAAGTCTTATTTGCCATCGGCGCGTATCTTCGCACAGACTTAAACGGTGTGCTTCGAATCGAACCGTTGTGGGACGGTGCGGCATCTACAATATCGGTCGACCGCTCGTATTCCGGCGGCACGGTCAAGTATGATTCGCCCATCTCCGCCGTTACCGTCACGGAGCATCAGTACATCGCGGGAACCGACGAAAAGGAGCTGTTTTCCGGCACATCTCAGCAGGGCGACATCATCACCTTCTCCGAGCCGATGCACTCACTCACAGCGACGGGCTTCACCATTTTGGAGAGCGGTGCGAACTACGCCAAAATCTCCTCCGGCTCCGGCTCGCTCAAGGGCAAGACGTACATCCACAACACGCGCCTCGTGACGCAAACCGTCACAGAGAACGCGGCGGAAAACGTCAAGTCCGTCACGGACGCCACGCTCGTCTCCCTTTTCAATTCCTCCGCTGTCGCCAAAAGGTTGGCAGACTATTATAAGTGCCGAGAGACCATCACCAACGGCATTGTAAGCGGGCAGGAGAAGCCCGGACATGTGGTCAGCGTCTATCACCCCTACGATAAAAAGATGGTCTCTGCGTGCATCGTGAGCCTTGACACGACCATGAGCGGCACACTCAAAAGCGAAATGGCGGCGCTCGTCGGCTTTCTGCCCCCGCAGCCGGAATCATCGGAGTATTTTGACGAACGCGTCATCCTCACAGGCTCGGGCGTGTGGACGGTCCCGGAGGGCGTCACGAGCTACACCCGCGTCCTTATCGGCGGCGGGCGCGGCGGCAGCAGCGGCCATCGGGGCGAAAGCCCCGCCGTGCGCACGCCGAAATCATGGACCGAGAAATTTGACGCTCTCAGACGCTACGTCGGCCTTGACAACGGCGTCTCGCTGGAGGGCGGCAAGGGCGGCGAGCCGGGAGAAGCGGGCGACGGCGGCAAGGTGCTGGTTGAAACCGTCACCGACGCGGTACCCGGCGCAAAGGTCTCCTATGCCTGCGGGAAGGGCGGCTACGGCGGCGCCTTTTCGCAAGGAAACGACGCGGGCGCACCCGGTACCGCGACCACAATGGGCGGCGCAACGAGCGACACGGGCTCGTCGAGCGAGGCGGGCTACACCGACGCGATCACGGGCGAGGTTTTTGCCGCCAAAGGCAAAAGCGGCATTGCGGGCAGCCCGGGCAACGGCTACACATGGGACGGCGGAAAGTATACCTACCAGCCAAGCCCCTTGATCACCGTCGACGGTGTGACCTACTCCGCGGGCAAAGACAAAGAGGAGGTCGAGGGCGAAGATGGGCGGGGCAGATACAACACCGCGCCCTACGGTTATGTTGGCTACAGCTGGCGCGGCGGCTACGGCGGCGGCGCGGCGGCAGGTTCCAACGGAAACGACGGCCTTGCAAACGGCAGCGGCGATGCTTATATCGGCTCCTCAAGCGCATTCGCGACGGTCACGGCGGCGCGCGGCGGCGCGGGCGCAGACGCAAC
>ENA-UESC01000469-UESC01000469.1-human-gut-metagenome-genome-assembly--contig:-NODE-469-length-38333-cov-15.161308_pt1 | contig 38333 bp, 37 predicted proteins | sample MGYA00242998_ERZ507999 | MGnify/ENA primary metagenome ERZ507999 (study PRJEB26167, sample SAMN06115465) | human gut metagenome | host: Homo sapiens | place: China:Hubei | collected 2016-04-27... | reverse complement strand
GCCCCACGCTATGCAAACGCGCACAACTGTGTTACAATGGGGGCAGGAGGAGCGATTATGGTATATCTTTCCGGGTTCCGGTTCCCAGACCGGGCACAAGAAGCGAACTACATGGCGTTCAGTCCGCGCGCGAGGCAGACCTGTTATGACTCGTACTATCCGTTTGGATTGTTCGAGGGCCGCACGCTGCCCGAGATGGATTTTCTTGAGATCACGATTTTGTACGGCGGCAATGGCAGCGGCAAGACGACCTTATTAAATGTAATGGCCGATGCCCTGCGGCTTTACCGCCGCGCAGAGTATAATCGCACGCCTTTTTTTGACGATTATGCGCGACTGTGTGAGCCGCGGACTATGCGACCCATACCCACGGGCAGCATGATTTTGACAAGTGACGATGTGTTTGACTATATGCTCGATCTGCGGGCGCTGAACGATGGCGTGGACATGCGGCGTGAGCAGATGTTTGCGGATTACAACGACCTTCGGCGGGAAAAGTTTCAGATGCACGGCATGAAGGACTATGACCGGCTCAAGCAGGTAAGCGCCGCGCGGCGATACAGCCAATCCCAGATGGCACGCCGCACGCTGCCTGCCAATGTGCGCACCCGCTCCAATGGAGAGAGCGCATTGGCCGTGTTCAGCGAGCGCATTCGTGAGGACGCACTGTATTTGCTGGATGAGCCTGAAAACAGTCTTTCACCCGAGCGGCAGCTGGAGCTTGCACGGTTTTTGCATGATTCGGCGCGGTTTTACAACTGCCAATTTATCATGGCGACACACTCGCCGTTTTTACTGGCCATGCCGGGAGCGCGGATTTACGATTTGGACAGCGAGCCTATCGCAACAAAGCGTTGGACGGAACTGGAAAACGTGCGGGCAACGTGGGAATTTTTCCAGAGCCACAAAGATGAATTTAAATAAAAAACCGCCCGCAGGCGTGGTGCTAAACCATACCTGCGGGCGGTGGTGTTTATTTTAAGCAGCAGCTAGGAAATCAAGCCTTGTTGGCGGAGCCGAACAGCTCGATCTTCTCGCGGACGGTAGCCTTGATGGCCTCTGCGCCGGGAGCGAGCAGCTTGCGGGGGTCAAAGCCCTTACCCTCGAGATCCTTGCCGGCTTCGATGTACTTGCGGGTAGCATCGGCAAAGCTCAGCTGGCACTCGGTATTGACGTTGATCTTGGAGACGCCCAGGGAGATGGCCTTCTTGATCATCTCGTCAGGGATGCCCGTGCCGCCGTGCAGGACCAGAGGAATGTTGTCGGTGGCGTTGTGGATCTTGTCCAGCGCGACAAAGTCCAGGCCCTTCCAGTTGGCGGGGTACTTGCCATGAATGTTGCCGATGCCGGCAGCCAGGAAGTCGATGCCCAGATCGGTGATCTTTGCGCACTCAGCGGGGTCTGCGATCTCGCCAGCGCCCACAACGCCGTCCTCAACGCCGCCGATGGAGCCGACCTCGGCCTCGATGCTCAGGCCCTTGGAGTGTGCCAGAGCGACCAGCTCCTTGGTCTTTTCCACGTTCTCCTCGATGGAGTAGTGGCTGCCGTCGAACATGATGGAGGAGAAGCCGGCCTCAACGCAGGCCTTGCAGCCCTCGTAGGTGCCGTGGTCCAGGTGCAGGGCAACGGGAACGGTGATGCCCATGGTCTCCACCATGGAGCTGACCATGGCGGCAACGGTCTTGAAGCCGGTCATGTATTTGCCTGCGCCCTCAGAGACACCCAGGATAACGGGGCTCTTCATTTCCTCGCAGGCGGTCAAGACTGCCTTGGTCCACTCCAGATTGTTGATGTTGAACTGGGGCACACCGTAGTGGCCATCGCGTGCCTTGATCAGCATTTCGGTTGCATTTACCAACATTATTCATTACCTCCGCAAAATCATTTTGGGGTGAAAAAGCCGTTTTGGATACAAGATTGCGCATCCTTTAACGAACCTAAGGGTAGTATACCCCAATTACAGGATAAAATCAAGGCGGTTCCCGCGGCGTTTTCAACACAAATTCACATTGGGCATTTTGATGTTGGAGATTCTGGCAAAAACCACTGGATCTCCCTTCAAAAAATTGTCATAATTCCGACTTGAATTTTACAAAAAGTACGGCGGGAAGTTTGCATGTCGAACCTGGAAGGTTGAAAACTTGGTGGAAACTGTGGAATTCCACCCGGAAAGTGGGCGTACAAACTTGATTTTTGAACATTTTCCACCGGGTTTTCAACATGTGGAAAAATTTGAGCCGAATTACCGATTGTATAGCCTGCTGAATGTGGAAAACTTTTGCCTTCGGCAAACATTGCGAAGAATGCCGGGGTATGCTATACTTTAGAATGTATCAGTGTCAAAATATAGTAAAACTGAAACAGAACGAAACCATGGCGCGGCTCAAACGGCCCGCCTTGCCATAGAATGGAAGGAGAACACATCAATGGACGAACAGAAAATGCCGCGCCGCCCCCGCCGCAGCAGCACGGAGGAGCAGCCCAAGAATGAGAGCCTGGTCTACGGCAAAAACCCCGTGACCGAGCTGCTCAAGAGCGGTTCCGGCGTGGATACCGTGCTGATCGCGGAGGGCATGGCCCCCGCTGTGGCAGCTTACTATACCGCCATGGCCAAGGAGGCCGGGGCCACGGTCAAGCGGGTGCATCCCAACAAGCTGCGCCTGATGACCGGCACCGAGAGCCATCAGGGCGTGGCTGCCTTTGCCAGCGAGATCGAATATGTGACCGTGGAGGACCTGCTGAACGTTGCCAGAGAGAAGGGGGAGCCCCCTTTCCTGGTGCTGAGTGACGGCATCGAGGACCCCCATAATCTGGGCGCGGTGATGCGCTCTGCTCTGCTGTGCGGAGCCCACGGCATCGTCATCCCCAAGCGGGGCGGCGCGTCCGTGACCCCCACCGTTATCAAGTCCAGCGCCGGTGCGGCCGAGCGCCTGCCTGTGGCCCGCGTGGCCAACATCGGCGAGACCATCCGCCGCCTGAAGGATCAGGGGGTGTTCGTCTACTGTGCCGATATGGACGGTGTGCCCCTGCGCAAGAACAACCTGACCGGCCCCATCGCACTGGTGCTGGGCAGCGAGGGCAGTGGTGTATCCCAGCTGGTGAAAAAGCTCTGCGATGGCGTGGTGCGGCTGGATATGGCCGCTCAGGGTACCGGTGTGGACAGCTTCAATGTCTCGGTGGCGGCTGGCATCATCCTGTACGAGATCCAGAGCCAGCGCGCCGCAGAGTAAGAAACAGCGGCCAGACCGCCGTGACCAGAACAGGGAGGGACTAGGATGCCAAAGGATGATAAGCGCAAAGAGCTGACACAGGAAGAGATCGATGCGCAGAACGAGAAGTTCCGCACGTTTTTCAGCACCAGCGTGGCACAGGTGCCCGAAGAGATGAAGCGCCGCGATGAGGAAAAGGAGAGCACCGGCAGCCTGCTGGGCAAGCTCTTTCACCGCGAAAAGGACAAAGAGGAGCCTGCCGCCGCCCCGGCCGTGCAGAACGAGCTGCCGCCCACGGGTGAGATCGTGCTGGGCCATGAGGAAGAAGCCGAGGCCGGCCTGGAGCTGGCATTGGAGCCCGGAGAGCTGGAGGAAGCAGAGCCTGTGGCTCTGCCCACCGCGCCGGAAGCCCCCGCAGCGCCGAAGCCGGAACCCCGGCCCGCACCCCAGCCCGAGAAAAAGCCGGAGCCGCCCCGCCGCCGGGAACCCCTGACCCCGCAGGAGCAGCAGGAGGATGCAGAGATGGCCGAACTCAAGGCCATGCTCTATGGCACCCCCAAGCCTGCCCCGGTGGAGGAGGTGCAGGATGCCCCCGAAGAGGTGCTGGCCGTGGAGCCGGAAGCTCCCGCAGCGCCTGAGGGCCCGGCCATCCCCATGGTGTTTGCCGAGGATCAGTCGGTAAAGCAGGCAAAGTCTGCCCCGGAAGCCGCGCCAGAGGTTGAGCCGGAACCGGAAACGGCTTTCCAGTTCTTTGGCAAGGGCGCGGACGAGAACGAGCCGCAGGCCCCTACCCGCACCGAGGCCCCCAGCAAGGACGACAGCATGAGCCTGCCGCTGATGGGGCTGGAAGAGGACGAAGCACCCGCCCGGCCTGCCGCCCCGGCAGAGGAGGCCCCGGCTCAGCCTGCTGAGGAAGCGGCCCCTGCCGCCCCGGAGGCTGCGGAGAAGCCTGCAGAAGAAGCCGAGCCGGAAACGCCCGAGCAGGTGGGGGAGAAGCTCCGCCGGATGGGCGCGGAGCTGACGCTGCGGTGTGTGCTGGAGGGCATCCTTGCCGTGGTACTGCTCCACTTTGGCCTTGTTGCCGAGGGGCTGCTGGCCCCTGTGGCCTCCCTTGACCCTGTGATCGCCCCGGCGGCGTTCTATGCCGCCAACCTGCTCTTTCTGGCCGGTGCGCTGGCTGTGGGCTGGCCTGTCCTGCGGGATGGCCTGCAGGGCCTCAAAGGCCGCCCCAGTGCAGACACCATGCCGGCGCTGGCCGCCTGCGGTGCGCTGGTGCAGGCTGCGGTCGCCCTGCTCAACGCCCCGAGCTATCAGAACTCCAGCTGGACGCTGCTTTCCGGCGTGGCCGCACTGGGCCTGTTCCTGGCCCTGCTGGGCAGCCGTGTCCTGCTGACTGCCGTCAGAAACGGCTACGACCTTGCCGCCCGATCCCCTGAGGGGCTGCAGGGCGCGTTCCGTGTCCGGGATAAGGACCTGATCCGGGTGCTGGCCCGGAGCCTGGATCAGAAAGACCCCTGGGTGCTGCTCAGCCGCCCTGTCCAGTGGGACGAGGCGCTGGTGGAGCAGAGCTTCGGGGAGCGTGCCAGTGAGCGCCGCGCCCGCAAGACGGCCTTGATCCTGCTGGGTGCCGCCGTGCTCAGCGGGCTGGTGTTCCTGCTGTTTGGCGGCGGGCCCAACGGCATGGCCGCAGCCCTGACCTCCATGCTCTGCATGGGTGCACCGCTGTCCTCCACCCTGGTTGCAGGCATCGCGTCTCTGCGCCTGCAAAAGACCGCTGCCGCCGCCGGTGCCGTGGTGCCCGGCTGGGCCGCCATTGAGGAGCTGGGCGGTGTGGACACCGTGCAGGTGGATGCCGACGAGCTCTTTACCGCCGACAGCGTGAATCTGGAGGATATCCGCATCTTCAAGGGCGGCCGCATCGACCGTGCCATCCTCTATGCAGCCAGCATCCTCAACCACAGCTGCGAGACCCTGCGGGGCCTGTTCCGTCAGATCATCGAGGACCGCACCGAGATCCTGTACCCTGTGAAGGATCTGGAGGTCCACCACGGCCTTGGCTTTGCTGCCTGGTGCGATAACAACCGGGTGCTCATCGGCAACCGGCTGTACATGGAGCGGGAGGGCGTGCCCCTGCCTGAGCAGGAGTACGAGGATGAGCACTCCCAAAACGGCGCGCTGCAGATCCTGTATCTGGCTGTTTCCGGCAGCCTGCACGCCATGTTCGTGCTCCATTATGTGGGCGGCCGCAACGCCGCCCGCGGTCTGGAGGTGCTGCAGCGGGAGAACATCCGCCTGCTGGTCACCTGTGAGGACCCCAGCCTGACGGCCCACCACATCACCGAGGCTTACCATCTGCCCGAGGGGATGATCACCCTGCTGGATCAGGAGCAGTGCAGCGCGCTGACCCCTGCCCAGCCGGACGAGACGGCCCGCTGCTGTATGCTGCATGATAAGGGCTTTGCCAGCCTGATCGGCGGCCTGCGCGCGGCGGAAAAGGCCCAGAACGCCGAGACCAGCGCCACCACGGTGCAGATGGTCTCGGTCTGGTTCTCGGTGGTCATCGGTGCTCTGCTGACCTACGCGGGCAGCATCGGCACCCTGTCGGTGGCCGCTGTCCTGATGTATCAGGCAGCTTGGAGTGCTTTGAGCATTGCGGTCTGCGCCCTGAAACAGCATAACTGAGAAATGCTCTTAAAATAAATAGGAATTATTCTTGATTTCAATTCGGAACTCTGGTATAATCAGTGCAGAAGGAACGCCCCGGCGGTCACCGGCGGCGAAATGATACACCGCACAAACAAAAGGAGAGCACGAATATGGAACTCAAGGGTACCAAGACCGAGAAAAACCTGTGGGAAGCCTTTGCAGGCGAGAGCCAGGCCCGCAACAAGTATACCTTCTTCGCCAGCGTGGCCAAGAAGGAGGGCTATGAGCAGCTGGCAGCGATCTTTGAGGAGACGGCTGCCAACGAGAAGGAGCACGCCAAGATGTGGTTCAAGGCCCTGAACGGCGGCTCCATCCCCGATACCATGACCTGCCTGGAAATGGCAGCCGGCGGCGAGCACGACGAGTGGACCGAGATGTACCCCCGGATGGCCGCAGAGGCCAAGGAAGAGGGCTTTACCCAGCTGGCTGCCCTGTTCACCATGGTGGCGCAGATCGAGAAAGAGCACGAGGAGCGCTACCGTGAGCTGGCCGAGAACCTGAAGAACAACAAGGTTTTTGCCCGGGAAGAGCAGCAGGTCTGGCAGTGCCGGAACTGCGGCTACACCTATATCGGCAAGTCGGCTCCCCTGAAGTGCCCGGTCTGCGCACATCCCCAGAGCTACTTTGAGCTGAAAAAGCACAATTATTGATCCTGTCCGGAACGCCGCAGCTCCCACGCCGGGACTGCGGCGTTCTTTTTGCACAAAATTTTCCGGAAAAACTGGTATAGTCCACGAAATCGGGTGCGAAAGCACAGCACTTTGGGCGAAAAACTTGACCCACATTGGCCGGATGTGTAAAATGAATCAGTAGTGAGAAAAATCATGGACGCGAAATTTTTCCATGTGTGCGGCATTCCTTTGATCCCATGGGATGAAACAAGGAGGGAAGTTCGACCCAATGAAATGGAAATTCCAAACCGCGGGGCGGCTTCTGGCCCTGCTGGCTCTGAGCGGGGCCCTGCTGGCTGCCCCTTTGCCCGCGCAGGCCGCGCCCGGTGTGCTGACAGGCCTGACCGGAACCGGCTCCAAGCTGGAACTGGAGCTGACCGAGATGGAGCTGGAGATCACCGATGATGACCCCCGCCCCAAAGGCTACCTGTACACCAGCGGCCAGAGCGATTATTACTTCATCGTCTGGATGAGCAGCAACTCCAATGTTGCCACGGTGGATGGCGACGGCAAGGTGACGGGCCGCAATGCAGGCACTGCCATCATCACCGCCATCTCCGACCACGGCGAACGTGCCGCCTGCAAGGTGACCGTGACCCGCAAAAATGAAGAAGCAGCCAGAAAAAAGCCCACGCTGGACACCACCAGCCTGAGTCTTGTGCTGCAGTACAATGACCTGCACCCCACCCATCAGCTCCAGCTGACCAACAGCGACCACTCCTTCCTCTATGTCTACCAGTGGATGAGCAGCAACCCTGAGGTTGCCACAGTCAGCGACAAGGGCCTTGTCACAGCTCAGGCGGCGGGCACCACCACCATCACGGCAATGGTCTCCAACGGCCAGGCTTTGCGGTGCAGCGTCACGGTGACTTCGGATATCGGCAAGGTGACCCTGAACAAGAGTGACCTGCTGCTCCGCACCGTGGGCACCCAGGAGCGCCTGACGGCCACCGTTGCGGTGGAAGGCGGCGGCAGTGTGCCCATTACATGGGTCAGCAGCAACCCCGGTGTCGTTACCGTGGATGCGGATGGCGTGGTGACCGCCATTGCCGATGGAGAAGCCAAGGTCACGGCTCTTTCGCCCGCCGGACGCTTTGACGTGTGCAGCGTTGTGGTGGGCATGGCGGCGGAGAAGTACGAATCTGAAGCCGACCTTGCTGACGAGCTCAAGCTCCCTGACCCCTACGTTGCCGTACGGCTGAATAAACTGGCATAAAGAAAAAGCACCCGCCCATGGCTGTTTTTGACGGCTATGGGCGGTTTTTGCGTGTACGGAAACGGATACACTGGGAAAAACTTGCCGCAGAGGAATTTTTTGCAAAAAATATTTTGCGTTGCATGTTGTGGTGTACCTGACACATCCGGCCGCCTCCGGCAGGTGAAAAAGGACAAAATGGCCCGAACGTTGTTTAAGACAGGGGGCGGATGCCCCACGGAGCGGCGAAATCTCTGCAAAAAAGGCGGCCGTCCGGCTTGAATGACACATTTAACAAAAATTTGACGTGAAGTGATTGAATTTGCAACTCTTGACAGAAGGCGGGACAAACCATTATCCTTTTATCCAGAGGAAAGTATTTTATGTCGCCAGACGTTGGAATGCCTGGTGGACAAGTGTGTGTCAGGAGGGAAAGAATATGACCAACTACCGGAACCGAATCGGGGAAGCCATTGCCTTTGCCCGGAACGTGGCGGGCAGATCCCAGCAGGAGCTTGCGGATATGCTGGGGCGGGACAAGCGCACCATTCAGAAATGGGAGCGGGGCGAGATCCGCATTGCGCTGGAGGATTATCTGGATGTATTCGATACTCTGCACCTGCCGGTGGGGCCCTATGAAATGTGGATCCGGCATCCGGAACTCTTTCCGCACGGCATGGAGGATATCAAGGGCTTCAGCACGGAGAAAAAGCGGCGGGTACTGGCGGATTATTACCTGCATCAGGCTGCACCGCTGGAGATCGAGCAGGAGTATTACATCCTGTTCGGCGACCACGGCAGCAACAGCTGCGGCATCCGGCAGGAGCAACTGGCCAACCTGCAGACCCCGCTCCGTGACCGCAAACGGATCGTGAACCAGATCATCGACAACTACTATGAGGCCCGGGCCATCGGACATCTGACCGACCCGGAGGGCCAGCAGCCAGTGATGCCCATTCTGGAAGCCTGTTACGATGCCAGTGCACGGAGCGTGGAAGCCAACGAGAACCGGTACAGCATCGGCAGTATCGAGGACTATCTGGACGATGCGGAGAAACCGGCAGAAGAGTGAACCGAACAGCAGACGGCCATGTGCAGCCGCCTGCTGTTTTTGCGTTCGGCTGCCTGCGGGAAAATATTGTGAAATTTGCGGATTCCTGCTATACTTATCCTATTGATGAAAAAGAAGGGTGAGATAAATGGCATACAACATGGGCGGTCGGCGCTTCCGGCCGGTGGGCAGCGGAAAAAAGCGGACTGCGCCGCAGTACGGGCCGGTGGGCACAGGCTGCCCGTTTGTGGAGGAGGCCGTGGCGCGGCTGTACCGGGAGCAGAACGAGGAACATTTCTGGAGCCTGATGAACGCCCTGAACTATGCGCTGGAATTGCAGACCAAGGTGCTGGTGCCGCTGGATGCGGCGGTGGACCCCCAGAGCGGGGCCGCCCCCTGGGCGCATCTGCCCATCCCGGAGGAGCGGGCCGAGGGCCTGCCGCCCTGGCTGCTCCACGCCCGGAAAGAGCGGCACTATCTGCCGCTGTTCACCTCGGTAAAGAACGCCGAGGCGGAAAAGGCCAGCGCAACCCGGCCCATGGTGGAGCGCAGCCTGCGCAGCGCCATGGAGTATGCGCTGGAAACGGACGGCATCGATGGTGTGGTGCTGGATCCGTGGACAAGCTCTGCCACGCTGGATGTCTCCCTGCTCAGCGGGCTGCTGAGATCGGAGCGGGGGAGCGACAACCCCGGCGCTCAGGAGCTGGAGGCCGGGCACGCCGCCGCCCGGGCCGGAGATTGGCCGGAGGCAGCGGCCCGCTACACTGCCGCCGCCGAGGCGGGCAGCGCCGAGGCGCTTTCTGCCCTGGGGGACTGCCTGTATTATGGCCGGGGTACCCGGAAGAATAAGACCCAGGCCCGGCGGATGTGGAAAAAGGCCGCGCAGGCCGGGGAGGTGCAGGCCATGATCGCCCTGGGGGATGACTGTGCCGCATCGGGTGGGGAGATGGCGGAGACCCTGCAATACTACCGCCGCGCCCAGAGCGCTGCCCGGGAGGTGCCGGACATCGCCTACACCCCGCAGGTCTGCCTGCGCCTTGCCCAGTACGAGACCCAGTACCTCTCCCGCAAAAAGGCGCTGCTGCAGGTGGCCGAAGCCGTGCAGGGGTTTCGGATCCTGCAGGCCGAGGGCGAAACGGATGCTGCCGACTGGCTGCGGGAGGCTGAACTGCTGACCGATCAGCTGCTGGCCGACGATAAAAACGCCTGAAACACAGTTTCTTTACATTTGTTCTAAGAAATCGTCATAGGAAACCGGTAAGATATTCAAGGAAATATTCTGCACCGAAGAAAAGAGGACAAGCACTATGAGCAAAGTGATCGGAATTGACCTTGGTACCACCAACTCCTGCGTGGCGGTGGTGGAGGGCGGCAAGCCTGTGGTCATCACCAACGCCGAAGGCGAGCGCACCACCCCCAGCGTGGTGGCCTTTACCAAGGATGGCGAGCGTCTGGTGGGCGGCGCGGCAAAGCGTCAGATCGCCACAAACTCCGGCCGCACGGTGTCCAGCATCAAGCGGTACATGGGTTCTGATCACCGGGTGCATATCGATGGCAGAGACCTGACCCCACAGGAGATCAGCGCTATGATCCTGACCAAGATCCGCCGCGATGCCGAGAGCTATCTGGGTGAGCCGGTGACCGAGGCCGTCATCACTGTGCCTGCCTATTTTGACGACAGCCAGCGCAAGGCCACTCAGGACGCGGGCCGCATTGCGGGCCTGAATGTTCTGCGCATCATCAACGAGCCCACCGCCGCCGCGGTGGCCTATGGCCTGGACAACGAAGCCCCCCAGAAGATCCTGGTCTATGATCTGGGCGGCGGCACCTTTGATGTTTCGATCATTGAGATCGAGGATGGCACCTTTACGGTGCTGGCCACCGGCGGCGATACCCATCTGGGCGGCGATGACTTTGACGAGCGCATCGTTGAGTGGGCTGTGGCGGAGTTCCGCAGATCTGACCGCATCGATCTGACCAAGGATCCCGCCGCCATGGGCCGCCTGAAGGAGGAAGCGGAAAAGGCCAAGAAGGAGCTTTCCAGTGCGCTTTCCGCCCAGCTGAACCTGCCGTTTATCGCGGTGGGCAAGGATGGGCCTCACCATCTGGATCTGAGCCTGGGCCGCCCCCAGTTTGAGATGATGACCGGCGACCTGCTGGCCCGCACCGTTCAGCCGGTGCAGAACGCCCTGCGGGATGCCGGGCTTTCCGCCAGCCAGCTGGGCAAAGTCCTGCTGGTGGGCGGCAGCACCCGGATGCCCGCTGTGGAGCGGCAGGTCCGGGAGCTGCTGGGCTGTGAGCCCAGCCATACCCTGAACCCCGATGAATGCGTGGCCATGGGTGCCGCCGTGCAGGGCGGTCTGCTGCAGGGCGGCGGAAAGCTGGCCGGTGCCACCGGTGCAGCCGCGCAGGGCCTTGTGCTGATGGATGTCACCCCGCTGACGCTGTCCATTGAGACACTGGGCGGCGTGGCCACCCCCCTCATCACCCGCAACAGTATGATCCCCACCCGCAAGAGCCAGATCTTTACCACGGCCCGCCCCATGCAGACCAGCGTGGAGATCAATGTGCTGCAGGGCGAGCGCCACTTTGCCCGCGACAACAAGAGCCTGGGCAAATTCAAGCTCACCGGCATCCGCTCCGGCTTCTCCTCCAAGCCCCAGATCGAGGTCACCTTTGACATCGATGTGAATGGCGTGGTCAAGGTGTCTGCAAAGGATCTGGGCACCGGCCGGGAGCAGAACATCACCATCACCGGCAGCACCAATCTTTCTGAGAACGAGATCCAGCGCGCCATGGCCGATGCCGCCGCCTACGAGGAGGAGGATACCCGCCGCAGGGAGCGGCTGGAACTCCACAATCAGGCCGAGATGCTGGCTTACAAGGTGGATGAGGCCCTCTCCAAGTGCAAAAAGGAGCTGGACAAGGATGAGAAGAACCGAGTCAAGAACGACCTTGCCGGCCTGCGCCGCTGCCTGCGCAAGGATAAGCCTGAAAAGATGAACGAGACCGAAGAAGCGAACCTCCGTCAGGCAAAATCCCAGCTGGAAGCCAGTGCCAACCACTTGATGGTGCTGTACAGCACGGAGCAGGATGCCGGCCGGCAGTAAGCAGGCAATTCCCTACTGAAAAACTTCGTTGAAAGGGTTGACAAACCCGGAAGAGTGGGGTATTATGTATGCAATATCACAAAAATGGCTGTGAAGAGAAGAGTAGGTTTTCGCATTGATCCTTCCAGAGAGCCCGGGCGGTGGAAAAGGGCAGGAAACAGGGAACTGAAAATGGTCTCGGAGCCGCGGGGGCGAAGTGCAAGAGTGCTAAGCCTGCGACGGGAGCGCCCGTTACAGCGTCCGGTTGTCGCGTTGCAAAACGCCGCAGCAGTGAGGCTGTCTCTGTGAGGGGACAGTAAACCAAGGTGGTACCACGGAAGTTTTACGCTTTCGTCCTTGTGGGTGTATGCCCGCTGAGGACGGAAGCGTTTTTTATTTTGCTTCCGGTGCAAAGGGTGCGGATTGTGCCGCACCGCACAAAAACATTTTTGTAAAAGTAGAGAGGGAAAACAAAATGTCTAAGATCACTCGTCGTAATTTTCTGAAAGTTTCCGGCGTGGCCGCTGCTGCCGCTGCCCTGACCGCCTGCGGCGGCTCTTCCTCCACCGCAAGCTCCGCCGCTTCCGGCGCTGCCTCCTCTGAGGCTGCCTCCACCGCTGCCAAGCTGGACAAGATCAAGGTTGCAGTTCCCAACGACACCACCAACGAGGCTCGCGCTCTGACCCTGCTGGAGAAGAACGGCTTCTTCAAGCTGAAGGCAGATGCAGGCCTGACCGCCACCAAGAACGACATCGAGGAGAACCCCCTGAACGTCAATGTGGACGAGGTCGAGGCTGCTCAGGTGCCCAACGTCCTGCAGGATGAGGACTACGCTGTCATCAACTCCAACTACGCCATCTCTGCCGGTCTGGACCCCATGACCGACGCTCTGGCCATGGAGGATGGCACCTCTGCCTACGTCAACGTTCTGGTCTGCAAGGAAGGCAATGAGGAGGAGCCCAAGATCAAGGCTCTGGTCGCTGCCCTGCAGAGCCAGCAGGTCAAGGACTTTATGACCGAGAGCTACGGCGGCGCTGTGGTCTCTGTTGTGGAAGACCCCACCGACGGCTATGATCCTTCCGTCGATTATGACGCACTGAACGGCGAGACCGTCAGCTGCGCTGCCACCCCTGCTCCCCACTGCGAGATCCTGGAGGTCTGCAAGCAGATCCTGGCCGACAAGGGCATTACTCTGGACATCCAGGAGTACGATGACTATGTGATCCCCAACACCATCGTTGAGGATGGCCAGTGCGACACCAACTACTTCCAGCATCAGCCCTACCTGGACAACTTCAATGAGGAGAAGGGCACCCACCTGGTCTCCGTTGCCGGCATCCACGTTGAGCCCATGGGCATCTACGGCGGCAAGCAGAGTGACCTGAGCCCGATCGAGGGTTAAGCGAACTCCCCCAGTCACCTTGCGGTGACAGCCCCCTCGGGGAGGGGGCCTTTGCCTGACCGTTCTGTTTCAGGCTCCCTCCATGAGGGAGCTGGCAAATCCGTAAGGATTTGACTGAAGGAGTTTATTCAACAGCAAGGAGCAATTTCTGTGATCGAGATCAAACACCTTTCCAAGACCTTCCAGATGAAGGACGGCGCAGTGAATGCGCTGAAGGACATCAGCCTGACCATCCCGGATGGCTCGATTTACGGCATCATCGGCATGTCTGGCGCGGGTAAATCCACGCTGGTGCGCTGCATCAACCTGCTGGAGCGCCCCACCGAGGGCAGCGTGGTCATTGACGGCGTGGAGATGGAAAAGCTCACGCCCGCCCAGCTGCGTCAGCGCCGCCGGGAGATCACGATGATCTTCCAGCAGTTCAACCTGCTGATGCAGCGCAGCTGCCTGAAGAACATCTGCTTCCCCATGGAGCTGGCAGGTGTGAAGAAAGAGGAAGCCGAAAAGCGCGCCAAGGAACTGCTGGAAATGGTGGGCCTGCCCGATAAGGCCAACGCCTACCCGGCCCAGCTCTCCGGCGGCCAGAAGCAGCGCATTGCCATTGCCCGCGCACTGGCAACTGACCCCAAGGTCCTGCTCTGCGATGAGGCCACCAGCGCGCTGGACCCCAACACCACCCACTCCATCCTGACCCTGATCAAGGACATCAACCGGAAGCTGGGCATCACGGTGGTGGTCATCACCCATCAGATGAGCGTTGTGGAGGAGATCTGCGATCACGTTGCCATTCTGGACGGCGGCGTTGTGGTGGAACAGGGCGAGGTGAAGGAGATCTTCGCCAACCCCAAGACCGCCGCGGCAAAGCGTCTGGTGGCTCCCAACGGCGGCAGCGCCGCCCGCGACCTGTCCAGCTTTGCACCGGACGATCATGTGGTGCGTGTGACCTTCAACGGTTCTTCCGCCGCAAAACCGCTGGTGGCAAGCCTTGCTGCCGAAAAGGGCATTCTGGTGTCGGTGCTCAGCGCCGATACCCGCGACCTGAGCGGCCAGTGCTACGGCTCCATGCTGCTCAAGCTGCCCGCTGACCTGGACGAAGCAAAACAGGCTGCTGCCTATATGCGGGCACAGCCCGGCATTACGGTGGAGGAGGTGACCGGAGAATGACCATTGCAGATTATGGCTTTGCCATCTGGGAGACCTTCTATGTGACGGTGCTCTCCACCGCGTTCTCTCTGGTCATCGGCCTGCCGCTGGGTGTGCTGCTGGTGGCCGGTGATAAGGACGGCATTCTGCCCCTGCCCGGCTGGCTGATGCACCTGCTGAATATCATCATCAACATCCTGCGCAGTGTGCCTTTCCTGATCTTGATGATCTGCGTCTTTCCGCTGACCCGTATCATCGTGGGCACCACCGTAGGCACCAAGGCCACCATCGTCCCGCTGGTGGTCGCGGCCTTCCCGTTTGTGGCGCGTCTGGTGGAGACCAGCCTGCGCGAGTTGGATGAGGGTGTGGTGGAAGCCGCCCAGAGCATGGGTGCGACCCCCTTCCAGATCATCACCAAGGTAATGATCCCCGAGTGCCTGCCTGGCTTGATCTCCAGCATGACCACAGCTTTGACCACCATTCTGGGCTACTCGGCCATGTCCGGTGTCATCGGCGGCGGCGGCCTGGGCAAGATCGCCCTTTCCTACGGCTACTACCGCTACCAGACCAACATTATGATCGTCTGCGTCATCCTGCTGGTGCTGCTGGTGCAGATCTTCCAGACCGTTGGCACCTTCTGGGCCACCAGAAGCGATAAGCGGCTGAGAAAGTAACTCCTTCAGTCGCACTTCGTGCGCCAGCTCCCTCGGAGAGGGAGCCTTAAAGCCTCCCTCTTTGAGGGAGGTGGCAAAGCCGAAAGGCTTTGACGGAAGGAGTTCTCTCCTCATTTCGCCCCGGACGGGAAGTAAAATTTAACGTTTCAATTCCCCGCCGGAGGCATGTGCTCCTGCGGGGAATTGTGCTATTCGGACAAACCCAGTAAAGGAGTATGTTGCAATGAACCGTGATACCATCTGTGTGCAGGGCGGTTATACGCCCGGCAATGGCGAGCCCCGCCAGATCCCCATCATCCAGTCCACCACCTTCAAATATGCCACCAGCGAGGATATGGGCAAGCTGTTCGACCTGGAAGCCGACGGCTACTTCTACTCCCGCCTGCAGAACCCCACCTGTGACCTTGTGGCCAAGAAGATCTGCGAGCTGGAGGGCGGCACCGCCGCCATGCTGACCTCCAGCGGTCAGGCAGCCAACTTCTTTGCCCTGTTCAACCTCTGCGAGGCCGGTGACCATATCGTGGCATCCAGCACCATCTACGGCGGCACCTTCAACCTCATTTCTGTCACCATGAAGAAGATGGGCATTGAGGCCACCTTTGTGGACCCGCTGTGCACCGAGGAGGAGCTGAACGCTGCCTTCCGGCCCAACACCAAGGTGGTGTTCGGCGAGACCATTGCCAACCCCGCCCTGACCGTGCTGGATATCGAGAAATTTGCCAAGGCTGCTCATGCCCACGGCGTGCCCCTGATCGTGGACAACACCTTCCCCACGCCGGTCAACTGCCGCCCCTTTGAGTGGGGCGCGGATATCGTGACCCACTCCACCACCAAGTACATGGACGGCCACGGTGCGGTGCTGGGCGGTGCCATTGTGGACGGCGGCAAGTTTGATTGGATGGCCCACGCCGAGAAGTTCCCCGGCCTGTGCACCCCGGACGACAGCTACCACGGCATCACTTACGCCGAGCGCTTTGGCAAAGAGGGTGCCTTTATCACCAAGGCCACGGCTCAGCTGATGCGGGACTTCGGCTCCATGCAGTCCCCGATGAATGCCTATATGCTGAACCTCGGCCTGGAAAGCCTGCATGTCCGGATGCAGCGCCACTGCGCCAACGGCATGGCCGTGGCAAAGTTCCTCGAAAGCCATCCCAAGGTGGCCTATGTGAATTACTGTGGCCTGGAGTCCAGCCCCTACCACGCACTGGCTGAAAAGTATCTGCCCAATGGCAGCTGCGGCGTGGTCAGCTTTGGTCTGGCCGGCGGCCGCGAAGCTGCCAGCACCTTTATGAAGGAGCTCAAGCTGGCTGCCATTGAGACCCATGTGGCCGATGCCCGCACCTGCTGCCTGAACCCGGCTTCCAGCACCCACCGCCAGATGAACGATGAGCAGCTGAAAGCCGCCGGTGTGCCCGCAGAGCTGGTGCGCATGAGCTGCGGTCTGGAAAGCGCTGAGGATCTGATCGCAGATATCGCACAGGCTTTGGATAAAATTTAACGGTCTCGCCCTCTCAGTCACCTGCGGTGACAGCTCTCCCAAGGGGAGAGCCAATTGCGGCCCATGGTCAGCAGATGCTGAACCTGGGAGATGCGTTGCCTCCCCCTTTGGGGGAGGTGGCATTGCAGAGCAATGACGGAGAGGGCAAGCCATCTAAAGGAGTAACCATCTATGCCCCTCATCATCCCGAAAACGCTCCCCGCCTACGATGCACTGTACGAGGAAAACGTCTTTGTCATGCACCGGGAGCGGGCAGCGTCCCAGCATATCCGCCCGCTGGAGATCCTGATCCTGAACCTGATGCCCACCAAGATCGCCACCGAGACCCAGATCGCCAGGCTGCTGGCCAACACGCCGCTGCAGGTGCACATGACCCTGCTGCAAACGGTGAGCCATGAGGCAACGCACGTTTCGGCGGCCCATCTGGAGGCCTTTTATAAGACCTTCGACGAGGTGAAGCATAACCGCTACGACGGCATGATCATTACCGGCGCTCCAGTGGAGACCATGGACTTTGAGCAGGTGGATTACTGGCCGGAGCTGTGCGAGATCATGGATTTCAGCGAGACGAACGTCTATTCCACCCTGCATGTCTGCTGGGGTGCGCAGGCGGGCCTGTACTACCACTACGGCATCCGCAAGGAGCTGCTGCCTGCCAAGATGTTCGGCGTGTTCGAGCACCGGGTCATCCGGCCCTCCAACCCGCTGGTGCGCGGCTTTGATGAGGTGTTCTATGCCCCCCACAGCCGCCACACTGCCATGAGCCGGGAGGATATCGACCACTGCAGTGCGCTGCGCATCCTTGCCGAGAGCGATGAGGCAGGGCCTTTCCTGATGAGCACCGAGAACGGCCGGCAGATCTTTGTCATCGGCCACCCGGAGTACGACAAATACACGCTGGATGCGGAGTATAAGCGGGATGTTGCCAAGGGTCTGCCCATTGCAGTGCCCAAAAACTACTACCCCAATGATGATCCCAGCCAGCCGCCGCTCTTCCGCTGGCGCGCCCACGCCCATCTGCTGTATGAAAACTGGCTGAACTACTACGTCTACCAGAACACCCCCTATGATCTGGGAGAGATGCAGCGCGTGAAGCACTCTGAGGGATGAACCCGCTCAGCCGCCTGCGGCAGCTCCCCCATGGGAAAGCCAGGTTTACGCACGACTGTTTTTCTGCCTCTCCTATCAGGAGGGGCGGTATTGGAAAGCAAGGACGGAGAGGTATTTATGGGAATCGATAAGAATGAATGGGGCTTCCGGGTGGGACATCTGCCCCACGGGGAGCGCAATAAGATCAGTGATGTGCCGGGCGTGACAGTGGGCCATTGCACACTGGCGGATGGCGATATCCAGACCGGTGTGACCGCGCTGCTGCCCCACCCCGGAGATGTGTTCCATGACAAGGTGCTGGCGGCCTGCCATGTCATCAACGGTTTCGGCAAGACCACGGGCCTTGTCCAGATCGATGAGCTGGGCACGCTGGAGACCCCCATCCTGTTTACCAACACCCTGAGTGTGGGCACTGTGGAGACGGCGCTGGTCAAATATATGCTGGAGCGCAACCCCGATATCTGCGAGACCACTGGCAGTGTGAACCCGGTCGTCTGCGAGTGCAACGACTGCGGCCTGAACGATATCCGGGGCCTGCATGTCACCGAGGCGCATGTGGCTGCCGCTCTGGCAGACTGTAAAGCTGATTTCGCCGAGGGTGCAGTGGGTGCCGGACGCGGAATGCGCTGCCACGGGCTGAAGGGCGGCATCGGTTCTGCCTCCCGGCTGGTGGAGCTGGACGGTAAGTCCTACACCATCGGGGCACTGGTGCTTTCCAATCATGCCACCTTCGATGACCTCATCGTGGCGGGCACACCCATCCACGAGCTGTTGGAAGCCCGCATCCCGCCCCATGAGGACAAGGGCTCTATCATCACGGTGCTGGCAACGGATATCCCCCTGAGCGAGCGTCAGCTGCGGCGGCTCTGCCACCGGGCGCTGGTGGGACTTTCCCGCACCGGCAGTGCCTGCGGCAACGGTTCGGGTGAGATCGTTCTGGCCTTTACCACGGCCAACCGGATGCCGCATTACTCGGACAAAGCCATCCTGCCTATGGAGATGCTCCACGATGATGCCATCAACCCGCTGTTCCGGGCGGTGGCTGAGTGTGTGGAGGAAAGCGTCCTGAGCAGCCTGCTCCACGCCGAGACCGTCACCGGCTACCATGGCCGGACGGTGCAGTGCCTTTCCGACCTGTTGAAAAAATAATGTAAATAACAAGCCTTTCCGTGTGGTGCACCTCACAGTGCGACACCAACGGAAAGGCTTGTTTTTTTATCGTTATCTTTATCTCTGTACCAGCGTGATAAATGCTTTCATCTGGGGGGTGAGCCATTTATTCCTGTGGTAGAACAGCTGCCGCCGCATCTCCACGCGGCAGGCGGGGACATTCAGGCGAGCCAGCGTTCCGGCGGCGAGGGCATTCTGCACGATGTACTCAGGCAGGAAGGAAAGCCCCATGCCGTGCTCGACCATCTGGCAGAGCAGGGAAGCGCTGCCCAGTTCGAGGAAGGGCTTGATGGCCAGCCCCTGCGCCGCCATGCACTGGTCGAGGGCATCGCGGTAGCTCATGCCCCGCTCGGTCAGCAGGAATTCCTGCCCGGCCAGTTCCTGAAGCGTGACCTCCGCCTGCCCGGCCAATGGGTGCCCGGCAGGGGCCACCACGCAGATAGGTTCCGGCTCATCCACAGCCAGCACAAAGCTGGGTTGCAGCAGCGGCTTGTCCAGCGTGTAAGCCAGGTCGATCTGATTGGAACCCAGCATCTGGAGCATCTCATCGTCGGTGGCGGTGCGGAGTACCAGCTCTACCTGCGGGCAGAGGGCGTGATACCGCTGCAGCAGGTCGGGCAGAAAGGTGCTGCAGACCGAATCCGCCAGTGCCACCCGCAGGGTGCCGCTGACCTGCCGGGCAGGCTGCAGGGCCGCTTTGGCCTGCTCGGCAGTGGCCAGCAGGGAGCGGGCATAGGTCAGAAAGGTCTGCCCGGCATCGGTCAGGCGGACCGTTTTGCCCACCCGGTCGAAGAGCGGCGTTTCCAATTCAGCTTCCAGCTGGGCCACCTGCGCGGAGACTGCCGACTGGGAATACCCCAGCTCCCGTGCCGCGCGGGAAAAGCTGTGCAGCTCCGCAATATGCAAAAAGGTGTTGATGGTACGCAGTTCCACGGCGGCACCTCTCAGCGGCGGGTGATGTCGGTCACGGTCAGAACAGCACCATCAACGACAAAATGGACTTCCAATCCCGAAAATTCCATTCCGTATACCCGCTCCGGGTCGTGCTGGTAGGAGGGACGGGGGTCATTTTCCAACACGCCCCGCAGGCCATCCCGCTCGGCGGCGGGCACGGTCTCCCACAGCTCCGGCGGGCATTCGACCTGCAGCTTGTGCGTCTGGGTCTGGGCCGTGAATCCGGCTGCCGCATCCGGGTGACAGTCGGCGTAGGGGATGTAGGGCTTGATGTCGTAGATGGGGGTGCCGTCCATCAGGTCTGCGCCCCGCACGATGAGCACCGGGCCCACCTCCGGGCGATGCTCGATGGCCTCCAGCCTGACGCTGGAAAGGCCCAGCGGGTTGGGCCGGAAGGGGGAGCGGGTGGCAAACACGCCCATCCGGGTGTTGCCGCCCAGGCGCGGGGGCCGGACGGTGGGAGACCAGTTCTCCCGCACCGCACCGGAGAATTGCCACACCAGCCAGATGTGGCTGAAATCCTCCAGCCCGCGCAGGGCATCGGCGTTGCGGTATTCCGGGGTGAAGATGATCTCGCCCCGCAGGCCGTCCACCAGCCCGCTCTGCCGGGGGATGCCGAACTTGGTGGGGAAGGCGGTGTGGATGTGTGCGATGACCTTCAGGGTCATGGTTTCGTTGCTCATATTATAAACCTCTGCAGAAGCCTACGGCTCTGCCCTCGATCTGGATCTCGTTCAACTGCGGCCCGGCATAGATCATGGGCGGGCAGACGGCGGCGTTGTCGGCCAGCAGCATAACAGTGTCGCCCTGCCGGTGAAAATGCTTTAAGGTGGCCTCGTCGCCGATCCGCACGGCGGCGATCTCGCCCTGCTCCACCTCGGGCTGGCAGCGGATGCAGACGATGTCGCCATCGCAGATGGTGGGGGCCATGCTGCTGCCGTGGCAGGTCAGGGCAAAGTCGGCGTGCCATGCGGCAGGAACGCCGATGTAGCATTCGATGTTCTGTTCGGCGGTGATGGGGGTGCCGCAGGCAATGCTGCCCACCAGCGGCACCCGCACCATTTCGGGCAGGGGCTCAAACCCCGGCGGGACAAACGCAGTGTTTTCCAGCCCCATCAGCCATGCGGGGGTGGTCTCCAATGCAGCGGCAAACTCCTCCACCTTGGACTGCGGGATGTCGTTGACCCCTTTTTCCAGCTTGGTGATGGAGGATTTGGAGCGATAGCCCATCCGCTGGGCAAGCTCTTCCTGAGAGAGCCCCAGCTCGAGCCGACGCTGTAAGATACGGCGGGAAAGTTCTGACATGGCAGAGACCTCGCTTTTCCTGAAAAAGAATGTTCTGCCGTGAGTATATCAGAAAAGTTCTTAAAAATCAACGATTTTCGCGCGATTTTGGTAAAATAGTTGACAAAAAATCAACGTCGAACTATAATACAACCAAAGATTGTGAAACGACACGCGGAGATCCAGATGAAAGGAGAACCTTTGATGACAAATACCACACAGATCCGCGCCTACATTGAAAGCCAGGGCCTGAAACTGGGCCATGTGGCACGGGTGCTGGGCATCAGCAGCAGCGCTTTGCACCAGAAGCTGAATGACGAGAGCGATTTCAAGGTCAGCGAGGCCGACCGGCTTTCTGCCATGCTGGGGCTGACCATGGAACAGCGGGATGCCTGCTTCTTTGGCCCGGGCACCCGGATGTGCCAAAGAAAGGGGGCGGCGTGATGACCGCTGAACAGCGCAGAAAGACCCGGGAGGCCCTGCAGAACTACGGTACCCGCCAGTGGGCCCGCAGCCCGGCCAACTGGGGCTGGACCCGGGCCATCCAGCAGACGCAGGAGTATTACCGCACCGCCGACCCCATCCGTGCAGGCCTGCTCCAGCTGCGCTACCTGGAGCGCCGCAAGGAGGAGGATGTGCTGGAGCGGCTCTGCATCGGACGCACCACCTACCAGAAAGCCCAGCTCGATCTGCTGAGCACCGTAGCCGTTTTTGCCGCCCGCTACGGTGCCCTGTGACGCAAAATGCCCCCGGACAGCCATCCGGGGGCATTGCAGTCAGTGCGTTTTCTTTTCCGGAGTATCGCAGTGCTGGTGGCAGGAGGCGCAGTTGCCGCCGCAGCCTTCGCCTTTCCAGCCGCCCTGCTTGGAGATCCAGACCACTGCCAGGGCAAACAGCCCTGCCAGCACCAGAATGGTAATGATCCCACGAAGTGTCAGCATTGAAAAAACCTCTCTTTTTGCGCTGGAATGCGCAATTTCAGTATACACTATTTTGCGCAAAAGAGCAACTGCCTCGCAGTGGGAAAAAATTGCGAAAAAATCAAAATTAGGGCTTGCCAATCCACTTCGGTTGTGGTATAATTCTCTTGTTCCGATTCGGAGGATTAGCTCAGCTGGTTAGAGCACCTGCATCACACGCAGGGGGTCTGGGGTTCGAGTCCCTAATTCTCCACCATACAGTTTGTACCCGAACCCGATTCTTTGTAAAAAAGGGTTCGGGTACTTTTTTTGTTTCACAAGATGTTCTCTATGCCGAGAGTATGCAGAACGGTAAACAAGAACGAACAAAGGCAGGATACCACCATCACGGTGACACCCTGCCTTTTGTGTTACGATCATTGTGTACGGAGCGCCTTAAGCCCCTGTGTTTGCTTCGGTCAGCACAAAGGTCAGCTCCGCTGTGGCGGCGCACTTGCCGTCCACATAAGCGGATGCCTTCCCGATGCCCACCGGGCCGCGCTGTTCCACCAGCTCACAATGGAGCGTAAGAACATCCCCTGGGGTGACCTGCTTACGGAAGCGGGCATTTTTGATGCCGCCGAAGAGGGCCAGCTTGCCTTTGTTTTCGGGAACGCTCAGCGCCGCCACGGCTCCGGTCTGGGCCAGTGCTTCCAGGATCAGCACTCCCGGCATGACCGGCTGGCCCGGAAAGTGACCGCAGAAGAATTCTTCATTGCGGGATACGCACTTGCGGCCAATGGCCCACTGACCCGGCTCGTAGTCCAGGATACGGTCCACGAGAGCAAAGGGGTAGCGGTGGGGCAGAAGGGCTGCGATCTGCTCACTGTTCAGGGCGTTTGCGTTCTCCCGCACGGTGCGCGGTTCTGCCATGGCTCAGCCCTCCCATCTGCGCAGGGCGATGCAGGCATTATGCCCGCCAAAGCCCAGGCTGTTGCTCAGTGCGTAGGTCATGGCCTGTGCACGGCCTGCATTGGGCACATAGTCCAGATCGCATTCCGGATCAGGCTGCTCGTAGTGGATGGTGGGCGGGGCAAACTGGTCTCGCAGGGCCAGCGCCGTGAACACGGCCTCGATGCCGCCTGCACCACCCAGCAGGTGGCCGGTCATGCTCTTGGTGCTGACCACGGTCAGCTGCTTTGCGTGTTCACCGAACACGGCATGGATGGCAGCCGTCTCGCAGGCATCGTTCATGTGGGTGCCGGTGCCGTGGGCGTTGATGTGATCCACCTGCTCCGGGGCAATGCCGGCATCGGCCAGCGTCAACTTCATGCAGTCGATGGCACCTGTGCCGCCGGGAGCCGGTGCGGTAAAGTGGTAAGCATCGCAGTTGGCACCATAACCCACCACCTCGGCGTAGATATGCGCACCGCGTGCCCGGGCGTGCTCCAGCTCTTCCAGAACCAGCACACCGCTGCCCTCGCCCATCACGAAGCCGCCGCGGCGGGCATCAAAGGGCAGGCTGGCGGCATCCGGGTCGGTGACGGTGGAAAGCGCCTTCATGCTGGTAAAACCGCCGATGCCCAGCGGGCTGATGCAGCTTTCGGCACCGCCGCAGACCATGGCAGTCTCGTAACCGTCCCGGATGCGGTGGAAGGCATCGCCCACAGCATTGGTGCCGCCGGCGCAGGCCGTGACCGGGCAGGTGCACATGCCCTTCAGGCCGAACCGGATGGCCACCTGTGCCGCCGCCATGTTGGCAATGGACATAGGCACAAAGTAGGGGCTGACCTTCTCCATGCCTTTTTCTTCCCCGCGGGTGTGCTGCTCCTCGATGGTGGGCAGGCCGCCAATGCCGCTGGAAAGGACAACACCGATGTTTTTGGCCTCTGCTTCCGTGTTCAGGCCGCTGTCGGCAATGGCCTCGGCTGCAGCAGCCAGTGCCAGCAGGGTGAAGCGGGCCATCTTGCGGGCTTCCTTTTTGTCCACAACGGTCTCGGGGTCAAAGTTTTTCACTTCACCGGCCAGCTTGCACTTGAAATCGGTGGTGTCAAACTGGGTGATGGGGCCAATGCCGCACCGGCCTGCCTTTGCGGCAGCCCAGCTGTCGGCAGCAGTGTTGCCCAGCGGGTTCACGGTGCCCAGACCGGTGATCACGACTCTGCGTTTTTCCATAGAGAATTTCTCCTTTTACATTGCCATGCCGCCGTCCACACAGAGCACCTGCCCGGTGAGATAGCTGCTTTGTTCTGCGGCAAAAAACGCCACCGCGTTTGCCACGTCCTCCGGCTGGCCTGCGCGGCCTGCCGGGATATCCTTTGCCATTTCGGTGCGGACAGCCTCCGGCAGGGCGGCGGTCATATCAGTTTCAATAAAGCCGGGCGCAACAGCGTTTACTGTCACATTGCGGCTGGCCAGCTCCCGGGCCAGGCTTTTGGTCAGGCCGATGAGCCCGGCCTTGCTGGCGGCGTAATTCGTCTGGCCCGCATTGCCCCGCAGGGCAACAACGCTGCTCAGATTGATGATCCGGCCCCAGCGCTGGCGCACCATCCGGCGGGCCGCTTCCTTGCAGCAGAGGAACGCACCCTTGAGGTTTGCGTCCAGCACGGCATCAAAGTCTGCTTCGGACATGCGCAGGATCAGGTTGTCCCGGGTGATGCCTGCATTGTTCACAAGGATATCCACCCGGCCAAAGGCGTTTGCCGCTTCCTCAAAGAGCTTTTTGCAGCCCTCGGCGGTGGAAACATCGGCCTGCACGGCCACAGCCTGCGCGCCCAGGGCCCTGCAGAGAGACACGGTCTCGGCAGCAGCCGCTTCGCCGTGGCAGTAGTTGACCACCACATGGCAGCCCTGCCGGGCAAGCTGTACGCACACGGCCCGGCCGATTCCCCGGCTTCCGCCGGTCACAACGGCGGTACGGATGATGGTTTCTTCGTTCATTGTTCTTCCTTCCATGCGTTCAGAACGGTGTCCAGTTGCGCCGGGGTCTCCACCGACACACAAGTCACACCGGGCAGGGTCTTTTTCACAAAGCCGGAGAGTGCATTGCCGGGGCCGACCTCCAGAATGTGATCCACACCCAACTCGCCCAGACGGTGCAGGGTGTCCTCCATGTAGACACTGCTCTGCACCTGCCGGACCAGCAGGGCCGGGATGCTGTCGCTCTCGGCTTTTTCACGGCCCAGGCAGTTGAACAGCACCGGAACGCTCATTTCGCCAAAGGGTTCGGCGGCAAAGCGCTTTGCCAGGGCATCCCCGGCGGGAGCCATCAGACGGGTGTGGAACGGTCCGCTCACCTTGAGCGGGATGCACCGGCGGGCACCGGCCTGCTTTGCAAGCTCCGCGGCCTTGTCCACTGCGGCCTTTTCGCCGCCAATGACCAGCTGGCCCGGGCAATTGTAGTTACAGATCTGCACACAGCCCAGCGCGGATGCCTGCTCACAGCATTCCGCAAGAGGGACCCGGTCGAGGTTCAGCACTGCGGTCATGCCGCAGTCGATGCCGCTGGCCGCATCGGCCATGGCTTTGCCGCGGTAGGCTGCCAGCTCAATGGCCTGCTTGGCGGTGAATACACCGGCGGCTTCCAGCGCGGAATATTCGCCCAGAGAGAGACCGGCCACATAAGCGGGCTTGACCCCCTGCTCGGCCAGAACGGCGGATACGCCGCAGGCAAAGGCTACCATGCAGGGTTGGGTGTATTCGGTCTGATTCAGAACGCCGTCCGGGTCGTCGAAGCAGACGCGGTGCAGATCAAACGGAAGGTCTGCAGCGTCGAACGCGGCACGGAAAGCGGAAGATGCTTCGTAAAATTCTTTGCCCATGCCGGGGTGCTGCGCACCCTGACCGGCATACAAAACGGCAAGCTTCATCGGTTTTGCCTCCATTCGGTCACAAGTTCATCCATCAGCTCACGGACGGTGTACATCCGGTCCAGCCTGCCCACATTGGCCCCGCAGAAGAAAAGTCCTTCCTCCAGGTTGCCCTTGACCGCTTCGATCAGTGCATGGGTGATGCAGTAGGGCACCTTGGCGGGGTCGCAGGTCTTCAGGCAGCGGGCACAGTGTCGGGGCGGGAAGCGTCTGCCCTCCGCCATGGCCTGCACCAGCGGCGTGTTCAGCGCCCGGCCCGGCATTCCGACCGGGCTGTGGATGATGCGCACATCCTCAGAACCGGCGTTCAGCAGAACGTCCTTGTACCCTTGGGATGCATCGCACTCGTAGGTGGTGATAAAGCGGGTGGCAAGCTGAACGCCTGCGGCACCCAGTCTGGTAAAGTGAGCCAGATCGGCCCCGGTGTACACGCCGCCCGCCACAAACACGGGGATGCTGTGGCCGAACTGCGCCTCATAGGGCTTTACCTCGGCCAGCACCTCCGGCAGGATCTCATCCAGTGTCTGGCAGGTTCCGGAGAACAGGTCCTGCTCCGCAAAGCCGAGATGACCGCCTGCCTTGCAGCCCTCAATGACCACAAAATCAGCGGTGCGGCCGAACTCCTTGGCCCAGCGGCGCAGGATGAGCTTTGCCGCCCGCCCGCTGGAAACGATGGGCGCGATGGCGACCTCCATCGTGTTCACAAGGCCGGGCAGCTCCAGCGGCAGACCCGCGCCGGACACCACAGCGTCCACGCCAGCTTCCACCGCGGTGCGGATGGCGGCGGCATAGTCCTGCGTGGCCACCATTGCATTGATGGCCACCATACCGGCACCGTTTGCGATCTGCTTTGCTTTCCGGATCTCAGCGGTCAGGGCGCGGTGGTTGGCGCTGGCCGGGTCACGGGTAAAGTCCGGCTCCCGGTAGCCTGCATCGGCGGTGGAGATGCACCCCATGCCGCCGCAGGCCGCCACGGCACCGGCCAGCCCGCCCAAAGAAACGCCCACGCCCATGCCGCCCTGCAGGATGGGCACAGACAGGGTTTTCTTTCCAAGCGTCAGCATTCCTCGCTCAGCGCGTGGATACGCTGCCTCCCGCCGTTCCACAGGTCATCCAGAATGTCCGCCACAGGGCGCACCTCGTGGAGCATTCCGGCCACCTGACCGGCCATCAGACTGCCGGTGGAGGTGTCGCCTTCAAACACGGCCCGGCGCAGACTGCCCAGGGTGTACTTTTCCAGCTCCATCTTATCGGCACCGGCCTTTTCCTGCCGGACATATTCACGGCTCATCCGGTTTTTCAGCACCCGGACCGGGGAACCGCCGATGCGTCCGGTCACGATGGTGTCGCTGTCCTTGGCATTGAGCAGGGCAGCCTTGTAGTTTTCGTGGATGGGGCACTCCTGGCTCACCAGCAGGCAGGTGCCCACCTGCACGCCGCAGGCACCCAGTGCCAGAGCTGCTGCCAGCTGACGGCCATCGGCAATGCCGCCCGCCGCAATGACGGGCAGATCCACAGCGTCCACCACCTGCGGCACCAGCGCCATGGTGGCCATCTCGCCCACATGGCCGCCGCTCTCGGTCCCTTCGGCGATCACGGCATCGATGCCCAGCTTCTCCAGATGCTTTGCCAGCACAGCGGCAGCCACCACGGGGATCACCTTGATGCCCGCCGCTTTCCACATGGGAACATATTTGCCCGGGTTGCCTGCGCCGGTGGTGACCACCTGCACGCCTTCTTCCACAACGATCTGGGCAAACTCATCTGCCTGCGGGTGCATCAGCATGATGTTCACGCCAAAGGGCTTGTCTGTGAGCTGTTTGCACCGGCGGATATTTTCGCGCAGGGTGTCGGCATTCATGCCGCCCGCACCGATGATGCCCAGTGCACCTGCATTGGAGCAGGCGGCGGCAAACTCACCGGTGGCAATGTTTGCCATGCCGCCCTGGATGATGGGGTATTTCGTGCCTAAAATTTCATTTAAAAGTTTCATAGTTTTATCCTATCGGTAAGCGTCCTCGCCCTCTCAGTCTCGCTCTGCTCGACAGCTCTCCCAAGGGGAGAGCCCTTGGCAGTACGGTAAACTTTTCGGTTTTGCCAAAGGCTCCCACTTTGGGGGAGCTGTCACCGAAGGTGACTGAGAGGGCGAGCCCGTTTGCCGAACATGATTTTCACTCTTTGTATTGCAGGATCGCGCCGCCCCAGGTCAGGCCGCCGCCAAAGCCGATGCAGGCCAGCGGTCTGCCCGGGGTCAGCTGCCCGCTCTCGGCCAGCTCGTTGAGGGCGACCGGAATGCTGGCGGCGCTGGTGTTGCCGTGGCGATCCATGTTCTTATAAAATTTTGCCGGATCGGCCTGCAGGGCCTTGACGCAGTGGTCGATGATGCGGCTGTTGGCCTGATGGCAGACCACCCACGACAGATCGTCGAGGGTCAGCCGGGTCTCGTCCAGCACCGTGTGCAGGCACTTGGGAAGGGCATCCACCGCAAAGCGGAACACCGCCTTGCCGTCCATGGTGATGGGGGCAGAACCTTCCCGGCTCGGCCCGCCCGCATGGAGGACATCGCTGCCGCGTGCCCCCAGCGTCAACGCAAAGGGGGTATCTGCCAGCCGGAAAATGGCGGCTCCGGCCCCGTCGCCGAACAGCACGCAGGTGGAGCGATCGGTGGGGTCCATCAGGCGGGAAAGCGCTTCGCACCCGATGACGAGGGCATACTGCCCGCCCAGAGTCGTCAGCATCCCCCGCGCCACGGCCATGCCATAGAGAAAACCGGAACAGGCCGCGTTGATGTCCAGCGCGGGCCGGTTTTCGGGCAGCCCCAGGGCCGCCTGTACCTGACAGGCCACGCTGGGGGTGGCATCCGGGGCAGAAAGGGTCGCGCAGACACAGCAGGCAATGTCCGCCGGGGCAAGGCCGCTGCGGTCAAGGGCCTGCCGCGCAGCCGCAATGGCCAGCGTGGCGGCAGATTCGTCCTCGGTGCACCAGTGCCGGGTGCGGATGCCGGTGCGGCTGGTGATCCATGCGTCACTGGTGTCCACCATGCGGCTCAGCGCGTCATTGGTGATCGTCCGTCCGGGAAGTGCCCCGCCGGTGGCGATCAGCTGTAAACCATTCATGCGTTCCTCGTTTCTCCGATCTGGCGGTACTTTTTATAGCGCTGATCGGCCAGCTGCCGGTCGCTCATGCGGCACAATTCTTTCAGGTGGGCGCGCAGAGCGGCATCCATGCGCTCAAACAGGGCCGCGTGGCAGCGCTGGGCACCGCCCACCGGCTCCGGGATCACTTCTTCCACGATGCCGCCGCGATACAGATCCTGCGCCGTCAGCTTCATCATCTCACAGGCCTCGCCGCTGCGGGAGGAGTCCTTCCACAGGATGCTGGCAAAGCCCTCGGGGCTCAGCACTGAGTAGACCGCGTTTTCCAGCATGAGGATGTGGTTGGCCACACCCAGTGCCAGCGCGCCGCCGGAGGAGCCCTCGCCGGTGACCACGGCGATGACCGGCACCGTCAGGCCGCTCATCTCCATCAGATTCCGGGCAATGGCCTCGCCCTGCCCCCGCTCTTCGGCATCCTTGCCGGGGTAAGCGCCCGGCGTGTCGATAAAGGTGATGATGGGACGGCCGAATTTTTCAGCCTGCTTCATCAGGCGCAGAGCCTTGCGGTAACCCTCCGGCCCCGGCATTCCAAAGTTGCAGGCCAGATTTTCCTCCAGCGTGGAGCCCTTGCGGTGGCCGATGACTGTCACCGGCATCCCGTGGAAACGGGCCACACCGCCCAGAATGGCCGCGTCCTCCTTGCACTGCCGGTCGCCGCGCTGCTCAAAGAAATCCGTGAACAGGGCAGAGATCGTCTCATCGATGTGCGGACGTTCCGGGTGACGGGCCAGAAAGACCCGGTCCTCGGCAGTCAGCGGGCCGCAGGAGCGCAGGATCTCGTCCTCTTCCACCGCCAGCTCTGCCAGTTCGGACGCATGGGCGGTGATGGCCTCCATGTCACTGCCGCTGCCCTTCAGCGCGGCGATCTGTGCGTCCAGCGGGGCCAGCTGCTCCAAAATATCTTTTATCATTCGTGTTTCCCTCCGGCATGAAGCTGCAGGACCTGGATCAGAGTATCCCGCAGCTGACTGCGGGGCACCACCTGATCCACAAAGCCGTGTTCCATCTGGAATTCGCTGCGCTGGAACCCGGCGGGCAGTTTTTCACCGATGGTCTGCTCAATGACACGGGGGCCGGCAAAGCCGATGAGTGCCCCCGGTTCGGCCAGCATGATATCGCCCAGGCTTGCAAAGCTGGCGGTCACGCCGCCGGTGGTGGGGTGGGTCAGAACACTGACGTACAGCCCGCCCTTTGCCGAAAAGCGCTGGATGGCGGCGCTGGTCTTGGCCATCTGCATCAGGCTGAAAATGCCCTCCTGCATCCGTGCGCCGCCGCTGGCCGAAAAGATGACCAGAGGCAGGCGCTTGGCGGTGGCGTACTCCACGGCGCGGGTGATCTTCTCGCCCACAGCCGTGCTCATGCTGCCCATAAAGAACCGGCTGTCCAGCACGGCTGCCACACAGGCCACGCCGCCAATGCGGCCGACGGCGGTGACAGCAGCTTCGTGCAGGCCGGTCTTGTTCTGGGCGGCGGCAAGCTTTTCCCCGTATCCGGGGAAGTTCAGCACATCTTGCGGATCAAGGTCGGCATCCAGTTCCCGGAAGCTGCCGTGATCCAGCACCAGACTGAGCCGGTAATACCCGCCAATGGGCATGTGATAGCCGCAGTTGGGGCAGACATACAGGCTTTTGCCCCACAGGGTGCGGGCAGCGCGGCGGCCGCACTGCTTGCACTCCACAAACTGCGGCTCGTGCCAGACAGCTCCGGCATCCCGCTTGGCCTTCAGCTGGAAAGTGCGCTCCCGCATCCGGTTGGGGAGCAGATCTCGGATATCATTCATCGCATGTTTCCTCAGATATGTGCGGTGATGTAGTTGTAGATGTCACCCACGGTCTTGAGTTTTGCCAGCTCCTCGTCCGGGATGGACACACCGCAGGCATCCTCCAGCGCCATGTTCAGCTCCACGGCATCCAGGCTGTCGGCCTCCAGATCCTCGGTCAGGCTGGCCTCCATGGTCACCTTGTCCTCCTCGCAGTTCAGGGTGTCAACAACGATCTTCTTCATTTCTTCAAACGTCATGGTAATATTCTCCTTTGATCGGTTTGTATTTTTATTATCTAAAAAGTTTGAGGTTTCTTGCGAACACGACCATTATATCTAAATCGTCGGATAAGTCAAGAATAATAGCTAAAATATTTTAACTTTTACAATTCTGACACACTTTCCTCCACAGGGGCAGTTCCTCTTTTCCATTGCCCTTTTTCCCCAAACGTGCTAATATGGGTTCAGCACTCAGACAAGAAGAAACGAAAGGATGGATCCCATGAAATTCAGCGAAATGAGTTATACCCGCCCGGACATTGATGCCCTGCTGGGCCAGTGCAAGGCGCTGGCTGCCAAGGCCGCCGGGGCCGCCAGCGGCGAGGAGCTGGTGAATGTTTACTACGAGCAGAGCCGCGCCTTTGCCGATTACAACACCGCCGCACAGCTGGCAAGCATCCACTACACCTGCGACACCCGTGACGCTTATTGGAAGGCCGAGCAGGACTTCTTTGATGCCAACAGTCCCGCCGTGGAGAACGCACGGGTGGAGATCAGCCGGGCATTTCTGGCCAACGCCCATGTGGACGCGCTGACCGAAGCCTTTGGCACCACCTGCGTGGCCGGTATGAAGAACGCCGTGCTGGGCATGGATGACCGCACCGTGGAGCTGCAGAAGGAGTACAACGCCCTTGTCAGCCAGTACCAGCAGGTGTACGGCGGCGCACTGGTCGAGTTTGACGGCAAGCAGCTGACCATTCCCCAGCTGGGCCCCTATAAGGAGAACCTGGACCCTGCCGTCCGCCGCGCTGCCTACGAGGCTGAGGCAGCGTATTTCGATGCCCACCGTGACGAGCTGGACGGCCTGTACACCAAGATCGTCAAGAACCTGAACGCACAGGCGCAGATCCTGGGCTACCACGATTACAGCGAACTTTCCTATGTGCGGATGAACCGCATCGGCTACGGCCCTGCCGAGATCCGGAAGTTCCGCGACCAGGTGGCCAACGATGTGGTGCCCGAGCTGAAAAAGGTGATCGAGCTGCGCTGCAAGCGCACCGGCATCTCCCACCTGACCTTCTCCGACCTGCCTGTGGCGTTTCAGGACGGCAACCCCTCTCCCATCCCCGGCTACGATGCCCGGATGGCCGCCGCCCGCACCATGTACCACGAGCTGAGCCCCGAGACCGCAGAATTCATTGACTTCATGCAGGACAATGAGCTGTTCGACGTGGAGAGCCGCCCCGGCAAGATGTCCGGCGGCTATATGACCAGCCTGCCCACCTACAAGGCTCCCTTTATCTTTGCCAACTGGAACAACACCTCCGCAGACGTGGACGTGCTGACCCACGAGTGCGGCCACGCCTTTGAGGGCTATGTGGCCGAGCGTGACCCCAAGGTCCCCGCAGACCTCGAGTGCCCCGGCATGGAGAGCGCCGAGATCCATTCCATGGCCATGGAGTTCCTGACGGCTCCCTGGCACCATCTGCTCTTTGGTAAGGACACTGAGAAATACGCCCTGCTCCACGCCGAGGACAGCTTCCTCTTCCTGGCCTATGGCTGCATCGTGGACGAGTTCCAGCACAGGATGTACCAGAACCCCGACCTCACCCCGGACGAGCGCAACGCCGTCTGGCTGGAGCTGGAGCACAAGTACCGCCCCTGGATCGATTTCAACAACCTGCCCTTCTATGGCCGCGGTGCCGGCTGGCAGCGTCAGCTCCACATCTATGAGTGCCCCTTCTACTATATTGATTACTGCCTGTCCACCATGGCTGCGCTGCAGTTCTTCCTGCTGAGCCTCAAGGACCACAAGGATGCCTGGGAACGCTACCTCAAGCTGGTGCGCCGTGCCGGTCTGGCCAGCTACACAGAGCTGATGCAGACCGCCGGGCTGAAGGTTCCCTTTGAGGATGGCTCGATCAAGGCCATCGCCCAGCAGATGGGCCAGTGGATCGCAGAGCATCAGGTGTAAGCCTCCCGGGCCTACGGAGATTTTTTCTTGCAAAATCCGCTCTTTTCTATGAAAAAGCACAGCGCCCCCGTTCACTGTAAGATCGCAGTGAGCGGGGGCGCTTTTTCGTGAATAGGAGGTCGATTTTATCGCAAATACAGACTATGGGGATATACAGAGCGGCACAAACTCCATGACCGGAAAGAAAAATTTCCATAAAACGCCAAAAAGCCCTCGGATAAGTCATACCTATACAAGAAAGTTTGAACTTTTCGTGAATTTTCTGTGTTTCGACCATGGACAGGTGGGAACAGTTCTGCTACAATGGGAGCTGTTCTTTCCGCCGGTTCCCACGCGGCGGTTTTTATTTTTACTATAACACAGGAGGAACTTTCATGTTAGAAAAGATCTTTCACCTGAAAGAAAACCACACCGATGTCAAGACCGAACTCATGGCAGGTGTCACCACCTTTATGACGATGGCCTACATCCTTGCGGTCAACCCCAGCATCCTGTCCGCTTCGGGCATGGATGCCAATGCGGTCCTGATCGCAACTTCGCTGGCATCGTTCGTTGGCACTGCCCTGATGGCTCTGCTGGCCAACTATCCGTTCGCTCTGGCTCCCGGCATGGGCCTGAACGCCTACTTCTCCTACACGGTCGTCCTGACCATGGGTTACAGCTGGCAGCTGGCCCTGATGGCCGTTTTTGTGGAGGGCATCATCTTCATCGTGCTGAGCCTGACCAATGTGCGTGAGGCCATCTTCAACGCCATCCCCATGACCCTGAAGAGCGCTGTCAGCGTTGGCATCGGCCTGTTCGTTGCATTCGTCGGCCTGCAGAACGCAAAGCTGATCGTGAACAGCGATTCCACCCTCGTCACCTATCAGCACTTCAAGGGCGAGACCTTCCACAGCATCGGCGTGGGTGCGATCCTCACGCTGGTGGGCGTGCTCATCACCGCCATCCTGCTGGTCAAGAAGGTCAAGGGCGGCATCCTGTACGGCATCCTCATCACCTGGGTGTTGGGCATCCTCTGCGAGCTGACCGGCATCTACATCCCCAACCCCGATGCCGGCATGTACAGTGTCATCCCTACCAGCTTCATCAGCTTCGATTTCTCTGCGCTGGGCAAGACCTTTGGTCAGGTGTTCAAGACCGATTTCTCCGGCGTGGGCATCCTGAACTTCTTTGCCGTGATGTTCTCCTTCCTCTTCGTTGACCTGTTCGACACCCTGGGCACCCTGATCGGCGTTGCTTCCAAGGCCGACATGCTGGATGAGGAGGGCAAGCTGCCCAACATCAAGGGTGCGTTGCTGGCCGACTCCATCGCCACCTGCGCCGGTGCCGTGCTGGGTACCTCCACCACCACCACCTTCGTCGAAAGCGCTTCCGGCGTGACCGAGGGCGGCCGCACCGGCCTGACCTCCATGACCACCGGTGTGCTGTTCCTGCTGGCCGTGGTGTTCAGCCCCCTGTTCCTGACCATCCCCAGCTTTGCGACCGCTCCGGCCCTGATCATCGTTGGCTTCTACATGATGGGTTCTGCCCTGAAGATCGAGTTCGACGATCCTGCTGAGGGCATCCCCGCATTCCTGACCATCCTGGCAATGCCCACTGCATACAGCATCTCTGAGGGCATCGCCATCGGTGTCATCTCCTGGACCCTGCTGAATGTCATCACCGGCAAGGCCAAGGAGAAGAAGATCAGCCCCCTGATGTATGTGCTGACCGTTCTGTTCATCCTGAAATACGTCCTGCTGTAACAGGCATTTGCAGCAAACAGAAAGCCCCGGCTCCGGCCGGGGCTTTCGTGCGTTTATTGGTTCCTGTGCGGGCGGGGCGGGCAGGGTTCAGCCGCCGAACAGCCCGAAAAAGCTGGTGTGCGTCATGCCCAGCACCAGAAACAGAAGAATGAGGGCAAACAGCACCCCTATGATGATGTCCATCTGGTGGACCGTGAGGGGAAATTTATCGTAGAGCTTTTCCTTGGGGTTGACGAAATTCGGGTCGTTGTTGTCCAGCAGAGTCTTTTTTCTCTCAGTGCTCTGGGCTTTGGCGGCGGCAAGTTCTGCCTGCTCCTTTTCCAGCTGGGCCTCCCGCTGGGCAAGCAGTGCCTCACGGCGGGCCAGCTCTTCCTCCCGCTGGGTCTGGTTCGTTTCTGCCATGGTGGTATCCTCCGGCGTTTTTTCTACCAGTATACCATAGAATTGTGACAGAAAAAACTCCTTCCGCAAAAAGCGGCCTTATGCCGCCAGCAGATCCTCCACCACATCCATCAGCTGAGACGGATCGAGCTGGCACGCGGTACAGCGCGCGGCCAGGCGAAGGACCTGCACCGGCTCAACGGAAACATCTGAGATGAACCGCAGTTTTCGGTGTCGTCCGTGAGATGTAGAATACGCGGCGATGCCAAAGGATGTATACGCACCACATGCGGGATGATAAAGTCGTTCCATAACACAATGATACCAAAACACACCAATCACCTCTCTATCAAAATTGTCACGCCGCTTTGAAACGGCTGCATGAATGCAGGTTCGCTGCCCGCAAAATGTTCTGACAAAATTTATATACCATCTCTTGGCTTCAAAATAAACAGCCAAAATTTCGAAATTTGGCGGCGTGTTTTGCATGTCCGGTGAAACCGGTGGTGCAGGAAAAAGACGAACCGGAAAACGAGAACGAATAATTTTACGGAATATCGTGTAAAATTGAGAAAAATCAACTTCACGCAGCAACAGATGAAAGAATGTTCCACAGAAAGCCGAAAGCACAAAAAGAAAAATCTTTGCCGCATCTTAACCACTTTTTGACAGAAAAAGTTGCGAAATTAGTCGTAAGATCGAGCTTTCTGGTATATCACTTGTTCGCTGTGCGGATAAGGTTGCTCGTTCTGCTTTGTCTCCGCATCGTCTGCCGCAGACCCCGGCACTGCCCTTGTCTGAAATGCTTTCACTCCGGATGCAAACCAGATGAAAAATCCGACGGACCGCATCACTTGACTTTCCCCTTGCAGGGGAGTATACTCCGGGGCAGTGAAATATTCGGCTATGACGAGAAAGAGTACCCGGAAAGAATGCTGCAGAGAGCTGCCGGATGGTGCAAGGCAGTGCAGGGTGTCCGTGGGAAGATCCTCTCCGAGCTTTCCGGCTGAATGGGCGGCATCTGCGCCCCAGTAAGCGGGAACGGCAGGCCCCCGTTATCACGGGCCGCGCATTGTTGGATGCGCACTGAGGGGCCGGGCTTTGCACCGGCAATAAGAGTGGTACCGCAGAGGATCTACGCCTTTGTCTCTTACGAACCGTAAGGGATAAAGGCGTTTTTGTTTGCGGGAAAGCCATTTTCCGGATGTTTCATTGCCTTTGCATCCGCAAAAATCAGGACCTGGAAAAGGAGAGTTTAACATGAAAACACTGGAAAAAGTAAGCGACTTTGTAGGCAAGTATATGGCTGCCATCGTCATTGTGGTGGCAGCGCTGGCCCTGTTCTTCCCCGGCACATTCAGCGTGGTAAAGACCGCATGGGTCAACACCCTGCTGGGCATCGTTATGTTCGGCATGGGTCTTACCCTGAAGCCGGAGGACTTCAAGGTGGTGTTCAGCCGCCCGAAGGACGTGATCATCGGCTGCATTGCACAGTTCACCCTGATGCCCTTCCTTGCATGGGCGCTGACGCAGGTGTTCCATCTGCCCACTGAGCTGGCCATCGGTGTCATCCTTGTGGGCACCTGCCCCGGCGGCACCTCCTCTAACGTGATGACCTATCTGTCTAAGGGCGACGTTGCACTGTCTGTTGGCATGACTGCTGTTTCCACCGTGCTGGCTCCGTTCCTCACCCCGCTGCTCACTCTGCTGTATGCCGGTCAGCGCGTGGAGGTGAACCCCGTGAACATGTTCCTGTCCATCGTCAAGGTGGTGCTGGTTCCCATCGCACTGGGCTTTGTGGTCAATCACTTCTTCCACGCCTTCACCCAGAATGCCGTCCGTGTGCTGCCGCTGATCTCCACCACTGCCATCGTGCTCATCATCTGCGCCGTTGTGTCCGCAAACTCCGCTAAGATCATGACCAGCGGCCTGCTGATCCTGGCCGTGGTCATCCTGCACAACCTGCTGGGCTACCTCACCGGCTTTGGCGTGGGCAAGCTGCTGAAGCTGGATTCCACCAAGTGCCGTGCAATTTCCATCGAGGTCGGTATGCAGAACTCCGGTCTGGCCACCTCTCTGGCTGCCGCCCACTTTGCACAGTATCCGCTGGCAACCATCCCCGGCGCTGTGTTCTCGGTGTGGCATAACATTTCCGGTGCCGTCCTCGCCAACTTCTTTGCCCGCACCGCGGAAAAGAAAGATTGATTTTTCCTAAATTCATTGAATTCTTGACTAGTCAAAACCACCGGCTGAGCCGGTGGCTTGAGTAAGCCCTAGAAGGGCATAATACTAGCAAAGCCCCTTAAGGGGCCACGAATGGGTCTGTCAACTGCATTCCTTTCTCGTGGCAGGCCCCTCAAGGGGCCTTTTTATTTACGCCTTAGTTTCCTTGCTACCCGTAAACGGGTCCACGAACTCCTTAAGGCTCAACTGATCGGCAATCTGGTCCTGTTGCAGTTGATTTTTAATGTACTCTTGGATTTTCTTTTTGTTCTTTCCTACCGTATCCACAAAGTATCCCCTGGCCCAGAAATGCCGATTGCCATACTTATACTTCAGATTTGCATGTCTGTCGAAAATCATGAGACTGCTCTTTCCTTTGAGATATCCCATGACGTAGGAAATGCTGTACTTCGGTGGAAAACTTATCAGCATATGGATATGGTCAGGGCAGGCCTCCGCTTCAATGATTTCAATACCTTTTTGTTCGCACAACTGGCGCAGTATCTGCCCTATATCCTTTTTGATCTGACCGTAAATTACCATTCTCCGATATTTCGGTGCAAACACTACATGGTATTGACATCTCCACGTGGTATGGCTTAAACTATCTACGTCTTTGTTATCTTTCATTTCAAAGATAAACCTCCCTGTTCCTAGAATGTGGTTGGCAAACCCACACTCTATTCTACGGGGAGGTTTCTCTTTGTCTAGGGCTAAAGCCGTTTTTATTCCACCAGCTTAGCTGGTGGTTGTCGCTCGCTCAAGCTACCCAATAGAAAATCCGAACCTTTTCTCAATAGGAGAAGGGTTCGGATTTTTTGTTTTCTTTGGAAAGCAGAACGAATCCCTTGCTTCCATCGAAAAATATCCTAGTCTTTATCATAAAAAAGCTGAGCACCTGTTTTTTCATAGATGCTCAGCTTCTCTTAACCCATTTTGGGGGATTTGCT